>TARA_R110000823_G_scaffold298864_2_pt1 | contig 153928 bp, 127 predicted proteins | sample TARA_R110000823 | Tara Oceans TARA_R110000823 (sample SAMEA4397722) | marine metagenome | biome: Polar Biome; feature: [DCM] deep chlorophyll maximum layer (ENVO:01000326); material: water (ENVO:00002006), including particulate matter (ENVO:01000060) such as... | depth 20 m | reverse complement strand
TACTCACTACTCACTACTCACTACTCACTACTCACTACTCACTACAATTAGCTTTCCACCCAATTTTTAATAATTTCTTTTCCTTTAGGTGTCAAGACACTTTCTGGGTGAAACTGTACACCGCGAACATCATACAACTTATGACGTAGCGACATGATTTGCCCGTTAGGATCTACAGATGTGATTTCTAATACTTCTGGTAAATCTTCTTTATTGACTACCCAAGAGTGGTAACGACCTATTTCAATTTCGTTATCCAATCCTTTAAACAATGGTTCGTCATCCACTAGAATTGAAGCTTTGGTGGCAACTCCGTGAAATACTTCACTTAGGTTGATGATGCTTCCGCCAAACACTTCGCCAATGGCTTGTTGCCCTAAACATACACCTAAAATAGGTTTTTTGGCAGCATACACCTCAATTACTTTTTTTAGTAGGCCAGCTTCTTCAGGGATGCCAGGGCCTGGGGACAACAATATTTTATTGTAATGTTCTACTTCTTCTAAGGTAAAGCGGTCGTTCCTTTTTACAGTTACTTCGCAGTCTAATTCTTCTAGATAATGCACTAAATTGTACACAAAACTATCGTAGTTGTCTATTACTAATATCTTCATCTTAAATATTCTCTGCTAATTCCAAGGCCTTTGTTAACGCGCCTAATTTGTTATATACTTCTTGTAATTCGTTTTCTTCTTTACTTTCTGAAACCACTCCAGCACCAGCTTGATAGTGTAGCGTATGGTTTTTACTCACAAACGAACGGATAATGATGGCGTGGTTAAAGTTCCCACTGAAATCCATAAAACCAATAGCGCCTCCATAAAATTCTCGGCTTCGGTTTTCGTATTTCTCAAGTAACTGCATCGCTTTGTGTTTGGGTGCTCCACTTAATGTTCCTGCTGGGAAAGTATCGGCCACCACTTGCATAGTAGGTGTTTCCTTATGTTTATTTGCGGTTACTTTACTTACCAAATGGATAACGTGTGAGAAAAACTGAACTTCTCGATACGTATCTACCGTTACATTATTTCCGTGACGGCTTAAGTCGTTTCGAGCGAGGTCTACTAACATCACGTGTTCGCTGTTTTCTTTTTCGTCGGCGGAAAGCTGTTTTGCTAGTTCGGCGTCTTTTTCATCGTTTCCGGTGCGTTTAAAGGTTCCAGCGATGGGGTGAATTTCAGCAACGTCACCTTTTACCACCAGTTGGGCTTCCGGGGAGCTTCCGAAGATTTTAAAGTTTCCGTAGTCAAAATAAAACAAATAAGGGGAAGGGTTTACACTTCGTAACGCACGATAGACGTTAAATTCGTCACCAGTAAAAGCTTGTGAAAACCGTTTGCTGGGTACAATCTGAAATACATCGCCACGGGCACAATGTTCTTTGCATTTTCTTACCAATTCTTTGAAACCTTCATCATCAATATTGGTTTCCGGTTTACCTTGGGTGTGAAAAGGATATTCAGCAAAGTTTTTTGACTTCAGTAATTGTTCAAGTTGCGGAATGTTGTTTTCTGTTTCGTAACAATGCGCAAACAGGTACGCTTCGTTATTAAAATGATTAATGGCAATGATATTTTGATACACAGCGTAGTATAGGTCGGGCATCTCTAGATTTTCATCTTTTTTTGAAATATCTATGTTTTCAAAATATTGAACGGCATCGTACGCCATATACCCAAACAATCCATTGTTAATGAACTTTAAATCATTTTCTTCAGAAGAAAAAGAAGTAGCAAATTTATCAAGAATAGCTGGAACGTTTGTTTCAGAATTGATAGTGATTTCAGCCTTTTTTCCATCTGGAAACTCTTGCGTAATCACACCATTCATTACTTTAATGGAAGCAATTGGATTACAGCAAATGTAGCTGAAACTGTTGTCGTTGGCATGATAGTCGCTACTTTCTAACAAAAGACTATTAGGGAATTTATCCCGCAGTCGCAAATACACCGAAACTGGGGTTAACGTATCTGCCAATAGTTTTTTAGAATGTGTTTTTAATTGATATTTCATAATTTATTGTAAACAAAAAAGGCTTGTCGTGAAAGACAAGCCTTTGGTTTTATTAAGTACCATGGTGCTTTACTCACGAGCGTTTACGTGTGTAAAATATGCCACCAGGTATGTTTGTTGTTTGTGTTCATAAACTTAGTTTTCAAAGATAGAAACGAAAGTTGTAAACCACAAATAACGAGTGCTTAAAATTTTAAAGTTACGTCTAATATAAAGGTGTCTGATATAGTATTGTCACCTAAACTATCAAAGAAACTTCCCGATCCATAACGAACGCCGTATTTAGTACGGTCAATCTTCAAAGTAGTGGTGGCAGCACTTTCTCCCATGATAAGTTCGAAAGTTACCGGCTCTGTTTTTCCTTTAATGGTAAGGTTTGCAGTTACGTCATATACATTTCCTTTATTGGATGCGCTAGTAATTTCTAAAGTAGAGGTCGGGTGGTTTTCGATACCAAAAAAGTCATCACTTTTTAAATGACCTTCTAACTTTCCTTTACTTTCTCCTTCAAGATCGGTTACGGTTATGGAAGTCATATCTACAGTAAATGTTCCGCCTGTTAATTGATCACCTTCCATTTCAAGATGTCCGTCTTGTAAGTTAATAGTCCCGGTATGTGAGCCTAATACTTTTTTTCCTTTCCATTCAATGGTGCTTTCTTCAATATTTATTTTCTTTTCCATAGTTGATGTAAATGCGGCTGTGCCTGCAGCGACAGCCAAGATTAATACTGATTTTAAAATGATTTTCTTTTTCATAACAATTTTCTTTATTTGGTTAAATAGTTGTAAATAATTCTTCTTTTTCTTTTCGTACTTTTGGGTAATGTTGTGTGTCGTCTTCCTCGCTTCGGTAGCCTATTGTTGCAATAACAGCTGTGTTTAAGCCTTTTTTATCTAGTTCAAGAATTTCGTTAAATACTTTGGCATCAAACCCTTCCATAGGGCAAACATCTACTTTAATTTCGGCAGCTGCTGAAAGGAGGTTTCCCAAAACAATGTAACTTTGGTTTTGTGTCCACTGCGCTTTTTGTTCAATAGAGAACTCACCAATTTTAGATTTCATAAAACTTGAAAAATTTGATAAACTTTCCAAAGGAAGCTCGCGCACCGTACTAACATTTTCTATATATGAATCGATTAACTCATCTCCAAAACCTACTTTATTGGCGATAACAATTAATTGAGAAGCATCAGTAGTCTGTGATTGATTCCAAGCAGCGGGTTTAAGCTTTTCACGAAGTTCGGCATCTTCAATTACTAAAATTTCATAGGGCTGAAGTCCGTACGAAGAAGCCGATAATTGCATCGCTTCTTTTAGAAACTCTAAATCTGTTTCGTTTATTTTTTTTGTGGCGTCAAACTTCTTGGTGGCGTACCGCCAGTTTAAATTTTCAAGGTAGTTACTCATCGTTTCTTAATTTATCTAATAGGTTATTTAAGGTTTCTAATTCTTCAGTATTTAAATTTTTCACAACATTTTGATTCGCTTCCGTGATAATGGGGTCTAATTCTTTTAAAACAGACAAACCTTTTTCGGTAATAAGTATTTCTATTTTTCTTCGGTTTTCAGGACAAACCTTTCGGGTCACTAACTTTTTCTGAATCAGTTTGTCTACTAACCGTGTCGTGTTGCTATTGCGGTCAATCATACGTTCTTGTAGCGTAGATAGGTTGGCTGGTTTTCCTTTTTGGCCTCTTAAAATGCGCAGCACATTATACTGTTGATTGGTAAGGTTGAAATCTTTAAAAACCGAAGTAGCCATTTCTATAACCCGAGAGGTATAGACCATGTTAATCACCGTTTTTGAGGCGATTTCCATAGGCTGCTTAGTTTTTATTACATCTTCAATTCTCATAGTTGTATATACAATTGTTGTTGATACAAATGTATGTAGGTTTGCCTGTTTAAAAAATACTTTAACAAAGTTTAACAAGGAGGAATAATGAAAAGGATGACTTCCAAGTTGAAAACTGGGAAATATGTTGCGTGAAATAAACGTTAAAAATAAACTGACAATCAATAACTTTGAATATATTTCAGCATGAAAAAAATTGCATTACTACTATTAGTACTGATACTTCAAGCCTGTGTGGACGATAAAAAAAATGCAGATACTAAGATGGAGAAATCCGCAGAAGTTCCTGAAGAAATTAAAGAGTTAGCAGGAGAGCAAATGGAAGCAGAACCAATTTCGGTTAGAATACCTTCTTATGATTTTGAAACGTTTCAGAAGAAGATACTTCAGAAAAACAATGATACTACCTATGTAGTCAACTTTTGGGCCACTTGGTGTAAGCCTTGTGTAAAAGAGTTGCCTTATTTTGAAAGAATAAATAAAGAATACGCCGATAAAAAAGTGAAAGTGATTTTAGCAAGCTTAGACTTTCCTAATAAGGTGCAGAGTCAGGTAGTACCTTTTATAAAAAAGAACAAATTACATTCTGAAATTGTTTTACTTGATGATGCCGATGCCAATAGCTGGATTCCGAAAGTCTCCGAAGAATGGAGTGGGGCTATCCCTGCCACAGTAATTTATAAGGACGATAGTCGTAAGTTTTATGAAAAATCGTTTACCTATGAAGAATTAAAAACTGAAATACAAAAACTACTATAAAACAATACCACTATGAAAAAAGTATCAAAATACCTGCCTATAGCCATAATGGCCTTTTTATTGATAGGATTAAGCAGCTGTAAAAACGAAAATAAAAATCAAAAGGAAGTTACCGCCGATAAAAATGAAGAAGTTGCGATGGCTAAGACTGCAGAAGTAGAGACTGCCAAAGGCTACACCATTGGGGACGAAGCAACCGATTTTAAATTGAAAGATGTGGACGGCGATATGGTTTCCTTGTCTGATTATCCAGATGCTAAAGGATTTATTGTAATATTTACGTGTAACACCTGTCCATTTGCAGTAGCAAGTGAAGAGCGTATGGTTGCTTTGGTCCAAGAGTTTAAAGGCAAAGGCTATCCTGTAATTGCCATTAACCCTAATAATCCAGAAGTACAACCTGACGACACCTACGAGTTAATGCAAGAAAAAGCAAAAGAAGCCGGATTTACCTTTCCATATTTGTATGATGAAAGCCAAACTATTTATGCGAAATACGGAGCTACAAAAACCCCACACGTGTATCTTCTTAATAAAGAAAATGATAAAAATATAGTTAAATACATTGGAGCAATTGATGACAACGTTCGTAATGCCGATGCCGTAAAAGATCGCTTTTTAGCCAATGCCATAAATGAATTATTAGCAGGAAAAGAAGTAACAGTTAAAGAAACTAAAGCTATTGGGTGCACTGTAAAACAATAAAAAGATAATATTTTATATAATAAACCTGATTGCGTTTAGTGGTCGGGTTTTTTATTAAAAGAATTTTTATGAATCAAAACCTGTAACGTTTTTATTTTTTTTGCGTCTATAGCAATGAGAATCCTTATTTTTACAAAAAATTAAGACCAATGGATTTAACCCAACAAGAGTGGAGCGAAAAGCTTAACGCAGACGATAATGCACAGATTTTAGATGTTCGAACAGACGAAGAAGTAGCTGAAAAGCATATTCCGAATTCTAAACAAATGGACATACAGAACCCACCAAAATTTATGGAGGAGTTGCAACAGTTGGATGATTCAAAAAATTACTATGTGTATTGCCGTTCTGGTGCCCGAAGTGCACAAGCCTGTGCTATTTTAAAATCGCAAGGTTTTGAAAACTGCTATAACCTATTAGGGGGTATAACCGAATGGGAAGGCGAAACTGTTTCTTAAATTCTTCAATTATGAAAAAGTATCTTTTACTACCTATCTTTAGTTTATTAATCCTTGTCGTTTCGTGCGGTCAAAATAATTCTAGCACAGTTGAGGTAATGGATCCTCATCACTTTTTAGAAACTATGGAAGGCGATGAACAGAGTCAGTTGGTAGATGTGCGCACCACAGAAGAGTTTGGTGTTAGTCACTTAAAAGATGCTCAGAATATCTGTGTAACAGATGCCGATTTTCAAGAAAAAATTAAAGACTTAGACAAAACAAAACCTGTGTATGTCTATTGCCGAAGTGGAGGGCGAAGTGCTCGTGCGGCAAAGATTCTTGAAGAAAATGGTTTTACAAAAGTGTATGATCTACAAGGTGGAATTACTTCTTGGGACGAACAAGGCTTAGAAACTGAGCAATAGTCTTCTTTCTTCTTAAAAAATTAACAGATTTATTTTTATCGAGTTAAAGTAACGCTAAACACGTATCTAATTTGGCTATCTATTGTGTTCTATAGCTATATTTAACATATAAATTGATATGCTATGAAAAATCAAGACCAAATTATTCACGAAGAAATGCGTAAACTTATTAAGAAAAGTTGCGTTGTAGATTCACAATTAAATCCTGAATTTTATAGTTTTCAGAAGTCGTTATTAAAGTTCTTTTTTAATGCTGCTTCCGTATTAATTGATAGAGATAATAAGATAATAACGCTCTATGGTGGTGCTATTGTAGACCACTCTCCTCGTTCGTTTTATACTATTAATCAACTAACAACTACAAATATATCATATAGCAATTTAGAGGAAACATTAAAAGGATGCCTAGAAAAAGGTGATAAAGAAGCACGGTTTTATAAATCACAGCTGTTTCATTATAATAATGTAAAACAAGTAATAGCAGATGATGCTATTAGTGCGTAAGTAAAACCTTTTATATATTTTAAAAGCTACTCAAATAGGGTAGCTTTTTTAATACTGTAATTATTTTTTTCGCTCCACTGTTTTTCCTTTTTGAATATATAGTACGGCATCTTCTAAAACTAAATACAAACACGGAACAATTACTAAAATTATAGAGGTAGCAAACACAATTCCAAAGCCTAATGAAATGGCCATCGGTATTAAATGAAATGCTTGACTAGAGGTTTCTAAAATAATAGGGGTTAAGCCTCCAAAAGTAGTTAAGGTAGTCAATAAAATAGGACGAAAACGACGAAGCCCAGCTTCATGTATAGATTCGTATATAGAATGATTTTTTCGTTTTTTATTTGCATAATCTATCATTATAAGCGAATCGTTTACTACCACTCCAGATAATGCAATCACCCCCATTAAACTAACAATGGAAAGATCGTACCCTAAAAGAATATGTCCAATCACAGCTCCTACAACTCCAAAAGGAATAGCCGTCATGACGATTAAAGGTTGTGTGTAACTGCTAAAGGCAATAGCTAATAACGCATACATAATCATCATAGCTAAAGAAAACCCACTCCACAGAGATTGTGTGGACTCTCTCATATCTGCTTGACTTCCTTCAAAGGTCCAAGTAATGCCAGGGTAATCAGCACGAAGTTGTGGTAACACTTCATTATTGATAGAAGCTAATACGCGGCCCACTGCATTTGAAGGTTCTACATCCATCCCCACATTAATGACACGACGCCCGTCACGGCGATTTATACTGGTAAAAGCCTCTCGTTGACTAACTGTTACCACATCGAATAACGGAACTTCTACACTATCAGGAGTACGGATTAAGAAGTTTTCTAGGTTTTGTAAATTTTTACGTTCTTCTAAGGGTAATTTAACGCGCACTTCAATTTCATTAATGCCTCTTAATTGGCGTATGGCTAGTGCTCCATAAAAAGCATCTCTAACTTGTCTTCCTACTTCGTTAGAAGTGAGACCAAGGTTTCTGCCTTCTGGTAGTAGTTTGAAGTCGTATTGAAGTTTTCCCTTGTTGTAATTATCACTCACATCTCTCGTGTTATCATAAGCTTCCATCCGTTCAAAAAAAGCTTTGCTGGCACGTTCTAACGTTTCAACATCGGTATGACTTAAATCTATACTAATTGCTTGACTGGCTCCGCCGGGACCTCTTTCTGCTTCAAAAGTTATTTGGTCCACTCCTTCAATATCCCCAATATTATCGCGCCAAATTGCAATCATTTCTCTAGCTGTCATGTCACGGTCATCGGGTGGAAGCATTACAATTTCCACATCGATAAAATTTTGACCGCGTACGTTGGTTTTAATCCCTTCGGCAGCCTCATAAAGGTTGTGTTCTTCAAACATTTGTTGTGTGGACTTTGTGATCTCTTCAGCTACTTTGGCAGCTTGATCTGGAGTTGTACCTACCGGCAGTCGTACACCGGCTTCAATTTCATCTGCTGCTACTTCGGGCATCATGATCATCCCCATATGGTCGCTATAGCCATAACCTCCTACTACTAATAGTAGCGCTACTGCGATAGATAATGTGATGTATCTATATTTGAGGCATTTGTCTAAAAATGGACGATAATGTCTATCAACAAAGCGTGTAAGACCATTTGAAAAATATTGTTGTCCTTTTTCTAAACGCAGCACCCATTTTTTCTTTTTCTTTTTTTCTGAAAGATGCCCTAGGTGAGAAGGGAGAATAAACAAGGCTTCTAAAAGTGAAACCGCCAAAATAACAATCACTACAGCGGGTAAGGGTTGCCAGAATTTCCCTGTTTCACCAGGCATAAATAAAAGTGGTATAAATGCCACAATAGTAGTGATGATACTAAAGGTAACGGGTTTTGAGACATCTTTAGTCCCTTTAATGGCGGCTTTCATAAAGGGCAATCCCTTTTGTCGGTATTCGTAAATATTTTCTCCTACTACAATCGCATCATCTACCACAATACCCAGTACTACTAAAAAACCAAACATGGAGATCATATTGATACTGATGCCTATAAGCGGAAGTAAAATAACACCTCCTATAAAGGAAATGGTCATCCCAATCATTACCCAAAAAGCAAGTCGATACTCCAAAAATAAGGTGAGGATCACTAAAACTATTATAATGGCAAGCACTCCATTTTCAGTTAAAAGCGAAAGACGTTCCCGATAGTCTTCTGCACGATTACTGTCAATACGGTACTGCACACCTGGAGGCAATTGGAAGTCCTCCATAATCTCTTTTACCTTTTCTTCAATATCTAAGGGAGATTGATCTCCTATGCGAAAAATCTCTAGGTCGATGGAAGGGGTTTGGTTAAACTGACCGTGAAAGCCTGTTTCTTCAAAACCGTCTGTTATCGTAGCAATTTCAGATAGGGTTACCCGAGCACCCGAATTAGAGGATAGTATGGTAATATCTCCAAACTCTTCCGCCCATTGCTTGCGTTCCTTCATCCGCAATAAAATCTCTTCACTCTGTGTCTCCACGGCTCCGGCAGGTACATCCTCACTAGATTGCGCAACAATATCGGCTACCTGCCCCAATGTAAGGTTGTATTGCCGTAAATTGTGTCTTGGTATTTCAATGTGGGTAACGTAATCAGGTACATTTCCTATTTCTACTTGTGTAATTTCAGCATTACTTAAAAGACGGTTTCGTAAACGCTCGGTAAGGTTTCGTAAGGCTGTGATATCTATATTTCCGAAGAGGCTAATTTGCATAACATCTCGCTGTCTAGACTGAAGTGCCACTTGGGGTTGTTCTATATCGTCGGGAAAAGTACGAATGCGGTTAACCGCCTGGTCAATATCTTGAAAAGCTTTCATCCGGTCAGTTCCAGCAACTAATTCAATAAGAATCTCACCAGAACCTTCGTTGGCGGTAGAAACAATTTCTTTAATACCTTGTATGCCTCGTATGGCTTCTTCTACAGGTAATAAAATTCCTTGTTCTACTTCGGCGGGTGCTGCTCCAGGATATACTACATTTACTTCAACAAAGTCAAGCTGAAACTGCGGAAACACCTCTTTTTGAATATTGAACATCGTCCAAATACCACCGCCAATCAAGAGGATCATGATTAAATTTGCAATAATGGAATTCCGGGCCATGTACCCAATGACTCCCTCTTTCCTTACTTTTTTTTCTTGATTGTCTTCCACGATTATTGCTCCTCTTTATTTTTATTTTGAGTTGAATTTTGAATGGAATCTGTTGCTTCATTGCGCAGGGCGATGCCTTCTGCTACAGTACTTAAATTAGTGGTGACTACTTTTTCACTATCTTCTAAACCTGAACGGATATAGGCGTATTTTGAATCGGTAAGTACAATGTCTACTTTCCGAATGCTTAACTTTCCTTCATCCATAACCCAAACGGTTTGATTGCTGCGAACATACCCGCGATCTAACCGAACTATGTCTTCTATGGTTTTAGCTTCTAAATGAACTTCGACAAAAGAACCTATTATCAATTTAGGCAGTTTAGTATCTGATTCATAGCCTAAAGGGTCTGGTACTTTTACCAGCACTCTAGCCATACGGGTTTGATTGTCTAATGCGCCTATTTGTTTGTTTAAATAACCCACGCGGTAGGTGTCTTTTTCCCAAGCTGTGGTGTGTTTTATTTTTACCATAGATCCTTTTTCAGAATCGGTATTGGGGAAGGTGAGCCATTTTAATTGAGAAACCGGAACAGTAACAGTTATCCAATAATAATCGGAGCCTACCAGACGCCCTAAGTTATCTCCCGGTGCTACTTGAGACCCTTCGGTTACATTTTGGCTTATCACATGCGCATCAAAAGGAGCTTTGATGGTAGTTCTTGTAATATTTGTTTCTGCTTGATTAACGGAAGCTTTCGCTGCTTTAACGGTGGCTCGTACGGCATCTAATTGTGGTCTTCTTAAAACTAATTGCCTTTCTTTATCGCTTAACGAGTCAATTCCTGCTAATTCTAAATCTTTTTCCGCCACCTGTTGCCTTCCCATTTCTACCTCTAAATTTGTTTGTGCTTGCAGCAGTTCACTTTGTCTTAGCTCTAGGGTATTTCTGAAATCTGAAGGATCTATCTGTAATAAAGTTTGTCCTTTTTTAACAAAACTACCTGGTGTGAAGTTAGAAGGTCTGCGAATAATTTGACCGCTAACTAGGGGACTGAGCATAACATCTTCAACCGGCTGTACCGTTCCGGTAGCTTGTAAAGTAGGTTGATAGTCTCCTTTTTTTACTTCTACGGTGTTAACAAGCATCGCAGTTTGTTTGGTCGCTCCTTCACTTTCGGCAGTAGGTTCTGTAAAAAAGATAAGGAAGGTAATCGCTACTGCTGCAAGCAGGATAACCAAGCATATAAGGAGTATTTTTTTATTTTTCATACTAGTAGTGCTTTGTTTGCTATGGTGTTGCTGGGTTTTCTATTTCAAAACCGCCAGCTAAGGCACGGTATAAATCAATTCTTATTTCTAGTTGAGTTTGCTCAGCAGTAAGTACATCCCTTCTTAACTGTTGTTCTTGATTTAAGGAAAGTAAGACATCTAGATATTCTCTAGCGCCATATAAAAATTCAATTTTTAATTGCCGATTTGCCTTTTCTGTTAGTTCTAATTGTCGTCTTAAGCTTTCCAATTGTTCATTTTGCTTTTGTTCTTGAAGGAGGGCGTCTTCTACTTCACGAAAGGAGGTAAGCACGGTCTGCCCATAGTTATATAATTGCTGGTTTTTTAATGCTTCGGTATGGTCTATTTCAGCACGTATTTGACCTCCATAAAATAAGGGTGCTACAAGATTTGCTGCTAAACTATAGGCCCATTCCTTAAAAAGATCGTTATAAGCATTAGATCGAAACTGTCCTGTTGCTGATACTGAAAGACGAGGATATTGACTGCGCACTGCTTCGGCCATATCGCGATCTGCTGCTAATAAAAGATGTTGTGCTTGTTGCACATCCGGGCGTTTTCTAATGAGTTCTAATGGGAGTCCGGTTTCTGGTAACGGAGGTAAAGAAGGTAAACTGTCTTTGACTGCAGGTATCGGATTGTTTTGAGGTGCTTCACCTACTAATACGGCTAATTGGTTTTGTAAAAGAGCAACATCGGTTTCGTATCCTATTTTTATATTACGGGTAGATTCTAACAATTGCCTCTGTCTTAAGATGTCTACTGCACGAGTTTGACCACTGCTAAACCTTGTTTGAATTAATTCTACAATATCGTTGTTGGTTTCAATCTGTTGATTAACTAATGTTAATTGACGTTGCGCGGTCACTAATTGATACCAAATCGTGGCTATTTGTGTTGAAAGAACTAGAGCCGTAGTTTGGTAGTCGTAATAACTGGCTTGTGCTCGAAAGGCTTCTGCTTGTTTTGCAGAACGGAGCCGTCCCCACAAATCAAATTCATAAGAAGCTGAGAATCCTAGTTGAATGTCTTCACCTCCAGTAAAATTAGCTTGTGGTCTGTTTAAGGATGTTCTTGCATTGGCTTCAACTTGCGGCCATAAGGTGGAAGCTTGACGTTTTTTTATGGCTCTTGCAGCCAACACTTGTTGCCAAGTAGCCGCTAATTCCATGTTTTTGCTCAAAGCAGAATCTATTAATGTATTTAATGCTGTGTCTTTAAAGGTGGTCCACCATTTTTCGGGAATTACTTCTGTTCCTGTATATGAAAAAGCTTGTGGTTCTTCGACAGGAGGTGGAATGTTAGTTAATTTTGGAGCACAAGAGGTGATTAAAAATAGGACGCATAGAATAATGAGTACCCTTAATGAACAAAGATACCGAGAGGCAGATTGGCTGCAAGAGTGCGTTCTATTGATGTTGTTAAAACTAATAGCAAGGTATAGTTTAGTGCAAATACCTCTTATTGTATGCTGACATATACCAATAGAGGGTGCAATTTTTTCTAAAGGAAATTAATCCTCTTTTTTTCTAAAGTTATGATTTTTTTAATGAGTTGACAAACACAACCTTGTGCTTACGCCATTCCTTAATTAAAACTGAATTATATATGTGCTTTATGAAACTGGTAGGGTTTTAGTTTCTGGGATGATTGTAAATTAAGATTTATTATTTCGTTTTCACTTTTAAAAATCTGAATAGGTACAACTTTTATAGCTTTTACACTCTTTGTTGATTATTTCTAGAGCGTTATTTAGTTTTGATATGAGAGCGGGGTCATCTTTCATATACCGTTTCATTTCAGTAAAACAGAGATACCGTAATTTATTAAAATGAACTGTTTTGTAAACTATTGATTCACCATCTGCCCCTTTATAAGCGTTGTGGTCTTTTATTTTGGAACGAAGAATAAAAAGCTGTGTAATGTAATCAATTGCAGTAAGGGAAGTGCCCGGATCGTTAATAGAAGGGCTGCTGGCTTTAATAGCTACTTCTACAAAGTGTTTAAATCCTATTTCAGGAACATCCATAGGCTCGTTGAGGTTTACTTCAAGTACGCGCCAAATTTTCTTTAAAAGCTTGTGGTCCGGTTTAATAGAAATGTATATAAGCGTTTCATTTTCTAATACGAAATTGCCTATTTCGGGAGCTATCTTTGCTATAAAATCGTGTTTTTTGGCAAGTTTGGATAAGTAGTCAAGATCGACATTTTGCAGATAACCACATTTTTTTGTTTTTATTTCGTGAGCCCAATTTTCAGGCTCTTCGAATGTTAAAAACGTACCGTTCGGGTCTATACTTTTTTGAAGGTTTTTTCGAGTATTTTCAAAAGATTCATTGAGTATATAATTAATGTGGATACTTTGTGAAACGGTGTGCAGAAAATATATAAAAATACCCACACATATAACTGCAAATAATAAGGCTACTGCTGCACCCAAATCGGGAAAAGGTTTTTCTGAACTGTTGGTGACAAATAGGGCTAAAACTAAGCCATATACAATGGTGCCACTAGTAAAACCCAAAATAACTTTATGGTCACGCTGTGAAAGTAATAACGGAATTAAACGAGGTGAAAAGTTACTAATACTTCGGTTTAACACATTCATTACCATGGTGTAACTGAAAACCGTTAAGGTGAAAATACCCGTAATAACAAAACTGATAATGGTTTGAATATTGCTTTTATCGGTTATCGCAAGAAACTCTAGAGCGGTGCCTTTAACTTGTATGGGAAATGCTACAATTACGGTGGCCAAAGCTCCAAAAGCAAAGGCAATTAAAAAAGGCACAAAGGCGATGTTATGTATTAGTCTATTCAGTCGGTTAAGCATAGTAACAAATATAGGTTTTTTTGAGTTTGGGAGCTTTGGTATACATTTCCAAACTCCTTTGTGTTTTTAGATTCACTCAGTCACCTGTCTACAATCATTAAAGAATTTAATACCTTTATACCAAATTCAATAATCCTTCTTCCTATATACGTCCTTCTATGAAAAAAGTCGCTTTCAACATTATTTTTAGTTCAATATTTTTCTTTTTAGCCACCTCAATTGGTTTTTCACAAGCACTCAGCTCTAAACAAATTGACAGTTTGGTAGAAAAAACCATGACAACCTTCAATGTTCCTGGTATGGCGGTTGCTGTTTTAAAAGACGGAGAAGTGATTTCAAAAAAAGGATATGGGGTGCAGTCGCTTAAAACAAAAAAGCCTGTTGATACTAAAACTATGTTTGGAGTAGCTTCCAATACTAAGGCCTTTACCTCTGCAGCGTTGGCGCAATTGATTGATCAAGGAAAATTGGAGTGGGACACGAAAGTGACCGATATAATCCCAGAGTTTAAACTGTATAATCCATATGTAACCAGTGAGTTTACCGTGAGAGACTTACTCACACACCGAAGTGGTTTGGGTCTAGGTGCCGGAGATTTGATGATTTTTCCTGCTAATAATACCACAACGAAGTCTGAAATGATCCATAACCTCCGCTATTTAAAACCAGTATCGTCTTTTCGATCGAAGTTTGATTATGATAATTTATTGTATATCGTTGCTGGGGAAGTAGTGGAACGAGTTTCAGGAGAGGCTTATGATGCTTATATACAGCAGCATTTTTTTAATCCTTTAAATATGGATCGTACTACATTAGATGGAAATAAAATTGCAAACGATGCCAATCGTATAGATGGCCACGCGCCTGTAAATGGTAAATTGGAAATTACTGGTGCTACTTTCACAAAATTATCTGATGCGGCAGGTGGGATTTATAGTTCAGTAGACGATATGGCCAATTGGGTGCAAGTGCGATTAGATCACGGAAAATACGGTTCTAAAAAGCAAGATAGTTTGTTTAGTGAACAAGCTCATCGCGAAATGTGGACACCGCAAACAATTCTTCGTACTGGAAAAGGAGCATATAACACTCATTTTTATGCTTATGGTTTGGGGTGGTTTTTAAAAGATGTAAATGGTTATTTTCAAGCCAGCCATACGGGTGGCTTGTTAGGAATTGTAAGTCAAGTGACCTTAATCCCAGAATTAGATTTAGGTATTATCGTGCTAACAAACCAACAATCGGGTGCTGCGTTTACGGCTATTACTAACTCTATTAAAGATGGTTATTTTGGAATATCTGATGCCAACCGTATCAAGCAATACAATGAGTCTCGACTTAAGTATGAAAAACAAGCAGATAGCATCACCGCTTCCGTAGAAAAAAATATTGCTGCTTCGTTAAAAAATACTGCTTCAAAGCCAAAGGCGGAGGTGTATACCGGTACTTATAAAGATCCTTGGTTTGGGAAGGTGACGGTGAGTAAAAAAAAGGAGGGTCTTTATTTTACTTCTGAAAAATCTAAAGATCTTACTGGACACATGCAATTTTATAAAGGTACCACTTACGTAGTACGCTGGGACGACACTTCTTTAAAAGCTGATGCTTTTGTTGTTTTTTCTTTGGATACAGAAGGACGTGCCAAGGGTTTCACCATGAAACCGATTTCGCCATTAACGGATTTTAGTTATGACTTTCAAGATTTGGAGTTTAAACGGGTAGGGGATAGGTAACTACAGTTCACAATCTTGGTCGGGTTTCGAATACTTAAACTTTTTGACAAAGCTCTTGAACGCCAGTTCTTTTACTCTAAAAGATAGTGTGTCTGGAATAATAGTATCGCTCTTTTGAGGCTATATTAACATTGCTTGTTAAAAGGTATTAAAATTTCAGAAAAACGCTAAAAAGGAAACTAACTTTAAAAAGTAAGATTAATTTAAAAAGATTGTTATGGGAAAAGACAAAAACACACCGATGCTCGATAAGGATAAGAAAAATGAGCAAAATATAGAAAATCAAGATTACTCAGGAGAGCCAAATAGCAAACCCGGTAAACCTACAAAACCTACGAAGGAAAACCCCAAAAAGGTACCTGAGTCTAACGACCCGGCTGGTTATAGTGATGAAGGCAATAAAAAAGAAACACCTTCTGGACAAAGAGGGGGAAATAATAAATAAGATTTAGCATTCTTTTATTGGCTATCAACAAAGGAGCTTACAAGTGGCTTTATCATATTATCTTTTTTGCCGTTAGCGGATTGAAGTTATAATTAATAAAGTCGAATTTTAAACGGGCAGGCAGTAGCGATTGTGTTCTATTTTATAAAAAAAAACATTCCGTTAAAAATGTATAAGGTACTATTAGCTATTACTTTTTATTACTGTACGCCTTGTAATATCTTGTCCTGAAGTTCTTTATCGTCATCGGTATGCAGTATCGATACATCTCCCGTAGATTCTAAAATAGCGGCATGTACTTCGTTTAAATTAAATACATTTGCTTCCCTTAACTTTGCAATGAGATCGTCTTCCCCCATATTAGATGCTTGTAAATTTTTATAAATAATAATCCCATCTTTCATCAGTAACAACGGAGCATTAGTAGTTAGTTGTTGAAAAAAATGAGACTTTCGTTTTAAGAGCATAAATACTGATTGAAAAGCTATAATACCACTTAAAGCTATAACGCCTTTAGTTAGGGATTGATCGGTATTCAATACAATTGATGCTAAAATTGACCCAATGGCAATTGTAGCAGCAAAATCAAAGCTTGACATTTTTGAAAAGGTTCGCAACCCGGCAATACGGGTAATGATAATAATAGCAGTAAAAATAAGTAGAATTGAAAGTATTGTTTTTCCTAATACACCGGGTGCTACAGTAATCCAATTTTCCATGAATGATTGATTTTTGGTTAATCCTTAAAGGTATTTATTTAGATTTGAGCAGAGAGTGTATTTAAAAAAAGTATAACAATTCATTTTGACAAAAAATCATTAAAGGTTGGGAAAATTCTAATCTAATTCTAACATCTACAGAAAACGGTAATTGTTAAAAACCTTATCTTTAAGGTCTTTTTAAAAATAACAATTACTATCTCAAAGCAAATATTAGTCATAGAAGATGAGCCCAATGTAGCGGCATTTATAAGTCAAGGTTTACAAGAATCTGGATATAAAGTATTTGTGGCTTATGATGGAATACAAGGCTTAGAGTTATTACAACAAAAAAATATAGATTTAGTTGTTTTAGATATCATTTTACCGAAAATGGACGGTAGGGAAGTAGCAAAAAAAATTAGAGAGATCGGAAATGAAAGTCTACCCATCATTATGCTTACTGCTTTAGGGACTACAGATAATATAGTGAAAGGCTTGGATGCCGGAGCAGATGATTATTTAATAAAACCCTTTAAGTTTATTGAATTGTTGGCTAGAATACGTGCTCGTACTAGAAATAAACAAGCGCTTGTGCGATGTAGCAATTCTTTGAAATTAGCAGACTTAGAGTTAGATATGGATGCCAAGTTTGTTAAAAGAGCGGGAAATAAAATAAAATTAACCTCTACCGAATTCAGATTATTAGAGTACCTATTAATAAATAAAGATAGGGTTCTTAGTCGTGTAGATATTCTTGAAAATGTATGGGATATTAACTTTAATCTGGGGACAAATGTGGTAGATGTATATGTAAACTATTTGCGAAACAAGATAGACAAAGATTATGAAATAAAGTTAATTCATACAGTAATCGGTATGGGTTATATTCTAAAAAAAGAATAAAAAATATGCGGTTAAGAACAAAAATCACCTCTGTTTTTATAGTACTAACCAGTTTGTTTTTAAGTGGAGTTTTTATTCTTATTTATTACTTTTCAAAGGAATACACCGAAAATGAATTTTATTTACGCCTTAGTCAAAGAGCAACTATTGCAGCACAGGCCTATTTAGATGAAGATGAGCTGAATGATGATATTTACAATGATATTAGAATTAGACACTTGCAAACCTTACCCAATGAAGAAGAGGTTATTTATCCTGTCGATGCAGAAAACCAGAAACCTTTAACAGAGTTTGATAAAACCCTCCCAGAAAGCTTTTTCAAAAAGGTGTTTTCTAATCAATATACCGAATTAAAACAAGGTGATTATTACTATACTGGCTTGCTTTATCATGATAATGAAGGTGATTTTATTGTGGTGTTGTCTGCCACAGATTTATATGGCTTCGGAAAGCTAGACAACTTGAGAAACATCCTCATCATAGCCTTCTTTGTAAGTATTGTGTTTATTTATGTTTTAGGAAGATATTACGCCAAGCAGGCTTTAAGCCCTATTTCTAAAATTACAGAAGAGGTTAATTCCATTCGGGCGGAAAACCTCTCCTTGCGTTTGAAAACAGCTACCGGAAAAGATGAGCTTGCCGAACTATCTCGTACCTTCAATAATATGCTGGATAGATTACAAATATCTTTTGATCTTCAAAGTAACTTTATAAATAATGCATCTCATGAGCTGCGGAATCCGCTTACTGCTATATTAGGGCAAACCGAGGTCGCGCTTATTAAAGCAAGAAGCCCTGAAGAGTACCACGCAATACTTAAAAGTATAGACCTTGAGGCGTCACGTTTAGATTTTTTAGTAAACGGCCTTTTAAAACTAGCCAAAACTGATTTTGATTCAAAAGGATTTGTAATAGATGCCATTCGAGTGGATGAATTAATTTTGAATATTAAGCAAAGTCTTGATGTAGCTATTCCCAATAATAAAATAAAATTAGACTTTGAAGAGCTACCTGAAAATGAAGATGCTATCACAATTTTGGGGAGTGAATCCCTATTACATGTAGCTTTAAGTAATATTATAGAGAATGCCTGTAAGTTTTCAGATAATAAAGTAGTGAACTTAAAGATACTTTCCGATTCCGATTATATTTTAGTTACTATAAACGATGAAGGCGTAGGCATTCCAGAAGATGAATTGAAAAATATATACGAGCCCTTTTTTCGTGCCTCAAATGTTAGAGGTATCGAAGGTTTTGGTTTTGGTCTCCCGCTAGCCTATCGTATTATAAAAATGCATTCTGGAGAAATACGTGTACTCTCCCAGGTAAACAAAGGAACAATAGTAAAAATTAAGCTCCTTAATAAAAACACTTACCATTCTTAAAATTCTAATCTTGTTCTAATTTCACTCTTATATGGCTCTAACCTTCTGTAACTATGTTTGCTGAAAAGTTAGAAAAGATGAGAAAAATACTTATTCCTACAGATTTCACTGTTGAATCATTACAACTTGTTGAATACGCAATTTTAAATTTTCCAAACACAAAGTTGGATATTATTTTAATTGCAGGTTATAAGTTGCCAAATACTCGATGGGGTATAACGCACTTTAGTTCAAGAGAACAAATACGTAAACAATTTACAGATGAATTTGTAAAAACTAAACAACGTCTACTTGTCGAACACAAGCAGTCCATAGACACAATAACTTGTGAACTTTTTACCGGCTTGAACTCCATCGCCTTTAAAAATTTTATGGAAAAACTGGATGCAGAAAATGCAGTTATCCCTAAAGATAAAGTACTGCAATACCCCGGCTTTAAGTGGTTTGATACAACAAAACTCTTAAAAAAGAATGCTATAGAGGTCGTAGAAGTTCCAGCAGAAATAGATACGGAATTATCCCATAAAAAATATTCATTTAGCAGTCTTTTTAGCTAAAACAACATAAAAAATAACGCATACAATTTATTATAGCTATGAAAAATTTCACAACTAAATATTTAAAATCCGATATTAAATCGGGACTAGTAGTCTTCTTGGTCGCGCTACCCTTGTGTTTGGGTATTGCCCTTGCTAGTGGTGCTCCTTTATTTTCCGGAATCATCTCTGGTGTCGTTGCCGGTATTGTAGTAGGGGCTCTTAGTGGGTCTCAATTAAGTGTTTCTGGTCCGGCAGCAGGGTTGTCGGCTATTGTTTTAGCAGCCATTGCAAGCTTGGGTTCTTTTGAAGCGTTCTTATTGGCTGGACTTTTAGCGGGAGCCATGCAATTATTGTTGGGGTTTTTAAAAGCAGGTGTACTTTCCAATTATCTACCTTCTAATGTAATTGAAGGGATGCTCGCTGCTATTGGGATTATTATCATCCTATCGCAAATACCACACGCGTTTGGATATGATGAAATGCATGAAGGTGATTTTTTTGCCATTAATGCAGCAGGAGAACATCAAATTTTTACGGTGTTGGCAGATACTATTAATTACATTCACCCTGGAGCGGTGATGGTGGTATTGGTTTCATTGGCAATCCTAATTGCTTTTTTAAAGGTACCTTTCTTAAAAAGGTTAAAATCGATCCCTGGAGCATTAGTAGCCGTACTGGCAGGAGTGGCTATTAATGAGTTTTTTAAAGCAACGGGTTCATCATTAGTTATTAGTCAAGATCATTTGGTAAGCCTTCCAGTGCCAGAATCGATGAATCAATTTTTAGGACAGTTTAGCATACCAGACTTTGCACAAATAGCCAATGTAGATATTTGGGTGGTAGCAATTACCATTGCTGCAGTTGCAAGTATTGAAACTTTGTTGTGTATTGAAGCAGCAGATAAAATGGACCCTTTAAAGCGATATACAAATACGAATAGAGAATTAAAGGCTCAAGGTGTTGGTAATATGCTAAGTTGCTTGATAGGTGGGATTCCCATAACTTCTGTAATTGTTAGAACTTCAGCAAACGTAAATTCTGGCGGTAGAACTAAAATTGCAGCAATCTCACACGGTATATTTTTAATGGCTGCAGTACTTGCAATTCCATTTTTATTGAATTTAATTCCTTTAGCATCCCTAGCCGCAGTATTGCTTGTAATTGGATATAAATTAGCGAGTCCGGCAAAATTCGTTCATATGTGGCGCAACAGTAAAAAGTTTCAGTTTATCCCATTTGTGGTGACTGTAGTTGCAATTGTAATGACCGATTTATTAATTGGTGTAGGAATTGGACTAGCCGTAAGCATCTACTTTATTTTACGCGGAAATGTAAAGTTGGCGTATTTTTTCAAAAAAGATAAACACAAAGAGGGTGAAACCATTCATATGGAATTGGCGCAGGAAGTTTCATTTTTAAACAAAGCAGCGATTAAACAAACCTTTGCCCATTTACCAGAAAATAGTACTCTTATTATTGATGCTTCCAATACCGTATATATTGATCATGATGTGTTGAAGCTCATTAAAGAGTTTGTAGATGAAGGGGCTTTGGAACGAAAAATAACAATCGATCTTATCGGGTTTAGAAAGGAGTATAAAGTTGAAAACTCTACTTCTTATGTAACCTCTATTGTAACAGATAATGGCGACCTTATTTCACCTACAAAAATTACCAATGGTAATAAAATACCATCTAATATATTAAAGGTAAAAGAGCTAGAAATGGTATAAATAGTGAACAAAATATACAATGCCCAATTGTATTAAAAAAGGCCGGTGGCAAACCAAAGTTAGTTGGTTGGGTCATCGGTCTTTGTTTTTTAAGGGATTAAGCAGTATAAATAGCTTTAATACAGATGAAACCCTCAACGAATATTTGTAATCATTCTCAGGTATTTAATAGATGTAAAAACCTTTTTGTTATTATGAAGTAGGGGAAGTCAAGCTTTGTTCTACTTCGTCCAACACTTCAATCCGATCGGCTAGTACAATCAAATTGTCTTGTGCTTCTAATATAGTAGACCCATTAGGGGTTATATAGCTTCCATTTCGTTTAATCATTGCGATAATGGCATTCTTAGGAAATCCTAATTCTACTATTTTTTTATCAACCGCATAACAATTGGGACTTAAAGTAAAATCTCTCATTTCGGCCTTTGGGTTTTCAGACAATAACAAATCTGTAGCCGATAATTTTTTGGCGGTTTCTGGTAAACCTACATTTAACCATTTTGCAACGATAGAAAGAGTGGTGCCTTGAAATAGTACGGAAGTAACCGATATAAAGAACACGATATTAAAAATCATATTAGCTTTTTCAATTCCGGCTAAAAGGGGATAGGTGGCAAACACGATTGGTACCGCTCCACGCAAGCCCACCCAAGAGATATAGAACCTTCTACGCATTTTCATTTTAAAAAATATTAAGCTTAGAAAAACTCCTATAGGGCGTGCGATAAAAATTAAAAATAACGAGATAAGTAACCCAATACCCATAAACGGAATCACCTGTTTTGGAAAGACTAACAATCCAAGGGTAAGGAATAGTACTATTTGCATAAGCCAAGCTAGCCCATCGTACATTTTTAATATGGTCTTTTTATGAATTAAATCTTGGTTTCCTAGATAGACGGCACAAATATAGATGGCTAAAAATCCATTCCCGCCTAGAAAATCGGTTGCAGAGAAGGTGATGAACATTAAGGCTATAACTAGAACTGGATACAGCCCTTCAAAATCTAGTTTGATTTTATTAATAATAAACTTACTAACCTTTCCAAATACAAATCCGCCAACACCTCCTAATATCATTTGTTGTAAAAACATGGGAATAATGGAAAGGATACTTTGATCTTGGTTAATTACTAAAGTTAAAAAAGCAAGCGTTAATACATAAGCCATGGGGTCGTTACTACCACTTTCAAGCTCAAGAGTAGGACGCAAGTTAGTTTTTAGGGCAAGACTTTTAGATCGTAAAATGGAAAAAACTGCTGCAGCATCAGTAGATGAAACAATGGAGCCTAAAAGCATACTTTCGTAGATTGTAAAATCGGTTAACAGCCATACAAAGGTCCCTAAGGATAATGCTGTAAGCAAGACTCCTAGGGTAGATAGGGCGATACCTTCCCGTAAAATAGGTTTAACCGCTTTCCAGTTGGTGTCTAGCCCCCCAGAGAAGAGTATAAAGTTAAGTGAAACAATACCGATAAACTGTGCCGTTTTTGGATCGTCAAAACGAATACCTCCAATGCCTTCTGAACCTGCTAAAATTCCTATTGCTAAAAAGAGTAATAAAGTTGGCACCCCGAATTTATAGGAAGTTTTTCCTACGATAATGCTAATAAGTAGTAAGAGGGAACCTACTAATACAATATTTTCAATAGTTAAGTTCATGGGGTTGGCATTTCAGTAACAGTTCGTGCAAAGATATTATTTATTAGAGAAGATTAGCTTGGGATTGGTAGTTAAGGCGATTTATTTCATTATGCTAAAGGTGAAAGGTCTTTTATTTTAACGATTCTGTTTTTAATAAGGTTTCAATAGGTTTAGGAAGATAATAGACTGCATATCATTGTTTAAATTTTTAATAAACAGATTGTTACTTTTAAAAGTTAAAATAGATGTGTAAAGGTTACAAAGATTAATAATTTTTCTTTAAAAGGCTTTAGGCGTTCTTGCATGTTAATTTAATATATTTATCATTTTTTAGTAAAGGACATTATTATTTAGCTGAATCTAGTAACTTTTTATGAAATAATGCGAGCATATTATTCCCTTCTTTTTCTGTTGTTATTATTAATGCTACCATTGGGGCTCATCGCTCAAAGCGAAACTAAATCGGAAGTTATAGAGCGTATTGATTTAGGGGTAGAGTATATGTCCAAAAAGAAACACCTTCTTTCTATTGAAGAGTTGTTTTCTGCAAAAGAAAGATCCCTTCAAGAAGGATGGTATTTACAAGCCTTCACAGCAACATTAAATATTGGTACTAATTATTATATGATGTTGGACTATGGAGAGGCGTTGCAGTATTATTTACAAGCCTATGAAATAGCCATAAACCATCTGGAGGCTCGGCAAAAAAAGACTGTGTATAATAATATAGGTGTATTATATATAGAGGAAAAAGATCCCATAAAGGCAGAAGAATATTTCTTAAAAGCATATGCCATTGCTAAAGAATTGGGAGATAAAGAACAAATAGGAGCTTGCGCTGTTAATTTAGCATTACTAGCTAATGAAATGGGAAAAGTTGATGTTGCTAGTGCCTATATAGAAGAAGCGGAACCTTTATTAGATAAAAAAAAGAATGTAATCTTATTAGCAAAAATTGCGAGAGTTGAAAACCTGCTATTAAGAGATCAATTAGTACAAGCTGAAAGATTAGCATTAAGAACATTGCCGCAATTAGATAACCTTTCTATTGTTGCAGAAGGCGCTACAGTAAATTCTAAAATCACACTACTATTAATAATTAGCAACATATATAAGCAACAAAATAAGTATCAAAAAGCTAGAGAGTACGCATTAATAGCAAGAGGAGAACAACAAAATATTGAAGGACGTATTGAGATTTATGAGCGTATTTCCACACTCTATCCAACGAAGGATGTGCTTCCTATTGCCATGGCCTATAAAGACTCAGTGCAAATTGCTTCAGATTCACTTGATGCAAAAAAAAATGGGGCGCTTTTTAAAAGTGAAAAAGTGAAACTCCAAATTCAAAACTACAAGTACGAATTATTAGAGAGTAAAAAAATTAGAGAACAAGAAAAACAATTTTTTTACAAATTAATTATTGGCGTTGTTATCGTAATGGGCTTCCTAATATGGCTTTATAAAAATAATGCACTTAAACATAAACAGCGAAAAAAAATCGTAGAGCTTGAATTAGCCAAAGAGAAAAGCGACCATTTGCTACAAGAAAGGCAGCGACAACAAAAGGAAGCTATGGTGTTACTTGAAAAAGAGCGCCTAAAAAACGAATTAGAAAGAAAAAACAGAGAGTTAACGGCCAAAGCTATGTCTCTAGCCAGCAAAAACGAATTGATAGAAGAGGTGGTGCAGTCTTTATCTAGCAATGTGAAAATAGCCAATGATGCCCGACTTAAAACTCAAATAAACGATTTAAAAGCGCATCTTAAAAATGACACCCAATGGGATAGTTTTTTTACTCATTTTGAAGAGCTAAATCGTGGTTTTCTTACGAGGCTCATGGCTAAACATAAAAAACTTACTTCTAACGACATTCGATTCTTAACATTTATATATATGAATTTAAGTTATAAGGAAATAGCATCGCTATTAAACATTACTTCTCAGTCTTGTCGAAAACGAAAAGAGCGTATTTCCAAAAAAATGGACGTCCCAGAACATATTTCTCTTCAAGCCTATCTTTCAGCTATTTAATTGATTTTGTCACCTTTTATTTTATACATGTCACGAAATGTCCAAGTTATTTTTCGTTAAAACATACAACTGACTTCTATATTTATCAATAAGTAATTTTTTTGTTAATCAGAAGAAAAGCAGGGAGTGTTTAAAAAGGTGAAAAGGTTTCTTTTGCTTCTTAATAGTTGCGTGTCTAAACATACTTTTTTACTTTATAGTTATTTACTTTAATCGAACTATCATTTTCGATTCTTTTTTAGGCACCCCTATTTTCTTTTGACCAAATATGTAACCAATTATAAATTTTAAATATATGATAAAGATGAATACTACAAAGACGATTACTGTGCTTTTATGTCTTCTAGCCGGTGTAACAGGAACTGCTCAATTTGAAGAAGTGACCAAAGTGGTTAGTGAAGACAGAGAAGGCCGAGCTGAATACGGAACCTCTGTGGCGATAAATGAAGATTTTGCTATTGTAGGAGCTTCACGAGAAAATGGAGCGTCAGGAGCTGCATATATGTATGCAAAAGACAATGAGGGCGAATGGAGTTTTATGCAAAAACTAGCCGCAACCGATTCTAATAATGGAGCAGAATATGGCGGTGGATCAGCATTCGTTGATGACTACGTAGTGGTTGCAGCAGGAAGAGCCGATGTAGAAGGTGTTATCCGTGCCGGCGCATTATATGTGTACGAGCAAAATAACAACGTTTGGGAATTAAATTCAAAGTTAATTGCTTCAGATTATAGCAGTGATGCCAAGATGGGGATGAATCCTACGTCCCTAGCCACAGAAAATAATACCATAGTGGCAGGAGCGCCTGGAGAGAATGCTTGGACAGGCTCTGTGTATATATTTACTGAGGAAGAAGGTATTTGGACAGAAACACAAAAGATAATGGCTCCTAACCCGCAATCCCCAGAGGCGTTTGGAATAGGAGTGGCAATATCGGGAGATCAATTAGCAGTCGGATCCGATAAGGTTAATGATTTTAAAGGTGCTGTTTTTATGTATACCAAAAATAATGAGGGTATATGGGAATATGACCAAACAGTAGCAGCATCAGATGGAGAATCAGAAGATTACTTCGGAAATTCTATTAGTATTTTAGATGATCAAATGGTTATAGGGGCTTATGGTGTAGGTGACGAATTAGGTAAAGCCTACATATTTGAAAAAAATTCAGAAGGAATCTGGGAAGAAGTACAAATAGTAATGAGCGATCCTACATCAGATAGAACTCAATTTGGATGGTCTACCGATATTCAAGAAGATATGATTATGGTGTCAGCACCACATATTTATGGTAATGAAGTGGGGGAAGTTTTTATGTATAAAAGAACCTCTTCAGGTACATGGGTAGAAGATCAAAGAATACAAGGTGTTGATACAGGCGAAGAAGATTTTTATGGATGGTGCGTAGCTATGTATGAAGATCAAGTAATTGTGGGATCACCACGAGAAGATCATGATGTAAATGGAGATAACGAAATGGGAGATGCAGGAGCGGCTTATATATTTAAAGATCCAACTTTATTAAGTGGAGAAAATAATGAAGTGCTTGCTAATCAAATTCGCTTGTATCCTAACCCAACACAGAACAACTTACATATAGAAAGTCAGTACAATGCAATACATCAACTAAAGGTCTATACTATAAGTGGCGTATTAGTGCAAGAAGTTAATGCAGTAAACAAAAACAATATAACATTAAATACATCAAGCTATAGCAGTGGGGTTTATTTTATAAATGTAACGTTTGAAGACGGTTCAAAAGTTAATCAAAAAGTGCTTAAAAACTAATTGAGGTAAACAGTAAGTTAAAAAGATAAAAGAATGAAAAATAATACAGTTTTAACCTTTGTTATAGTACTCCTTTTGACTACTTGGCAGAGTTCAGCTCAATTTTTAGAAAGTTTTGATACTGAAATCCCACGCGATTGGACGATAGATGATAATGATGGTCAAGGAGGAACGTGGCAACATCAAACTGCTCATAGCTACCGTGGTGTTGGTGGAGTTCGCATTAATTATGAAGACAATCCACATGACGATTATTTAATTAGTCCTCAGTTTACAGTACAAGCTGGTATTTCAGATCAAGTCTCTTTTTATGCTGGAGGTACAGGGACTGCATTCCCAGAAACCTTCGACGTTAAATTATCTACTACAGGAACTAGACCGTCCGATTTTACAGTAGTATTAGGGTCTGAAATCACTATTGCCGATGTAGATGATCTAGGGCAGTATATAAATTATACCTACAGTCTTGCCTCTTATACAGGACAAGATGTATATGTAGCGATAGTAGCAACAAGTCCACCAGCATTCCAATTATATGTTGATGAATTTTCGGTTACTGCTTTACCTAGTTGTCCAAAACCTTCAAATATCACGGCTGCGAATATAAGCGCTTCCTCGGTAGATGTTAGTTGGAATGAAGGACAAGACGAAACCGAGTGGACGGTAACCTATGGAGAAATAGGATTTGATCCAGAAAGAGATGGACAAACACTTGTAGTTTCAGGTACACCTGCTGCTACTTTAGTTAACCTAACACCAAACGCTACGTATGATATATATATAAAAGGAATATGTGCTTGGGGAACAGATGAAAGCGAACAGGCTGGGCCTTTACAAGTAGTAACTCCTTGTATGCCAGCTAGAACTCCTTTTAACGAAGGGTTTGAAAGTGGGTATGCCGATGGAAATCAGTTGGATGGGTGTTGGTCTCAAGAGCTATTAAGTAATACGTATTGGAAAACAAATTCCTCCATTACCAATAACGATAGAGCACCGCGTACGGGCGATTGGAATATCTTTTTGGCCTATGGAAGCGAAACGTGGATGTATTATCCGGTGTCAGTGCAAACCGGTGTAAACTATACCTTTACGTTATATGCAAGACAAAGTAATTCAGCTGGAGCAGAGATTTCAGTAAAGTATGGAACTTCTAATACGGCCAGTGCTATGACGGAAGAGATAGTACCCGTTACCCAAATAACCAGTGGTGATTATCAAGAAGTAACCAATTCATTCACTGCAACACGTTCCGAAACCATATATATTGGAATTAAAGGAAAACTAAATGGTGGCTTCTTTCCATTTTATATGTCAGTAGATGATATTTCTTTTACCGAAACTCCATCTTGTTTTAAACCAACTGATTTAATAACCGACGCTACTACTGCTACTACAGCAGACGTAAGCTGGACTCCAGTTGGAGCTGAAACGGAATGGATGATAAAATACGGTGAGCCTGGTTTTGATCCCGAAACAGAAGGAACCTCTTTACAGGTAAACAACGACCCTAATAGTACTATAACAGACCTTATTCCGGCCCATATTTATAATGTATATGTGCAAGCACAATGTGGAGGAAGCGATGGAAACAGTGCTTTTACAGGACCGTTAACGCTAAAAACCCGTCCGGTAAATGATAATATCTGTGATGCAACTCCATTAATAGTGGACGAAGGCTGTACTACTGGTAGCTTTACCAATGTGGGGGCTACGCTTGAGGCTAACGAGCCACAAGGAAGTTGTTTTGAAGCTGCCGGAGACCAAACTGTGTGGTTTACATTTGAAGCACCACCAAGTGGGAATGTAACAGTAACAACCGATTTTGAAGGAGGAACCCTTTCAGATAGTGAATTAGCAATATATACGGCACCAGATGATTGTAGTGATTTTACGACCATGGGAGAAGAAATAGGCTGTGATGAAGATGGAGGCACGACCGGAACTGGATTTTTATCTACGGTTTCATTAACCGATTTAATTCCGGGAGTTACGTATTATGCGCAAGTAAACGGATTTGTAAGTTTTGGTGATGGTACTTTTGAAGGAACCTTCTGTATTGAAGTACAAGACGATGGACCAAGTTGTGCAGCTCCTACCGATGTAGTAGTTAATGACATTACACCAACTTCAGCAGCAGTTAGCTGGACTCCAGGTGATAGAGAGCCAGAATGGGAAATCCTATACGGTCCTACTGGATTTAACCCAGCCACAGGAGGTACTTTTGTAATTGATAACGATGGTACGTTAGGAGAAACACTAACCAATCTAGAAGCAAATGTAACTTATGATGTTTATGTTCGTGCTATTTGCAACCCAATCGATGAGAGCTTTTTAAGTGAGGTAGTAACGTTTACTACGGTGGTAGCACCACCAGTGAACGACGATGTATGTAATGCACTTCCTTTGGTTGTAGATCAAGCTTGTAACGGAAACTCATATACCAATATAGGGGCAACGGCACAACGTGATGAAACGCAAGGAGCATGTTTAAACCCGATACCTAATGCCACAGTATGGTTTACGTTTACAGCTCCAGCAAGTGGAAATATAACGGTAACTACCGATATAGGAGCAAGTGATTTGGAAGATACTCAAATGACGGTATATGGAGCGCCTGCAGATTGTACAAACCTCACTACTATGGGAACTGAAATAGGCTGTAACGATGATGTAGATGCAGGGAATGGTGAATACCTATCTACTGTACAGTTAACAGATCTTACAGCAGGGGAAACCTACTATGTTCAAATTAATGGCTACAACGGCGAAGAAGGAAACTTTTGTATAGAAGTACGTGACGATGGTATGGCATGTCCAGCTCCTAGTGATGTGGAAGTGGCAAATGTAACAACCACTACTGCTGATGTAAGTTGGCGTGTAAATGGAACAGAAACTGAATGGGAGGTTCGATATGGCATAATAGGATTCAATCCTACTACAGAAGGTTTCTTTAAGATAGATACCGATGGTGATCCGGGTATTATAGTAGACAACTTAAATGCCAATAGTGAATATGATGTGTACGTACGTGCTCTGTGTAGCGGTGATTCAGAAAGTGAGTTTGAAGGGCCTATCCCATTTACAACTATGGAATTAACAGTAGCCACGGATAGCTTTACGAGCTTTTCTTTTTACCCAAATCCTATAGGAAATGAATTGACGCTTTCAACACAAGAGTCTATCGACCATGTTGTAATCTATAATTTACTAGGTCAAGTAATGAAAGAAGCTGCCCCTAGCGCTTCACATATGACCATGCATACGGCAACGTTACGTCCAGGTGTATACCTGATGGAAGTAACCATTGATGGCCGTAAAAAGAGTTTCCGCTTACTAAAGGAGTAGTATACTTTTTAATTAAGTTGGAATTTAGTTGTATTTTTTTTTTAACAAGCAAGACTGCTCATTATTTATGAGCAGTCTTTTTTTTTATTGCTTAGACGACCTCTATTCGTGGCAATACTTTGGTTTTTGTGGTTTTTAGATATATAGTTAAGAAAAGTGAAGGAGTATAACGAGGAGTTGTTTATACGTATGTTGTAGTACGAATTTAGGAATGTGTCTACCTTTAGAATATTTGAAAATAAGGGTCACTGCTTCCAATGGAGCATATAATTAGGTTTATATGAGTTTATTTGTTTTTCATAAATTAATAATTAACCTTAATTAAATTTCAATATTATGATGATTAAAAACTATAGTGTATGGCTTTTTTGCTTTTGTATTTCCTTTACCACTTTTGCACAATCGTATGAATGGGGTGGCCAGTTTGGAGGGACCGGTGAAGATGTTGTGAAAAAAATGCACGTGGATGCAGAGGGCAATAGCTATGTGACTGGTTATTTTACAGATACGGCCGATTTTGACATTACCAATGATGAGTCTAACCTTACTGCCAACGGGTTTTACGATGTGTTTGTTCAGAAAACCAATACGGAAGGGGGGTTAGAATGGGCTGTAAGTGTAGGAGGAAGTATGTTTGATTATGGTACGGGTATCACAACAGACAATCAAGGTAATGTGTACGTCACTGGCTATTATGATGAAACCGTAGATTTTAACCCGGGGGGTGACGAATGGTTATTAACTTCTCAAGGAGGAGGCGATATTTTTATACTAAAACTAACTAGCGACGGAGAATTTGTCTGGGCAAAGAGTATAGGTGGTACTGGCTATGAAGAATCAACAGCAATTGGAGTTGATGAATTAGGAAATGTATATATTTTAGGGTATTTATATGAAACGGTAGATTTTGATCCTAACCTGGGAGAAGTGTTACTAACCAGTCAAGGAGGGAGTGATACTTTTTTACTAAAACTAGATAGTGCCGGTGATTTTATGAATGTTTATAGTTATGGTGGAGCGGATCTAGATTTAGCTCTTGACCTTTCTATAAAAAGTAGTAATGCGCTTTTTATTTCAGGTTACTATAAAGGGACAACCGATTTAGCCCCCCGACCGGATGAAGAATATACAGTTACAGCTATAGGAACAGGGTTTGCAGGCTACACGATGCAAATAGATGAAATGGGATCGATAACGAATATTGCGCTTACCGAAGGAGGGAATACAAGTGTTAATGCTATTGCATATGATGCTAATAACAATATGTATATTACAGGTAATTTTGATGGTACAGTTAATTTTGCTCCAGGATCGGGGAGTAGTGATTATACCTTTACCAGTGATGAGGCATATAATGGCTTTGTACTAAAGGTATTGGCAGACGGTAGTGTCGCTTGGGCAAAACATATGGTTTCAAATGATGCTTATTTTGCCTATGATATAGCAGTAGGAACTAATGATATAGTGTATACTACTGGTTATTTTGGGGGTACTGCCGATTTTAACCCAGATCCAACCGAAGAATTTATACTTTCTAATGAATCTACAAACGCTTCTGAAGCCTATTTGCTTAGCTTAAGTACCGATGGGGATTTTGTAAGTGCCTATCAATTTGGAGGAGTCGGTTTTATAGATACCCATCAACTAGGGATTGATGGGGAAAATAATACTTATTTAGCAGCACAGTTTGCAACAACAGTTGATTTAAATCCGCTTCCTACTGAAACGGAAGAAGTAACCAGTATGGGTTTTAGAGATAACTACTTATTTAAATTTGTGGATGAAAACCTTAGCACCCCTGGCCATACTTTTTATACCCTATATGCGTATCCCAATCCGGCTACTACCCAGTTACGTTTATATACAACAGATAAGTTAATAGGTGAATCGTACAGTATCTATAATTTAATGGGACAAAAAGTAGCGAATGGAACTGTACTGGAAAACTCGATCATTCCCGTTGACAATTTAAAAAGTGGGCTTTATCTACTTTCAATAGCCAATAAAAATAGCTTGAGATTTATAAAACAGTAATATACAATCTAAAAATCCACGTTGTTTTTTAGCAAATTATATGCTATTTTTCGGCGTGGAAAACTGGGCAATGTTTGTGGATTTTATATTAATAGCGGGGATGTCCCTTCTATTCCTATTGGTTGTCTTTTTATTGAAATCAAATACAGGGTTTTCTAAGAAGCTCCTATCGATTTTCTTTATAAACTCTATCTTTTTTTTATTGTATTACTATGCTTATTTGCATAAATCACGCTCCTTAGGAGGAATTGCCGTTTTATTAGGGAGTGGCACCGGATTTTTATTAGGACCGTTTCTTTTATTTTACATTCGGTCCCTTATTCAACCCGCGAATAAAGTAATTAAACAATTATTACTTCACCTAACACCCTTTTTTGTGTATTGGATTGCTATTTCTCTACCAGTAGCATTAAGTATGGTTTTTGGATTGTTTTCAGCATATCATAAGCAGTACGTGCTTGTAGCAGATTATATTAATTTAATTGAAAACGCTTATTTTCTCGGCTATATCTGGATAGCTTTTCAAGGCGTGCAAACCATTCGGAAAGCACGAGAACAAACCTATTCCTTTATAGAAAGTAGTAATCTGACGTGGATTTCTTATCTTATTATTGGATTGTTTGGCATCGTAATAATAGATAGTCTTTTTTCGGTGTACGAACTCATCTTCCCGAGAATTCCATGGAATATAGGTACGCTTATAGCCGTAGCGCTCATATTATTATATTGTGTATTAGGGTACAAAGGAATGTTTCAGTCTCAAATTTTATTACCTAACTTTTTATTGGAAGAAGCTGTGGTAGTAGCGCCGACAACTACGTCCGCCCAAAAAGAAGAGGTTGATGCTACGGTAAAACCGGTACGACAGTTAGATGTCTTTACGGCCACAGAAATTGAAGGGCTTAAAAAGAAATTACACGCCATTTTAGTTACCCAAAAGCCACATTTAAATGAAGCTTTAAGCCTTTCTCAATTGGCAGCGGAGTTGGATATTACTGATAAAAAGCTATCCGAATTACTGAACCAGCATCTGCATACCAATTTTTATAATTTTATCAATGACTACCGCGTGAAAGAAGTCAAAGAAAAGTTGACTGAAGCCGGCAACGAAAAATATACGCTTTTAAGCGTTGCCTACGATTGTGGCTTTCAGTCCAAAACCAGTTTTAACCGTGTTTTTAAACAGAAAACCGGTATGTCCCCCTCAAAATACAGACAATTGCACACTCCCGTTGCGAGATAAGCACAGCTCTTTTAGGTTATTCTTCCTCTGTATTGATAGCGATTGGGTTCTCCGTAGGGGTGTTTTTATCTATTAACATCAATTCTTGTTCTTGTAGTTTAGTAGCTGCTGTAATAATGAGCGTATATAGTTCGGTATATTGTTCTGCTTCTATATCTTCATTATACGATGCTTCATTGAGACGGTACAAGGAGCTCCGTAAAAAATTCAAAGCGTTCGATTTATTGGTAAGTTGTGTCACTAACTTTTCGACTAGGGAGGTCATCTCGGCATCTACGCTTATTTGGTCTTTAATATTAGCAGAAGCATTTCCTAGAAATTCCTTTACTGTTTCAAATATAGCATCTGGCTGTTCTTCCCCTAGATATTTAAATTGGAATGTGCCATCTTCTTGTTTTACTACATTGAACACTCCCATGCGTTTGGTAGCATCGAAAAAGAAGGCTCCCGTGGAGACCTCAAATGCTTCATCAGCTCCTATAAAATTGGGAGGTACATAGGAGGCGGTCACATCACTGTCTACAGAGACTGCTTTTTGACTAAAGCTTACAATAGATAGTAATATCGCACAAAGGAAAAGATATTTTTTCATACTACAAGTAGGTTTTGGTTTGGACCTCCAATCTATTCATTTTTACGTTTTAGAACAATACCCACAATTGGGTAGATTTACAAAGACCTCTTTTGAGGTATTATACTATTTATTTTTAGTATCTAGAAAATACGTGATAGCTATGGTCCGATATGTCTTAGAGGTTCTACCTTTTTTACGACCAAACGATAGGTGTATGTTCCTATTCTATTTATTCCCCCATGGCCCATTCAATATGTAGTAGACATAACCATTCATACATACATTAAAATATTGTTTGCTAGGAAAGTTGGGCCCTATTCGCCTAAAGGATGTTCGCAATCTACCCTTAAGATGCCATAGCGGTTTATTAAGTTATATACGTTATATACACGCTATAGATACGCTATACATACGCTATAGATACGCTATATGTGGAAATAATTAATAGATAGTTGTGAGTCGTGAGTAGTTAGCCGTGAGTAGTGGGTTTTTGGGGTTTAGTTGTTGGTAGTTAGTAGGTTACAGCAGCGATTTGAAGTGGGGATTGGATAGGTTATAGGAGCTGGTTTATGTTCACATACGGATTGGGATACTGGGTAATTGTATAAAAAAGTCTAATATGGAGAATTCGTATCATCCGGTCAACCCCTTCTAGCAAACCGAATCGTTACTTGTTACTAGCCAATCTCAGGGTGGCACCGTCTTTTAATTCAAGATCGATATTTAGTACTTTTACATTGCTAATAGACTAGAAGAAAAATTTTCTACCATTTAAATTTTTTACAAAGTATTAAAGAATACCCATGAAAAAATATGCTAAGAAGCCGTGGCCTACCAAAGATGCTATGATACAGGTGTATGAAAATAACCTGTGGGGTGGAGATAAAACTGAGTTTTATTCTGGCATGGGTTCTCATGATAGGGAAGTGGTACATAGGTATATAAAGGTAGTTTTAGCTTTTTTAAAGGAGTTGAAAAAATCACCGGTGGTTTGTGATTTGGGTTGTGGTGATTTTAATGTGGGGAAGAAACTGGTACCATTCACCAAGGAATATAAAGCTATCGACATTGTCCCTGATTTGATTGCCCGTAATAAAAAAACATTCAGAATAGATAATATAACTTTTTATACCCTAGACATTGCCAAAGATGAATTGCCTACTGGGGATTGTGCGATTGTTAGACAGGTGTTGCAACATCTATCGAATTCAGAAATTAAAGCTATCGTCGGAAAATTATACCGTTTTAAGTATGTGGTCCTCACCGAACATCTACCTGAAGTAGCTTTTGAACCTAATACCGATATTATTTCAGGACAGGGTATTCGGCTAAAAAAACAAAGTGGTGTCGATCTTTTAGCAGCGCCTTTTCATTTTAAGGTAAAAGAAGCAAAACAGTTGTTGTCGATTCCATCGCCTGGCTTTAAAGGTAGAATAGTGACTACCTTGTACAGGGTATTTTAATTAATTTTATTATTTTAAACTTCTTGTCTGTTTTGGAGTCTTTGGATTGACAGCGTGTACAGCGAATTGTAGGTCTTATTTATGGTTCTTAGTTTTCTCAAGTCCATTTTCTGAAAACTTATCATCGGGTCGATCCCTTTTATTGAAACGAATTTCTATTTGTTGTTTGCCCCATTCACGAGCAGCATCTTCGTCTAGCCCCATATAGATATCGACTTTTTTGTTCCAGCGTTTGTTCATTTTATCTTTTACAATATACGTACCTGGTAGACCATCGATTTCAATTTCTTCGTTGTGATCAAGTCCCATTTTGATGAGGTCGCGTGATACGGCAATAGCACGTTCGCCAGGTTCTAAAATATCACCCCAAGCGGCTAAAGAGGGATTCCCCCTTTTCGTTTGATGTTCCACCGAGTTATAAGCCGTAGCGGTTACGGTCATGGTGGTCATTTTTTTCTGTTGTTCCTTGGTTTCGGCACAACCGAGCAATAGAATGGCTAGGGAAAGGATGAGTAATGGAATAAGATAATTGTGCTTTTTGAATTTCATAGTATATATAAAATACAAAAAAGGAGTGCAAATACCTGAAAATAAACACATAAGATTGTGTGTTACGCCTCTTTACGCAATACCTCCAAAGGAGAACTGCGTAATACGGTCTGGATGTTGCTTAAGCCAATGGCTACCACAAGTAGGGTTATGCCTGGCAAAAACACTAGAAAAGGAATCAACGAGGGTACAAAGGGTTCTTTGAATACAAATAGTGCTAAGCACAAGCTGCTCAATAAAGCCAATATAATCCCAACCAAACTTCCCAATAGGCCTAAAAAGACATATTCCAATGCTGAAATGGTTAAAATCTGATTGTTTTTAGCTCCCAAAGTACGGAGTAACACACTTTCTTTAATTCGTTGATACTTGCTAGTTCTTACAGAACCAATCAAAACAATAATTCCTGTAAGAATACTAAAGAAAGCCATAAAATTGATTACCCAAGATACTTGTTCTAAAATATCTTCTACTAAGGTATAAACTTGTCGCAGATCGATAATGGTTACGTTCGGAAAGGTGGCAACCAAATCCCGTTGCAATGCTGCAGAGCCTTGTTCGTCTTTTACTTGAGTAGTAAACACATGAAATTGCGGTGCCTCTTCTAATACACCCTTCGGAAATACTACGGAAAAGTTAAGTTGCATTTGTGCCCAATCTACTTGGCGGATACTACCCACGACGGTTTCCATTAGCACACCTTGCACATTGAAAACAACAGGATCGCCCACGTCTAGTTTTGCATCTTCAGCAAGATTATCTGAAATGGAAATATATACAGGATCACCCGCCTCCTTTTGTGAATACCAGGTGCCTTCCAACAATGCTTCGGAAGGGGTAAGGGCCTCACGATAGGTGGTTCTAAATTCATGGTTTAAAATCCAACCGCGCATCTGGCGTGTGGTATCTTGGCGGATTTCATTTACTGATCTTCCATTAATTCTGTGCATGCGCATCGTCACCAAAGGAATGGTGTTAAGCACTGGCAATCCCTTGTTGGTAATGCGTTCTGCTATCGAATCACGCTGCTTCGATTGAATATCCAAGATAATCATATTGGCAGTTTCCGAAGTCTGTTCAATTTCTGTCTTTGCTAATAAAATATCTTTGGTAAAATACAAGGTGCTAATTAAAAAGGTTCCCAATCCTATAGCAACCACGAGCACAACGGTTTGGTTGTTGGGTCTAAATAGGTTGAGTAAACTTTGACGTGCTGTAAAGCTCCATCGCTTCGGAAAAAAACGTTTTACCATTTTTATAAAAAACAGAGCGACACCTGCTAATACGGCAAACGTAATAACGGTTCCACCTACAAATGCCAATGCATATAGCGCATCTTTAATAAGCCACAAGGAGAATAAAAACAGGAATATCAGAATGGCGCCAAATACCAAAAAGCGAATTTTTCTGGGTTCTTGAGATGATTTTTCATCTACACGTAATACATCTAAAGGCGATACATACCAAGTTCTTAATAAGGGAAGCAGCGCAAATAAGACAGACATACATAGTCCAAGCAGCACACCAATAATGATAGGTTGCGCTGTAATAGAGATTGTAAGGGAAAAGGGTAGAAATTCTTTGAGTAAATAGGGAAATAACTCTTGAATACCAACACCTATTATCGACCCGATAAGTCCTCCAATGATTCCAATTCCAGCAATTTGAATCAAATAAATCAGAAAACTTTGGAGTCTGGATGCGCCCATACACTTTAAAACCGCAATGGCTTTTAGTTTTTCCTTAACGTAGATATGCACCGAGCTGGCAATGCCTATACAACCTAACAACAAGGCAATAAAGGCCGCTAGGTTTAGAAATTTTCCCACGTTGTCATACCGTCTCCCTAAGCGTTCGGTTGTACTAGTATGTGTGTCTAGATCGGCATTTTCAAGATCTAATTTGGGTTCGAGCTTATCTTGAAGTTGCTGTAAGTTTACCGTATCGGCTACTTTATAGAAATATTGATATTCCTTTCGGCTTCCAAATTGCAACAAATTTGTAGCTTCAATAAATCGGTAAGGAACAATGACAGGTGGTGCTACAGAACTCGAAATGGCAGAGCTTCCCGGAATCGATTGTAAGGCACCCGCAATAGGAAGCGTTAGTTCACCAACTTTTATAGAATCACCTGGCTTCACATTAAACTGAAGCATTAACGTAGCATCTACCAAAGCACCTCCTGATTCTTGATAGGTTGCTGCTACTTCAGTAGGTTGGCTTTCAAGTTTGCCATAAAAAGGAAAGTCCCCTTCCAGACCGCGCACCTGTACCAATTTAGTGCCGCCACTCTTCGGAAAAGCTACCATGGATACAAAGTTTACTTCTCGTGCGTCCGGCTGCAACGAATCGATAATTGCTTGTGCACGTTTTGTTGGTATTTGCTTCGCATCGATAATAAAATCGGCACCCATCAAGGTTTTTGATTGGCGCTGAATGTTGTCCTTTAAATTCGTACTGAATAATTGAATGGAAACGACCGCCGCAATGCCCAAAATAATCGATGCCATAAATAGCAGTAAGCGCACTTTGCTGGCTTTGGCATCGCGCCATGCCATTTTAAATAGCCAAAATATATTTACGTTTTTGTGGGATTTCAATTTGTTCAAAATACGGTGGTAGGTTGATTGGTAACTGTTTTTCCGCCTTTAAGCGTTAATATTTGCTGCGTACGATTGGCTAGCTCTAAATCGTGGGTAACGATCACCAAGGTGGTTCCGTTTTCTTTATTCAAATCTAACAATAACTGAATAACCTTTTCGCCGGTTTCAGCATCTAGGTTTCCTGTTGGTTCGTCTGCAAATAAAATAGAAGGTTTGTTGGCAAACGCCCGAGCCAATGCCACACGTTGCTGTTCACCGCCTGATAATTGAGAAGGGTAGTGGTGAATGCGGTCTGCCAAACCTACCTTTTCTAATAAACCCTTACTTTTCTGTATCGCATCTTTTGCACCTTGTAACTCTAAAGGCACGCTCACATTTTCAAGTGCCGTAAGGGTGGGTAACAATTGAAAATTCTGAAAGATAAATCCGACTTCTTCATTTCGTAATTGCGCCCGTTGGTCTTCATCCAATTTTTTTAAATCTTGTTCGCAAAGAGCTACGGAACCCGAATTGGGCGCATCTAAACCAGCACATAATCCCAGTAAGGTGGTCTTGCCACTTCCTGAAGGTCCTACAATGGAAAAGGTTTGACCTTTCTCTACATCGAAGGAAATATCGTGTAAAACTGTTAATTGCTTGTTACCACTAGTATATGTCTTTTCCAAACCGGTAATCTTTAATATCTTTGGCATGATCTTAATTTAAATAATAACGAATGTTCAGCGCACATGATAATCATTTTCCGTTTAATTTACCACCTTCATCAAGGCTGAAACTCATAAAGTTTAGTTATTTTTTTATAGCATTTTTTCTTTTGTCTTGTGGCGATACAAAAACCGAAAAAGCGACGGAAGAGCAAAATACCACGGAACAATCGGAAGGCAATGTAGCAACTGAGACTGCAACCAAATCCATTCTATTTTTTGGAGATAGTATCACCGCTGGCTATGGATTGGATGATAGTAATGACGCCTTTCCGGGTGTGTTACAGCAAAAGATTGATTCGTTGGGCTTAGATTATACGGTGATTAATTCTGGTGTAAGTGGTGAAACAACCGCCGGGGGTAGTAGCCGAATTGATTGGGTAATAAAACAGAATCCCACTATTTTTGTGTTGGAATTAGGTGCCAACGATGGCTTACGAGGTGTGCCTTTATCTGAAACACGGTCTAATCTTCAAGAAATAATAAATACGGTACGAGAAAAAAGTCCAGAGACGAAAATTATCCTTGCCGGTATGCAATTACCTCCAAATATGGGACAAGAATATACACAGGAATTTAAACAGCTTTATGTAGACTTAGCTGAAAAAAATGATCTTGCGTTCATCCCTTTTATTTTAAAAGATGTTGGTGGGATTGCGACACTGAACCAAGCTGATGGCATTCATCCAACCGTTGAAGGACATCAAATAGTTGCGAATACAGTATGGGAGACCTTAAAACCGATGGTTAAAAGCTAAAAACAGCTCTATAACGCCATCAGTTAGCGTACCGCTTTGGAAGTTTGGTAGCGATTTACGAATACGGTGTCTTCGATAGACTCCTCCTACGTCGGAGCACTCAGAGACCTGAATTAGGTGATTGAGTGAATTTGTATCGAAAACACTTAGCAAAAATCAATTAACTCTCTAGCTGATATAGTTCTAAAAAAAAAGCTTCCACTACTTCTTCAAAATAGTCTACTGGAATTCGGTGTCCTAGTTGAAAGCGGATGTCGAGATGATATTTGGGACTACTAGAGAACGAGGAGTTTTTTAAAAACGCTACTGTACTATTTGGGGCAATTACCTCATCTTTTCCACCCACAACTATATATTTAAAGTTCAAGGAAGCAGCGATATTTTGAGGTACTTCTTGTTCTACTGAACGATAAGCAAGAGCCGGGTTGAATAACAAAGCGGGTTGGTTTAGCACATCAGAAACATAATATGCGGCAAACCCACCCATGCTGCTACCGATTACTACATCGATTTCTGGATCGTGGTCTGTATAAGTTGTGAGTAACTGTTCAATAGTGTTTGGGCTATGGCGATACGCTATCGAAGGAGCATAGACGGTTCCATATTCTTCTAAAATAGTACGTTTTTCTGCACTTAAGCTGCCATCGAGGCCGTGGAGGTAGAGTATATGCATAGGGGTTGGTTTAAAATAGAATTACATTGGAAACTTTCAAAATGCACAAGGTGTAAAAGCACCAAAAACATCAAAGATTTATAAAAATAAGTTGATTTTTCTCAAACATTCTTTCCCTTATGATGCTCTTAACTAGAAATGTTACCATAGGGGATAGTTGTTAAATATAACACTTTCTTCAAATGATTTTATTTTAAACATAGCAAATTAAAGCACTTGCACGAAACGTGTTTAGATAGGGGGGAGTTATTCAGCCAAATGCAAATAAAGGACTGTAAAAGAAAATATTGTTTAAGTTTTTCCTTTTGAATATGAAGTTATGTCGCGTGTTTCTACACAGATAGTAGAAGCACAGGCATACCGATATTATTTCAAAGCACTATACTTAATCTTGGATTAAACAGTAAATAGGTATGTGTAAAAAAAGATAGAAGAGTTAAATTAAGTTAGATCTTATTTTAGTTAATAAGCCTCGTGCAAATTAACGTACACTTGCTTTTTTATTCTGAGGAATAGAGTACAGAGACTAAAATAAAACACCTTAAAACTTCAATAACTTCTGTATAAGAGTACTACAGTTGTAACTGTCAAAATTGATAAAAATACAGGAACTTGAAAATATAGAAAAGTATAGTTGAGACACTATAAAACCTCAAACTAATATAATTAATTGTATTATATTTAACGAATTATCATTAATTCTCCAAACCTCATAATGCAATTTAATTTAACGTTTTTTACCTGCTTCATTATGCTGTTTAGTAACGGCTCTAGTTATACACAAATTTTTAAAGCTAATACCAATGATACAATTTCCTTACAGGATAGAGTAAAAGAAAATCAAAAGTTGATGTTGACGGACTTAGAAGGAGCTAAAGTTGATATGGAAGAGCTTTTAAAAGAAGCGCTTCGTGTAAAAGATACCAAAGCCGAAATACTTTTACTTGCAAATACTTGCAGGTATTATTTTCAGAAAGAAGATGCTTTTGGATTGGTGAAAGCTTCGGATATTCTCTATCAAAAAGCAAAAGAATATGATGAAACTCGTATGCAGTCCATATCTAAAATGTATTTAGCAGAATCATTAAAGTTTAATAGTTTATATGAAGATGCCTTAATAGAATTGGAAAATGCACTGCAACTACTTGAAGGTGAAGATGGACAAGATGTGAAGATTATAAATACTAAATCTAATATTTATATCAGTTTTGCTAATACTTATTCTCAATTAAACCAGCCACGTATTGCAGTAAAAATGATGAAGCGGGGTGGTGAGGAGTTTAATAAAGTTCCAGAAGGGGACTATCGCAATTACTTAAATTACTTATACCATTCTAATCTTGGTATTTATTACATGGGCTATAATCAAGATTCCTCTGCCTATCATGCTCGGAAATCAATTTCATTGCAACCTAAAGGTTTAGAACAGAATGATGTAATTATGTTGCGCAATTACCTTTCATTAGGTAAAGTTTATGCACAAAAAAAAGAATATGATAAAGCCACTGAATTTCTTAACAAGTCTGAGGCATTAGCAATAGAAATTGGGGAGAATGTCAACCTCAAAGAAACCTATAGCACACTTATTGAGGTTGCTGTTGAAAAAGGAGATGATGCGCTTTTAAAAAAGTATAGGGGTAGACTTCAATCTTTAAAACTTGAACAAATTGAAGCTAAAAACAAATCCTTACATCAAATTATTGAGAAAAGAAAGTTGAAACAAAGTGAAATTGATAACCAGAATAAGAAGGCTTTTTCAAAATGGATTCTCATTATTATTGGAATATCGATGGTGATTATAGTACTTGCAATCATACTGTATAGAAATAAAATACATGCCAAATACGAACAATTAAGTAAGGACTATTTAGAAGATAATGAAATTGTTGAAGAGGATAAACTAGCTATTTATAATGAAGTTATAGAATTGGTTAAAAAGGATGACCCTGCTTTTATGGTAAGTTTTAATGATGCATTTCCTCATTTCACAAATAATTTATTAAAAATAAACCATAACCTCGCAAAAGGAGAGGTTGAATTTTGTGCGCTTTTAAAATTGAACCTTACCACTAAACAAATAGCCCAATATAAAGTACTTCAACCACGAACTGTTCAGAATAAAAAATATCAGATTAGAAAAAAATTAAATATTCCTAATAATATCGATATTTATAATTGGATTCACGGAATCTAAATGCATACCCATTCCTGCCTTTTAATTTTATTTACTAAAAAAATACAATCTTACATGTATGAAGGTAAGTTTGATTAGCACTACAAAGTAAGACAAGAATTTTTAGTCTTTACTCTGATGTTTTCTAGTAGCTTTATTTGCTTTTTTCTAGTTAACCCTGCCTTTTATCTACACATATCATCACTGGTTTTTCAATTCTTTTTTAATTGATACTCAATCAACCTCATTATTTGATTTTAAGGTTTTGTGCTTATAATCAATAGTTTATATCTTTTTGAGACGGCTTTAAAAGTTAAAAACTAAGAACAAAGTACCTTTTGAGTATGTGGTTTTTTGGTGTAAAAGATCAATCCGTTTATAATTGTCAACTCTATTTTTTTTAGAGCAACTCTTATAACTAACTAAAAAGGAACTTATGAAAAAAAAGTACAAAATTCCATTATTATTTTTTGGAATATTAATATCAATTAGCGTACATAGTCAACAACCAAATACATTAGATGCTAGGATTTACACTCCTTACCCGCAAACAGCAGGTACACCTTCCTCTACTATTAATTTTGAAGATACACATATAGGAATTAATAAAAAATCAACTGGTTCACATCAATCTATTACCCATACAAAACAAACTAATACTGTTTATTGTGAACCTGCTTTTAGTAGCTGTTCAGATTATATAGAAAAAGTCATTTTTTCAGGGATTAATAATGATAGTGAATGTGAAATAGGATTACGTGATTATACAGATCAAGTAGGTCTTGTAAAAACTGGAGATACTTATACAATTTCGGTTAGAACTCATGCACTTTCGTCACAATATGTATTTGCTTATATAGATTGGAATCAAAACGGGGTATTAGATGATGCTGGAGAAATTTATACCATTGCGGCATCTGTTCATCACAACGGTCCCCATACTAAAGAAATAGAAATACCTCAAGATGCTATACTTGGCGAAACCAGAATGCGAGTTATTATGCAATGGAACAATCCCAATCCAGACCCTTGTATTGTGTATAGTAGTGGAGAAGCTGAGGATTATACCTTACAGGTGGTAGACGAAATTCCTATTTTACCAGAAGATTGCTCGCAGTTGGTCCCTGCAAGCCAAAACGGGAATGGTCATTTTTTTATGGGCGAAACCAATCAAAAATTAGCGGTTGATATTGATATACTAGCAGAAAGTAGTTTTGAAGTACAAAGCTTAAAAATTCAAACGTTAGGTCAAGCTACAACATTCGATCTTGTTTTTTATGCCAATGAGAATGGCGTACCTGGATCTTCACTTATAACTCTTACAGATGTTGCCATTATAGAAGAAGACTTTATTGGCCAAGGAAGTATGTATGATCATTATGTTTATACTTTGGATCTGTCATCAGAAAATGTACTATTTGAAGGTGAATTATCGGGAAAAAAATTCTGGATGGAAGTACTATCTGATGCTACTGGCTGGAATAATACAACCTTTTCAACACTTGGTAATTTTGGATATTTTTTTAATGACAATTCAAATCAATGGCGTCCTACAGAGGTTGAATATGTTTATGAATTAATAGGAACTTGTCTAGGAGATCAAATTCAAGATTTGCCTAACAATGCCTGTTCAAGTGCTTTGCCAATTGTTTGTGGTGATAACGTGTTAGGCACTACAGTGGGTGCTGATGATTTTGGAGGAAATTCGTCACCGGATGTATTTTATAGTTATACTGGCACTGGACAGCCTGAGAATATTTCTCTCTCTTTATGTAATGGAACAGCGTATGATACCCAAATTAGAGTTTTTTCAGATTGTTCCTTATCTAATGAAATTGCTTCCAATAATAATTTTTGTTATGCTCGATCTGTAGTCGACTTCATTTCAGATGGTACATCTACTTATTACATAATGATAGAAGGAGGCGGTAGTAATGACTTAGGAGATTTTACATTATATTCAAGTTGTTCAGAAATTACATTTGAAAACGAAGAGCCTTCTCAAGCTCTTCCATTGGTTTGTGGTGATAGGGTACTGGGTAATACAGTTACTGTAAGTAATACCGCCGGGAATCCTTCTGGAGATGTGTTTTATAGCTATACAGGTAATGGTGTTGAAGAAGATATAACCGTTTCGCTTTGCAGTATATTTACTGGTTATGATACCGAAATTAGAGTGTATGATTCTATAGAGCTTACAAATGAAGTTGCGTTTGTAGATGATAGTTGTGGTCTTTTCTCTCAGTTAACTTTTTATTCGGATGGCGTAAAAACCTATTATATTATGATAGAGGGCTCTGATAGTGATGAGGGGAATTTTGGTCTCTCTTTAAGCTGTTGGGATTATACACCTTATTGCAGTCCATTAAACTTTGTTTACGTTGAACCCATTACAAATGTTGAAATAGCAGGTATCTCTCATAGAAGTAATGTAGCTACTACCTCCCCTCCCCATGAAGTTTTTACTGATATCATAGGAACTATGAATCAAGGTGATACCTATGATATCACATTAGAAGGTTTTACTGGATCTGATGGAGCCTGGGAAAATTTCTTTACTGTTTTTATTGATTGGAATCAAAATGATGTATTTACTGATTCAGGTGAAATGTTCGAAATTGGATCCATATTTAACTCCACAGGTACTGATGGCAAACAGTTACTAGGAACTATTACTGTGCCTATAGATGCCCTTTTAGGATCAACAGTTATGAGGGTGCTTAAAGGATATAATGAATCTCCAACAGATCCTTGTGCTAACTATGGTTATGGTCAAGTAGAAGATTATTCAATTAATGTAATGGCTGAATTAAGTACTGTAGATTATAAAAACCATACTATTAGTTATTACCCAAACCCTGTTAAGGATATATTGAATATAGAGAGTGATATGCAGTTCTCTAAAGTTACAATCTATGATATCTCCGGAAAGGTGGTATATAATGCTATGCAAAAAACAAATAAAATTCAAAAGGATTTATCCTTCTTATCTAGTGGAATTTATTTAGCCAAAGTGATATCAGATCAAGAAGTACATACGATTAAAATTACTAAAGAGTAAAACTAACTAACCTTAAACCATATAATTTTTATGAAACTTTTTTATTTAATTTTTGCACTAGCATTACCTTTCTTAGGTTTTGGACAACAAACACAGTGCGAGATAGATTATTCTGGAAATAACTTTGAAAATGCAGAATTTGGCTTACATGTAAAATATATTGCCAATGATTTTGACATTGCAGAAGGAACAACAATGACTATAGAAAAAATAATTCCTACTATCGTTAACAATATTGCAACAGCAGATATTTTTATTTATGAAGACAACAATGGGCAACCCGGAAATATTGTAACAACTTTTAATAATGTGGTCCCTTCTTCGCAAACACAAGTAAGTAGTAATTTTAACCTTCCTTGGTATGAAGTAGAATTAGATTTTCCCACACCCTTAACTTTAGTTGGTGCTACTGGAGGTTCGAAATATTGGGTAGGCCTTATTGTAGCTTTTGGAACCGATGCATCTAGTAATTTTTGGGAAGTAAAGTCAAATGGTTCTACGGACGTGATGCACACATCACTGGATCAAGGCGTAACTTGGACGCCTAGTTCATCTGGATTTGACGGTGTTTTCCAGCTAATTGGAGTATGTGAGGCGGCAGTTGCAACGGAGCCTTGTGAAATTGTAGAAGGTGGTAACAATTTTGAAAATGCAGAACTTGGCTTAACTTACAAGTATATAGCAAATGACTTTGATATTGAAGAAGGGGCTATTATTCAGGTATCTAAAATTATTCCAAACATCGTTTATAATATTGATGTAGCGGATATTTTTATATATGAAGATAATAATGGACAACCTGGAACTCTTGTAACCTCTTATACTGATGTTACACCACTATCTCAAACTGAAGTAAGTACAAAATATGGTTATTCGTGGTATGAAGTTGAATTAGAACTTCCTAGTCCCGTATCTCTAGAAGGACAAGCAGGAGGGTCAAAATATTGGATCGGTCTAACTACCACGATGGGGACGGATAATCAGGCTAATAATTATTGGGAGATAAAATCTACTGGAACAACAGCAGCCATTCATTCATCAACCGATCAAGGTGCTACCTGGAGTCCTAATCCCTCAGGAGCTGATGGAGTATTTAAGATTTTGGGAGCTTGTAACGTCGTAGTTGATCCACCAGAACCATGTGAAATAGTGGAAGAAGGAAATAACTTTGAGAATGCAGAATTAGGCTTGAATGACAAGTATATGGCCAATGATTTTGACATTGCAGAAGGTGCCAGTATAGAGATTTCTAAAATAATTCCGAATATCGTTTATAACATTGATGTAGCCGATATTTTTATTTATGAAGATAACAATGGTAAACCGGGAAATCTTATTACATCTTTTGATGATGTTGTACCAACATCACAAACAATAGTAAGTAATAATTTTAACTATCCTTGGTACGAAGTAGAGTTAGACCTACCTACTACAGTAACCTTAGAAGGTGCCGCAGGCGGATCAAAATTTTGGCTTGGTCTTTTTGTTACGATGGGAACAGATAACGTAGGGTTTAATTTTTGGGAAATAAAATCTAACGGAACAACCGCTCCCACTCATTTATCGGTAGATGAAGGTGTTACTTGGACTCCAAATGTTTCAGGTTCTGATGGTGTTTTTCAGATTATAGGAAATTGTAGTGGTGATATTACAATTGTAGATGAGTATTGCGAGGTAGCAGTAAATAGTCAAGTTACACCCATTACTAACGTTTCATTTGCTGATATACAAAACACTACTTCAGCAGATATTACTGCCCCAGCCCATGAATACTATTTAAATTTCGAGGGAAATGTTACTCAGAATAATGAATATGAAATTTCTTTAGAAGGAAATACAAATGGAGATTTTAGTGATTATTATACAGCATTTATCGACTGGAATCAAAACGGAATTTTGGATGATGTAGGGGAAGTATATGAAATAGGCACTATTACAAACTCAACAGGTAGTGATGGTCAAAATTTAACGGGTACTATTTCGGTGCCTTTCCATGCTATTACTGGCAATACACGTGTGAGAATAAATAAAGTTCAAGGAGCATATTCATTAGATCCCTGTGCTTCCATTGAGATTGGACAAATAGAGGATTATACACTCGTTGTTCATGAATTTCAGGATACTTATTGTGAAGTGCCAGTAAGTATTACTGTAGAACCTATTACCAAGGTTTTGTTCGCAGGTATTGATAACACAACCTCAGCAGATATATCATCTCCAGCCCATGAATATTTTTTAAATATGGAAGGAAATGTAGAACAGGGCTTTGCATATACACTAACAGTAGAAGGAAATACTAACGGAACGGAAAGCCAGTATTTTACAGCCTTTATAGATTGGAATCAAAACGGCGTTTTGGATGATGCAGGTGAAATTTACGAAATTGGCACCATTACTAATTCTACAGGTGAAGATGGTCAACAGGCAATAAGAACTATCGATGTTCCATTTGAAGCGCCTATAGGAATTACGAGAGTTAGAATTATTAAATGGCACCTTGATTACCCTATAGATCCATGTCTTGCAATTGCTTTCGGACAGGCTGAAGATTACGTATTAAATGTTTCTGAGTACGAGAATCCATATTGCGAAATTAGTATTTCAGACACTGTAACGCCTATTACAAATGTTACATTTGCAGGTATCGCTAATTTATCATCTGCTGCAACTACTTCTTCAGCTCAAGAAATGTTTATTGAGATTGACGGCACTGTAGAACAAGGGAATGAGTACATTATTAAATTAGAAGGATTTACTAATGGCGATACTACAAATTACTATACCGCTTTTTTCGATTGGAATCAAAATGGAGTATTAGATGATGCCGGTGAAGTATATGAGCTTGGCACCATTACAAACTCTACAGGTACAGATGGAGTAGAATTAGTTAAAAGAATTCAAGTAGATACAGATGCATTATTAGGTGAAACCCGTATGAAATTAATTGCGAGTGCAAATGATTATCCCCTAGCCCCTTGTGGGGAGTATACTTTCGGGCAATCAGAGGATTATACAATTAATGTTTTTGAATATTGTCTGCCCGATATTTCTCTTAAAGCACCAACAACCCGAGTGATATTTGCAGATATAGATAATAGTTCTCCTTCAGACCCGTTTACTGCTCCTGCTTATGAATCTTTTTTAGATATAGAAGCGAATGTACTTACAGGCGAAACGTATGATATAACCGTTCAAGGAAACCCAATATGGGACCTTTGTTTTGCAGCTTTTATTGACTGGAATCAAAACGGAATTCTAGATGATGCAGGAGAAGTATATCAAATAGATTGTGTAGATTCAATACCAGGAGGAGATGAAGGACAATTAGCCTTTGGAACTATTGAAGTACCAGAAACTGCAGTAGTAGGTACAACAAGAATGAGAATTATTAGCAGAGCAGATGGTGCCCCATTAGAAGCTTGTGGTACATATTATTACGGTCAGGCTGAGGATTATACAGTTATTGTACGGAATACTCCGCTTCCTGTTTGTGAAATAGCGTGTCCTGAAGACATTACTGCTGAAATTCCGATGGGACAAACCAGTACGGCAATAGATTATGAGGTTTCATTTAGCTGTGATAACTCAGATGGAGTAGTTTTAGAATTAGTTGAAGGTTTGCCTTCTGGTTCAGAATTTCCTGTAGGAGTGACAAATGTAGTCTATAATCTTGAACATGAAGGTGAAGTTATTAATACGTGCGAATTTACTATAACTGTAGAAGGTGTATTAATTACAGATAGTTTTAACGAAAACGCTTTTGCCATTTACCCTAATCCAGCTAATAATAATTTAAATATTATATCTTATAACTCACCTATTACTAGGGCGATAGTGTATGATATACGTGGTAGAAAAATATTAGAAAAACAATTAAATAAGCAAAATAATGGGATAATCGATGTCTCTAAACTGGATAGTGCTTTATACTTTGTTTCAATATATACAGCAGATGGTTTTGTGACTAAAAGATTTTTAAGAGAGTAATTTGAGTTGTAGTAGTTTTTTTAATAAGCCCACGCTAGTTAGCGTGGGCTTATGTTTTAGAGTAAAGTTAGAGGCCAAATGAGTCAATGAACATACAATTTCCATTATGTTTAAAGTTACCTATTATTGCAGGGTAATTGTTTATAAAAATAAAACCTTATGAACATTTTGTTTACAAGGTTTTCGCATTGACTTGGTAGTCGAAAAGTGAAGCCTTTAGAGATTAGCTGCTACAGGTGCTATAAATAAAAGGGGTGAAAACCCTTTTACTGGGGCTCCCTGAAAAGGTAAATTTTCAAAGTTTATAATTTTTTTTAAAAACTATAAAAATCAAAATCAAAAAACTCTTACAAAATAACATTAAAAACCCGCCATATAGTACCATCTTATTAGTTGCGATGTCTTTTTTTTCTTTTTCTCCAAGGTGCATTTTTTTGCCAGTCACCTGCCATAATGCATCCATAGGGCAATATTTCATCTAAGACTGTTCCTAAATTATATGTTTCCATTTGTGCACGAACAGTGGAAGCAGGTTTATAGGCACTTGGTAATTCGGAAATGTCAATCTCTTTAGAGAAAAAGCGAATGTCTAAGCCTTCAGTTTCTTCTTTAAAAATGTCAAGATTGCTTCTTTCAGCTAAATTGCGTTTATGCTGAGTACGACTCATGTTGCGACCTGCGCCATGAGGGGCAAAACCTAAATTGTTTTTTGTTGTATTTCCTTCAACAATCAATACTGGTTCAGACATATTCAATGGTATTAATCGAGGCCCGGTAATATCTGGCATAAACTTAGCATCTAATGGAGTAGCACCTTTTGCGTGGTAGAAAATATCACCATCTTTAAATACAAAATTATGCTCATTCCAAAATCGGTTCTCAATGTTGATATTCAACTTTTCAGCAACTCCTTCGTGAATTAACTTGTGGTTGAGTTTTGTCCACTTACGGATTGTTTGTAAGGCACTCCAATAATCTTGACCTTCTTCAGTATCAAACGGGATCCAAGCATTTTGTTTTAAAGTATTAGAAGATAGCAATTTTCGAAATCGTTCTGCTATATTCATACCCTTTGAATACAATCTAGCTCCAGGCCCTCTTGAACCGTGATGGGTTATCATCATAGTATTTCCAGTTTTGGCTGATTTTCCAACAAATAGAAAATGATTGCCATCACCTTGCGTTCCTAAATGTTCACGAGCTATTGAAATTGATTTATTATCAAATAAAAATTCATTACTCTTAAATTCCTCAAAGAGTTCTTCTGTCAAATTAAATTGCTGACCTCGAGGTCTTCCGCCTGGACCAAAATGTGTGCTTTTATGTGCAGCATCTAAGACGTCTTTAGGGTTAGCCGTACCAAAATCTGTCAACATAACTGAGCAACAAATATCTGCACTATGCATCCCTGGGTGAATGGCATTTTTAGTAGCAACAACACCTCCTACCGGAATTGTGCCCAAAGGTCCAGCAGGACAGGCATCGGGCATCACAGCACCGCCTATAACTGTAGGTGTTTTCATTACTTCATCCATGGTGGATCTCACTTTTGAGATATTTTCCTCCTCAAGTTCATTTTCGGCCATAATATTTAAACTGTAAGGTGCGGGTGTTTCTAAAAGCCCTACAGGTTCTGGAAGTCTAAATTGTTCTAAATAAGTTTCAATTTCTTCTTTAGAAAGCTCGTTGTCATTAATGTGATCAATAGCTTTTCGATACCATTTTGCCGGCGGAAATCCCATAGCTTTAATGTCGTGTCCTGTAATTTTAGTTTTCATATCTTTACTTTTTATCATTAAGCTCCGCTACCTCCTCGTGTAGCGGAGCACTACTTAAAAAAAGGGTGATACCTAAATGTCCCTTTTTTCCATTAACAATACAAATATTTGATTATAACTGCGCAATCTTTTTGCGTAGTTTAATTTTTCTTTTATTTTTCTCGAAAATTTACCAATGGCTATAACTAAAAATGCACTTATACGCTACAAAACCATAGATAAATGTCTGCAAAATAGATATCGTAAATGGGCTTTAAAAGATTTAATGCAAGCCTGTAGTGATGCTTTATATGAATTTGAGGGGCGTGATATAAATGTGAGCAAGCGGACAATACAATTAGACATACAATTGTTGCGTAGCGATAAATTAGGATATAGTGCTCCTATAGAGGTATATGACCGAAAATATTATCGATATAGTGACTTCAATTATACCATTACAGATATTCCTCTAACGGAAAACGACATGAATGTCCTTACTGAAACAATGAACATGCTCAAACAATTTCAGGACTTTTCATTATTACAGGAGTTTAAAGGAATCATTAATAAATTGGAGGATAAAATTTTTACCGAGAAAAATAATAAGCCTGCAATTATTCATTTGGACAAAAACACAGACCTAAAAGGGTTAGAGCTGCTAGATGAACTCTATCAAGCCATTTTAAAGAAAGTTGTTTTAAAGATCATGTATCAATCCTTCAAGGCTCAGTGTCCTTCTGAGATTATTTTTCATCCTCATTTGTTAAAAGAATTTAATAATCGTTGGTTTTTAGTAGGTAGAAAAACGGAGAGTAGCAGAGTTCTAACGTTTGCTCTGGATAGAATCCTGGGGGTGGATTATGACTTTGAAACAGAATACATACCTATAGGTTTTAATGCCGATTCTTATTATGAAAACACGATAGGCGTTACTGTTTTTGATCAGCAAAAACCTCAAGAATTAATTTTCAAAGTAGATAAAAAAAACGCCCCATATATTGTAACAAAACCATTCCATACTACACAAGAACTTGTTAAGGAACATCCCGATGGCAGCATAACTTTTAGTATTGAGGTGCACCATAACTATGAGTTGGAGCGCTTACTTCTTGGGTTTGGTGAAAGTCTGGAAGTATTAGCCCCTCGATTGCTCAGGAGAAATGTAAAACGAAAACTGGAAAAGGCGGCAGGATTATATTATAAGGAAAAACCTTTAAAAATATAAAAATGCATTTATAATGAAGATTTAATTTTTGCAAATTCCTGTTCTAAGAATTGTAATTTTTCTTCTATCCCGTCTTGAAAGTCGGGAATACGGTGGTAAAAAACATAGCGAATACGCCATAACTCCTTAATTTTTTTTAAGGGAATTGCGATTTCCTCAACATTCTTATGGTCTGCTCTTAGTACCATTTCTTGACTAGTGATGTATAGCCTTCGTAAGATTAGCTGATTTTCAAATAAGACCAAAACTAAAATTCCATTGTTTAACTTTTTAAAGACTTTATTAGGAACGTACTCTCCTATAACTACATCTTTAGGAAAAAGACCTTTGTCATTTTTGCTCATCTCTAAATTTTCAACGGTATAGCCTCTAAATGTTTTTTCCGGATTGATAGGGAGTTGCAAGCATGGCATTGTATTGACAAATGGATTTTTATCATAAAAGGCAATATAGTCTTGGCTGTTTTTTTGAGTAATACAAGGGACGCTTGCAAGTACCTCCTTATTGAGGTCTTTATGATTTGTAGTTAGATTTCCCTTAAACTTTAAAAGTTTATTGACCGTTAATTCTTTTGTTAGCAAATCATCTATGGGGATGCTAAAATAATTAGCAATTTTAATTATGGTTTCAATTTTTGGCTCACTACGACCTTCTTCGTAAGCCCCTAGTGTACCACGCTTTAAGTCAAATAGTTCAGCAAAAGATTGCTGACTCAACGTTTTTACACTTCTTATTTTTCGAATGTTTTTACCAAAAAAAGACATGAATTTGCTAATTTAATTTGCAATTTAAAATAATAATTGTATCTTCGTCTAACAATATTAGCAAAAAGGAATGAATTTAGCTAATTTATTGAGCAATTGCTTTTCTTTTTAACGATACCATTCTGTAATATTTTAAAACTCACTGTTATGACTGTATTAATTTCTTGCATTTTGTTAATCTCGATTACTTTTTTGTAGTCTTGAATTTTTTTTATTCGTATTATTAACCTCTTTAAAAATTTTAAATTAAACTGAAACACAACATTATGAAAAGCCATTTCAACATTACGAGGGACTTTTTACTCGAACTTAATTTCAATATAACCCAAGAGAATATAGAGGATGGAGTTCTTGTAGTTCAAAAAGAAAACTCAGGAATAAGAAACTTAATTTTAGGTGTAGCTCCTCCTATTTTGATTGTAGAACAGTTTATTTTTAAGATTAACAATCAATCTGAAAAGGTTTTTAAAAGTCTACTGCAAAAGAATCGAGATATTATACACGGTGCTTTTGTTCTGGATGAAACAGGTGAAAAAGTAATTTTTAGGGATACTTTACAAATTGAAAATCTAGATATGAACGAACTGGAAGGTAGCCTAAACTCATTAAGCTTGCTTATGAGCGAATACTCAGAACAGATCATTGAATTCTCTAAATACTAAAACTCAACATTATGAATATATTTAAGCGATTATTTAAAATAGGTCAGGCTGAAACCAATTCGGCTATTGATAACATGGAAGATCCAATTAAAATGACCGAACAAGGGATCCGTGATATGAAACAAGATCTGGACAAAAGTCTAGAAGCATTGGCGCAAGTTAAAGCATTGGCAATTCGTGCCAAAAATGAACAGGATGAACACCAAAACAAAGCCGATGAATATCAAAATAAGGCAATTACTATTCTAAAAAAAGGGCATAGTAAGGAAATTGAAGCTTCAGAGGCAGATCGATTAGCTAAAGAAGCCTTACTTCAAAAAGAAAAAGCAGAGCAGCAAGTACTGCGAGCTAAAGAGGAATCTGAGAAGTTTGACAACAATGTAGCGCAATTACAAAAGAACGTTCAGAGTATTAAAATAAACATTGGTAATTGGGAAAATGAACTGAAAACACTTAAAGCACGTGTAAAAGTAAGCAATGCTACTAAAAACTTGAACAAACAAATGGCAGAGCTTGACAGCACTGGTACAGTTTCTATGTTAGAGCGCATGAAAGAAAAAGTAGCACAGGAAGAGGCACTTGCTGAAGCTTATGGAGATATTGCAAATGCGTCAAAATCTGTTGATGAAGAGATTGATAAAGCTGCAGATACTTCAAAGGCAAAAGCTGATGACGAACTGGCTAGATTAAAAGACCAATTAGGATTAAACAATACAAACTCTAAAGACGCATAACGGTGACAAACCTTTTGAATATACTCTTTTCTGAAGTCAATATGGTCTTGACCATCCTACTTATTTTATTGATTATCTATTGGATTATCACTATGATAGGAGGGTTGGATTTTGATTTCGATTTTGATGTAGAGGTAGACATGGACGTGGATGCCGATATAGATATAGATTCTGGTATTGAAGGGGGGAGCATGGATTTTGAGGACATCTCAAATGCTGAGGTAAATCAAGAAGATGTGGTTGGTAAACGGCGTAAACCCTTAAAATGGTGGCAGGTTTTGCTAATCTATTTCAACTTTGTGGGACTGCCCTTTATGTTCACCTTTACCTTTTGGATTTTTATTTGGTGGTTCATAACAGTTTTAACAACAGCCATTACTTTTACATATGATAATTTTATTGGGTTTGTGATTATGTTATTGGCATTTTTTCCAGCCTTATTTATTAATAAAATTGTTACCAACCCTTTTAAAGGCTTCTTTAAGAATTTAAACAAAGATGGAGATGCGCCTATTGATTATCTGGGGCGCAAAGGAACATTACTTTCTTCAATCTCTGAGGATAAAATGGGAAATGCTGAAATTAAAGTAGACGGGAATACAATGTCTGTCTATGTGAAATCCTTGACAGGTGAACCCTTACCCTACGGAAGTAGTATACTCATAATCAAACGGTCCTCAGACCATAATTATTTTTTAGTACAAACATATAACGATTAAACACCCAAACATTTATGGAATCAATTTTACCAATTATTGGCATTGGAATAGGTATTTTACTGTTCCTTATTATAGTATACTTTGCGATTATTGCGATGTTTTACAAAAAAGTCGCTCAAGGTCAAGCTCTTATCCGAACTGGTTTTGGCGGAACTAAAGTAGCAACCGACAAAGGATTATATGTAGTTCCTGTTTTTCACAAGGTGGAAATTATGGACGTTTCGGTCAAAAAAATTCAGATTGAACGCCTCGCTCACGAAGGGCTTATCTGTAAGGATAATATGAGAGCAGATATCAAAGTTGCCTTTTTTGTTCGTGTAAACAACGATATAGAATACATAAAAAAAGTAGCTCAAACTATTGGTGTAAATCGGGCATCGCGAATTGAAACCTTAGAAGATCTTTTTGAGGCGAAATTTTCCGAAGCTTTAAAAACCGTTGGTAAAAAATTCGATTTTATAGAATTATATGAAGCTCGTCGTGAATTTCGTGACGAGATTGTAAATATTATCGGGACAGACCTTAATGGATATACATTAGAGGATTGTGCGATTGATTTCTTAGAACAAACAGCCGTTACAGCTTTAAAAGCAGATAATATCCTGGATGCGGAAGGGATTAAGAAAATTACCGAGTTGACTGCTGTACAAAATGTAAAAGCCAATTTAATCAAGCGAGATGAAGAAAAGACCATCCGTAAACAAGATGTGGAAGCTCGGGAGGCTATTTTGGAATTAGATAAGCAGTTAGCTGAAAAAGAAGAGCAACAAAAACGAGAGATTGCAAATATAACGGCTCGGGAAGAAGCTGAAACATTAAAGGTTTCTGAAGAAGAACGCTTAAAATCTGAAACAGCACGTATTGCAACATTAGAAAAAGTGAAAGTTGCCGAAGAAAACATGGAGCGTCAAATAATCGTTGCGTTCAAGAACAAGCAACGTACTGATGCCGTAGAGACCGAACGAGTTGAAAAAGACCGTTTATTAGAAGCCACAGAGCGAGAGCGAGTGGTTACTTTAGCTCAAATTGAAAAAGAAAAGGTAGTTGAAGTAGAGAAGAAGAATATTCAAGATGTAATTCGTGACCGAGTAACACTTGAAAAAGGAGTGGTTGAAGAGCAGGAAAATATGAAGGACATTGAAGCCTTTAAAACTGCAGACCGTGAGAAACAGGTGAAAATCACTATTGCTGAAGCTTCTGCTCAAGAAGATCTTATTAAGACTATTAAAGCTGCCGAAGCACAAAAAGAAGCGGCCAAACAAAAAGCCGAAGAAATTAATATTGAAGCACTAGCACATAAAGAAGCTAGTGAGAAACAAGCTGAAGCCCGTAAGATATTGGCTGAAGCACAAGCTAAAGAAGAAGCAACTGTAGGTCTGTCTGAAGCACAAGTAATGCACGCAAAAGCAGATGCTAACGAACGTCAAGGGATTGTAGAGGCATCTATTATCGAGAAAAAAGCAAAAGCTGAAGCAGAAGGGATTCAAGCCAAAGCTGAAGCAAAACGTAAAGATGGTCTTGCCGAAGCAGATGTGATTAAAGAGAAAGCACTTGCTGATGCTGCCGGAATTGAAGAGAAAGCCAATGCAATGAAGAAACTAGACGGTGTAGGAAAAGAACACGAAGAGTTTAAATTGAGATTGGATAAAGAATTACAAGTAGATTTGGCACACATCAATATTCAAAAGGATATTGCAGATGCGCAGGCCCAAGTTATCGGAGATGCATTAAAAGCTGCTAAGATTGATATTGTAGGTGGAGAAACTATGTTCTTCGACCAGATAATCGGACAGATTACAAAGGCCAAAGGATATGACCGACTCGTTGAAAACAGTACCAATGTTCAAGATGTTAAAAATGCCATTTTAGGCAGCGAAGACGTAAAAGGAAACTTGTTAGAAAAAGTTCGAGAGTTTGCGGATAAATACGGAATCTCTTCCGAAGATATCAAAAACCTGACCATCGCAAACCTCTTGTCGAGTTTAAGACAGAAGTCTGATGATACTGAAGAGCATACCATGTTGACCAATTTGACTAACCTTGCAAAAGGATTGGGTATCTCCAATAGCAAATTGAAATAAGACCCCTGTTGCGGAAGTCACCCTCCTAAAAAACAGGAAAGGTGACTTTCAAAACTATCTATCGTACGGGTATAAATTCTCGTATAAAAAAATTGTTACTCTTTTTTAATAAATTGGCACTATAGCGAACATTAAGCAACTAAAATTTTCATCGTTTGGAAAAACGACTTGCCATGGCAGAACAACTTTCAGAAGATAAAAAAAATAAAAACCAATCCTTGGATGGTGGTACTTATGAGATCATCCAGAACCGTTTACAAAAACAAAAAACCGAGCTGCAGGACCGCTTACAAAAACTTAATGCAGATAGAAAGGATATTTTTGGTTCACTAGAAACCAAATTAATTGCGAACGACCGCATCAATACTGAAAACAATTGTATTGCACAAGACATCGTTTCTTTAGACAACATCTGTTTGTTTGGATATAATGTGCATTTTGGTTTACGAACAGAGATAACTTTGTCTGATGTGTTTAGTGTCTATGAGTTTAAAGACAATCGATTTGAACCAAAGCCGTTAGACTTGCTGGATAATGAAACCTTTAAAACTGATTTCACCAATCTATATAAATACTACCGGAACACCATTTTCTCCAAGTTCGCCATTATTGGTAACTATTTACATATGGTTTTTCAACTCAGTGAAAGTGTTACTGATATTAAGACTTTTAAGTGGCTCATTAAAGAAAACAATTTAGAGTACATAGATAATCGGAGTGACCACGAATATAAATTTCCAGCACAACATGAATTTAAGTGGTTAGATGTAACTAGAGATATGCACCGGTATGGCGTTCATTCACATGTTTCTATTCTTGATCGTATTTTTGTAGAAACCATTAGTGGTGACTTAACAATTAAAATTGAAGACAATACCGAAGATGGAAAAGGAATCCTTTCAGAACCAGTTGAACATGTAGACCAAACCTTGGACGATGGTCAATACCGTTATGCAGATTTAGGCAATTTAATAGTCTTAGAAATTAAACCTTTTCAGGAGTCATCAAGGTATTTTGTGTACAACCACAAACTTCAAGAAGTTCAAAAAATTGAAAGCATTAAGGATGCTTGTGTTTTGTTGCCAGATGATCAGGGAATCATATTTCCAACAGGATATTATTTGCAAACAGGAGAGTATAACATTTTTGATAATGCGATTTCCAATGTCAAGTTTGAGCAAAAGATCGCATCGCCCAATGGGGAAGATTATCTGTATATATTTTATTCGGCACATGAAGGCTTATATAACTTAATGTCTTATAATGTAATAACCCAAAAAATAAATACCCCAATTATCTGTAATGGTTTTACAGTCTTAGAAAACGGGGAGTTGTGTTATTTTAAGACAGAAGCAGAGCAGACAAAGCATCATATTATCCAGATTTGGCAAACTCCATTTTTAAAAGGAGACTTTATGCCTTCACAGCATGAAGATACGCTATTATATAAAATTGGGAATAAGGATGTTGTAAAAGCCATGGCCGAGGTCAATGGACTAATTAACCTATTGAACAAAGAGGATAATTACGATGGACTTTACAACGATATTTCCAAATTTTCCAAAGATATCCTCGATGCATATTATTGGCTCCCTGAAAAAGAAACACAAGAATTAAACCAGCCGCTACAGCAAATTAACAAAACGGCCAATGCAGCGATTGATGAGTTTCAGAAAGTAATACAACTTAAAAGAAATGCTGCCAAACAGACCGAGGAAGTTCGAGAAAAAGCAGAGGCACTGTTTAGTAAGATAAAAAGCACTTCGTTTAAGTCTATTAACGATTTTGTCTATTTATTGACACAGTTACGTACCTTACGAGGCGAAGTTATTTCACTTAAAGATGTTCGGTATGTGAATATTGAATTCACCAATAAGTTAGAAGAGGAAATAGCTTTACAAACTCAGAAAATATCCGAGCGCTGTGTCCAATTTCTATTACATGAAAAAGCACTACAGCCATATCATGATGCTATTGCAGAAAAACAGAACACTTTAGGTAAAGTAAGCAAGGTTATTGAAGCCCGAAAACTGGAAGATGAAATCAACCAAATTGCGGCAGACCTTGAGTTGTTAATTGATATTGTTTCCAATCTAGATATAGAGGACACGGCACATTCTACAGAGATTATTGATGCTATTTCACTTATTTTCGCAACCATTAATCAATTAAAAGCGGCACTCAAAAACAAGAAGAAATCTCTTGGTAGTGAAGAAGCACACGCTGACTTTGCTGCACAGTTAAAATTGATTGATCAAAGTATTATCAATTATCTTGATATTGCAGTAACACCTGAAAAGTGTGACGAATTTCAGACCAAAATATCCATTCAATTAGAAGAACTAGAAGGTAAATTCTCAGACTTTGAAGAATTTATTTCCTCGATTATCGAAAAACGGGAAGAAGTTTATGCTGCTTTTGAATCTCGTAAAAACTCTTTGATTGAGAAACGAAATAAAAAAGCCTTGGCATTTCAAAATGCTTCCGAACGAATTTTGAAAGGAGTCCAGAAGAAAGCTGAAAGTTTTAACACATCTGCCGAAATCAACGGTTATTTTGCTTCAGATCTTATGATCAACAAGGTTCGAGATATTGTTAAGCAATTAAAGGAATTAGACGATAGTGGTAAAGCTGAAGAAATTGAAACCAGCTTAAAGACCGCTAGAGAAGATGCTTTAAGAAAACTAAAGGATAAGCAAGACCTTTACGAAGACGGTGATACTATTATCCGTTTAGGAAATCATAAATTTGGAGTTAATAAGCAACCGTTAGATTTGACGATTGTTTTTAAAAATGGTTCTTTAAATTATCATTTAACGGGTACCGATTTTTATCAAGAACTCACCGATAAAACTTTATTACAATCCCGTCATTTATGGGATCAGGAGTTTGTTTCCGAAACAAGTGAAATTTATCGTTCTGCTTACCTTGCATACAAATTGTTTAAAAAATTACCCAAAGACCAGATGAAACAAGCTTCAGCCGAAGCCTTGCTTAAAATGGTACAGGAAGAAAGCCGCAGTGATTATTCCGAAGGATATATTAAAGGGGTTCATGATGTAGATGCTACTAAAATATTGCATGTATTAGTTGTAAAACATCATGAATTAGGATTGTTGGGCTGTCGTCCAGAAACACGTGCTTATGCTCAATATTTTTGGAATAGCCTTCCAAACGAAACCCGCGAAGATTTAGATCAAACAATCAAAGCTTCAGGTGAGGTCTTACAAATTTTCCCCGATACTCAAGAGTACGAGTTTATAATCGAGAAATTGAGTACTCATATTTCAGCATTTTCTTCGGAAACAGAATTATTCGATGCTATATTGAGTGAAGATATTGCAGCTTATATTTTTGATGAATTGCAGAGTGATTCAGAATTTGTTCGCAGCAACGTGGCTGTAGATCTTAAAGAAGCGTTTTTGAAAGCGCTTAAAAAACAAAATGCCGACATAAAATTTAAGAGTAGTTTTGAAGCAATTTCTAGTTTTGAAGGAAAAGTGCGGTTGATTAAACAATGGGTTTCTGCTTTTGTTAATAGTAGGGTTTCTTCAGATAAAGAGATACAGACACCATCAAAAAGACGTTATATTGATGAGGTAGTGTGTTGTATATTATTTGAGGACGAATCAGTTTCCAAAGTAAATGCCATTTCACCTTCTGAAACTATTACGGGATTAAATGGAGATCATCCATCGATTAATAAAGGAGTGTTTCACTTTAATTATCATGATTTTACCTCAAAGTTAAACGTATTTGCTTCTGAAGATGTACCAGCCTACAATACCTTTCGAAAAGCTAAACAAGATGTGACCGAGCAATTAAAAGAGGATTTGAGACTTGAAGAGTTTAAGCCCCGAGTCCTTACTTCGTTTGTACGAAATAAATTGATAGACCAAGTATATTTTCCATTATTTGGAGACAATCTTGCTAAGCAATTGGGCACAGTGGGCGATACAAAAAGAACAGACCGAATGGGTTTGTTGTTACTTATTTCGCCACCGGGGTATGGGAAGACTACCTTAATGGAATACATTGCTAATCGGTTGGGGTTAGTTTTTGTGAAGATAAACGGACCTGCAATTGGCCACGATGTAACCTCGATTGATCCAACCTCTGCCACTAACTCTGCAGCGCGTGAAGAACTGAAAAAGTTAAATATTGCTTTTGAAATGGGGAGTAATGTTATGCTGTATCTAGATGATATTCAGCATTGTAGCCCAGAGTTTTTGCAAAAATTCATTTCATTATCTGATGGTACTCGAAAGATAGAAGGAGTATACAATGGTAAATCTAAAACATATGATTTGCGTGGAAAGAAATTCTGTGTGATTATGGCTGGAAACCCATATACGGAGAGTGGGGAGAAATTTAGGATTCCTGATATGCTGGCTAATCGTGCAGATATATACAACTTAGGAGATATCATTGGGGATACTGAGCATTTATTTAAACTGAGTTTAATTGAAAACTCATTGACTGCCAATCCTATGCTTCATCAATTGAGTAGCACTCATTTTGAAGATGTCTATACCTTAATCGATCGGGTAGAAAATAACACTCAAGATATTCAGTTAAAGGGAAATCATAGTACGCAAGAAGTTCAGGATTATATAAATGTACTTGAAAAGGTTATTGCCATACGCAATACCGTGTTGAAAGTGAATGCTACTTATATAAAAAGCGCTGCGATGGAAGATGAATACCGAACTGAACCTGCTTTTAAGTTACAGGGTTCGTATCGGGACATGAACAAGCTAGTTGCTAAGGTAGTGCCTATTATGAACGATGCAGAACTAGATACGCTTTTGCTTTCACATTATGAGAGTGAGTCACAAACGCTAACATCGGCTGCCGAAGCAAATTTACTAAAATACAGAGAGCTTATAAACAGTTTGGACGAAAGTCAACAACAACGTTGGTCGAGTATAAAGGAGACCTTTGTAAAGAATAATAAGCTTAACGGGTTTAGTAACAAAAACGAAATGGCGCAAGTCTTGTCACAGATGATGGAGTTTACTGATAATTTGGAAGGAATTCGAGAAGTACTTGAAAAAGGGTTAAAAAAAGATTGACATTATCTAACTGTGTTTAAAAAACAATGCTCAATCAAGTATTCTTGTTGGGCATTTTGTGTTTCAATTCACAATAGAGTTGTGAGTGATTGTGGAGCCGGGGAGCTTACAGAAAAAGTGATCTCCAGTGGCTTCCATCCTACAAATGGAAAGCCACGGACTACTTCCAGTTTTTATTGTTTTATATCATCACTTTAAGCAAGCTCGGTGATTACATAAAAAAACCACGCTCAATAAGCATGGCTTTCTATGTATTGTGGAGCCGAAGGGACCAGAACCGGGCTGCTGTTTATACTGTGAATAGGGGGTTCAGCAGGGGCTATTTATTGTGCGCACCGAATAGGTGACTTTTTAACATTTGGGAGGGATATTTAATATGGTTTACGGTGTTCTGTTCCTTTTTGTAAGAAAAATATATATTTTAATTCTTCCCACTTACATTAACATTTTTGTAGATTTAAAATAAAGAAACCTGCATATTAACTTAGTTTCTCTTAAAATTTTAATCGGATTTTTTTAAAAATAGATCCTACATCTTGGTAATGCCGCTTTAATGCGTTCTTGTTCTACTTTACCGAATTTGTTGTTAGTTAAAATAAGTGTTCTTAGTTTTTTTAGTGCTGAAATTTCTTCTGGTAAATCTTCTAGTTTATTACCAGACAGGATGGCCAATTCTAGATTTTCTAAAGCCGAGAAGCTCGGTGGCATTTCTTTCAGATTATTATCATTTAGAATCAAAGTTTTTAACTGTTTTAGCAATCCAATGCTGTTAGGAATTTTCTGTAAACGATTGTGCTCCATATTCAATTCTTGGAGCGTTTGTAAGTTGGCCCATTGAGTATCTAGTTCATAAAATTGATTATACCCCACGTGCAATGTTCTTAGGGATGGTAAAGTAGCCACCGAAGATGGTAAATAGCTTAATTGGTTATTGTCAAGTTGCAATACTTTCAGACTTTTACATTGATCGATAGTAGTAGGTAAATAGGTCAAGCTATTTCCCGAAAGATATAAATACTGAAGTTTTTTGAGCATTCTTATTTCATCTGAAATTTTGACTATTTTATTATCTGCTAGATCCAATTTGACTAATTGTTTTAGTTGTTTAATTTCTTTTGGTATATGGCTAAATTCGTTTGCTTTCAAATTTAAAACTTCTAATTTTTTTAGACTAAAAAGTGCTTCATCCCAATACTCAAAATGATTACCCATGGCATTTAAAAAAACCAACGCTCTTAAATGCTTGATGTTCTCGGGAAGCTGAAACCACTGTTGGTCACGAATATTGAGTTGCGTAGCTTTTTTATTTTTAGCTAAGGCAGTATCCACATTATAGAATATTTTTTCAGTGATAGGATTGGCATTTTGAGCCAGCCCTTGAAAAATAGTAATTCCTAATAAAGAGAGAAATAAAATAAAATTATACCTATTCATTATCTACATACTTTAATTAAAAAAAAGACTGACGTAATAAGAATTACATCAGTCTTTTTCTTATTTATAAAAAAAATTAATTTTGTTTGATGATTTTATAGCTACCAGAATTTTCACCAACGGTTACTTTTACCAATAACATTTGGTTTGCATTTATAAATGGAGCTAAATTTAGAGTTACCGTTCTTTTGTTACCAAGTATTGCTGCGTCCTTTTGGGTTACTATATTTTGACCTAACATATTAAATACCTCAACAGTAATTTCTCCTTCTTGATTCGCTATGTCTACATTTAAAATACCGCTAGTTGGATTTGGGTAAACCGATATAACATCTTTCAAGACATCATCAACCTCTAAGACTTCTTGTACTAAAATGTAGTTTTCTTTGGTTACTTCGGTTCCTGTTCCAGCAGCATTTGCTACTATGAGGCTTACATTAAAGTTTCCTTCTTCCAAGTAAGCCACCGTTGGACTGGCCTCTGACGAAGTTGCTGGGATGCCACCTTCAAAAGTCCAAGTCCATGAGTTTGGGTTGTTTGCACTTAAATCGGTAAACGTAATGGCATTTCCTGGAGTAGTCGTCACTTCCGAAGCAACAAAGTCTGCCACAGGAATCTGCGCCCCTAAGTTTTCTTTCAATGCAAAAACTATGGTTGAGGAGGCATCAAACGTTATATTGTTAAAAGTAGCATCCTGTTGTGGTTCGTTTGATCCACTTGGATGCTGTACAGAGAAGAAACCGTATTTAAAATCTGGTGTAAAGGTCAGCCCTGTTGGTTCAGAACCATTCGGCATAGAGGCAAATAATTCAACATTAGGTACGGCTTGTGTATGGTCTGGGCGTACTACCCATATATAATTATTTCCACCATCTTGCAGAACCCAAAGGTTTCCTTTATCATCAAACGTTAAATTGTCATTGCCGCCACCCCAAGCTTCGTTAAACACACCCGAACCTGTTGTAATGTCATAAGAGGTACCACCAACAAATGTCTGGAAATTTGTGATGGTTGAACCATTATCTGTAAAACTGTACACGCGACTTTTTCCTTTAGAAGTAAAATAAATTTCACCTGTTAATGGATTAATCTCACAGTCTTCTACTCCATTAAAATCGGTTCCACCCAATGCTGCTGCAGCGGCAGTAACGTTGTTACGCTCTGCAGTAGTATTATTAGGTACTTGCACCCAAGTTGCTGTTGGAGAAGATGGATCGTTTCCTACTAATGGTGAATCCAATTTCAAAACATATAAAGAGCCACTGGAAAGATCCCCTGGGTTATTTGCAACAAATTTATAGACACAGTCTGTACCTCCATCTTCCCCAAAGTAAGCTGTTTTTAAATCGTGGGAAACTACTACATTTTCGTGTTTCATTCTTCCCATAGCCCATAACTTTTCTTGGCCGTTTCCATAATCTACCACTTCTGCGGTTGCAGGATCAATTTCTACTAGCCAACCTACATCTTGGTAACCATCTGCATTAATATCTCCTCCATTTGTAGATTCTTCGGCAGTAATTATAGTACCCCATGGGGTTATTCCACCAGAGCAATTACGAGTGGTAGTTACCAAAGCATTGTTAAAAAAATCTACTGGTTGTGTTTGGGTTACTTCCCACAACAGGGTGTTGTCATTAAGGTTTACATCTGCAATTGTTACCCCTCCAGGTGTAGTTTCATGATTAATAGCAACATAGCCCCCTGTGCTAGAGTCTTCTATAGGAATATATCCTGTAAAATCATTATTTCCACCTACAGTACCTACTCCAGTGGTATAAGGATCACCTTGCTTTACGATTAGTTGAAAACGATGATCGTCTGCAATAATCATTTTTGGAGTTTGTCCCGTTGGTTCTATAGAAGTAAAACAACCAATGGTTCCTGTTTCACAAGGGACTGTAGTGGCCTCGTTGTTTATGAACATATCAAACTTTAAATCTGAACTCTGTCCATCACGATTGTGCAACTCTACCGCAATTTTATTGATACCTTCAATAAAAAAAGACTTTGCTATGGAATGTGTAAAAAAAGCGTTCTCGTCTTCACCACTTACTGTTGCTTCAGCATTTGTTAAGTAATCGGTTGGAGGTCCGGGCATATTATCTCTAATAACTTCTACACCATTTATATATACAATAGCCCCGTCATCACGGTTTAGCCCAAGAATTACATTTTCAGTTAAATCTGCTAGCGTTATAGTTACTTCTTTTACAAAATATGTAGTAATGTATTTATTGTTAGGGTCTGGGCCAAAAGAGATATCAGTGGCAACCGGATCTCCATACCCTAATGGGGCAAAACCAGCAGACCATGTGCTAATGTCGTATCCTGCTTCCGTCCAAATTTCATTATCTAAACTTACACCTGTGTCTAGGTAAGACCAAACAAGACCCGCTTCCATTGGATATGTTGCTGGGCTTGGCTCTGCCGGAATAAAGTCTGTAGCCATATCAAATCCTAAATCTGAGCTACTACCAGAGCGTTGATGCAATTCTACGGCGATGACGTTATCGCCATTTTGCAATAAATTTTCAACTGTAAAGTTGAAAAAAGTATCTTCATCGTTACCTCCTACGGTACTATCTGCAAAAGTGTTGTAAGTAATTGTGCCAGATGGCATATTGTCGCGGATAATTTCGGTACCATTAAGATATACTACGGCTCCGTCATCTCTTAATAGTTTAAAGATAAGATCACCGTAGATAGAAGCGTCTACAATATTAAACTCGTATCTAAAATAATAGGTAGGATATTTATTATTAGCATCTGGACCAAAAGACAAGGTAGTTATCTCGTCTGAATCTCCGTATCCTAATTGAGCAGCTCCTGTGGCCCAAGCACTATCATCATACGCCACTTCTCTCCAAGCAGTACCGAGATCCATCCCGGTATCGTGGTAACTCCATGTGCTTCCGGCATCAAAAGGGAAACCTCCTGATAGTACCATATTACTTTGGCGAGTGTTTATTTCGTCTCCTGTATTTGCTAAGCCTAAAACGCTTAGTAACATAAGCACTACCACTAAGGGTAAATTTGTTTTCATTTTCAATAATTTTTAGATGATTAATTTCCTTTATAAGAATTACTCAAAGCTACTGAGGAAGATTTTGTTTGTAGCGCGTTGAGTTTTATGCTTAGGTCATTGAACTGTTATGAATGTTGAATTTATTTCAACTGAATATTACGTGATCCAATAAAAAATCCGTCTAATATGAAGATACTTTTACCTTAACGTTAGCTAAAATTTGAAGATTTCGAACCTCAAAATTTTAGTAGAATAGGTTTTACCGTTGTAACCTGATTGAAAGACTCATTTTGAAAGGCTACTAAGGTTTATTGCTTTTTTACAAAGCCTCAATTTTAAGGACCATAAAAATTTGCATTATTGCAACGAAGTTGACGTATCGGTAAGGGAATTCATAAAGGCAATCAAAACATCGATTTCTTTTGTAGATAAATCAAGAGGAGTTTCTGGCAGCGTTTGGTTGGTTACTTGTAAACCCATACCGCGGCCACCGCCTTGGTTGTAAAAATCCATCACTTGAGATAATGTTTTGTATGCGCCGTTATGAAAATAAGGTGCTGTTTTTTCAATGTTTCGAACTGTAGGTGTTTTAAAGGATTTCTCATAAATCCAGGCAGCTTCACTAGCAATCCCGTTTTTCCAGCGTCCTTCGTCAGAATCCAATTCGGGAACTGTGGAACTAGGATTTTTTAATACACCCAAGATTTCAGTTTCGGTTTCCATATATAAGGGGGGAACTAAGCCCGAAAATGTAGGTGCAAAGTGACAGGTTGCACATGCGCCTTTCCCCATAAAAATATTGAAGCCTTCTTTAACTTCTGGATTGATGGTGTTGGTTTCTCTACGAGCAAAACGATCAAATTCGCTATTGAAAGATTGTAATGAAAGCACAAACGAGCCCAAGGCCTTTGCTAGGTTTTCACGGTTGATGCTTTCTTTTCCAAAAACTTTAGTAAATCGATTGCGATAGTCTTTTGAGGCACTCAACTTTTGTAAAATTTCGGAATATGCAGTATTAAATTCTTTTGGGTTAAAAATCACGTGTTCTACTTGCTGTTCTAGGGTAAAGGCGCGGGAATCATAGAAAAACCTCTTTGCATAGACCGCATTCAACAAGGTTGGTGAATTGCGAAGAACGGTAATTCCCTCAATATTACTTAATGATTTAGGTTGAGCATCGGTAAAGGCAAGGTTTGGGTTATGACAACTGGCACAGCTCATTTTGTTATCTCCACTAATTAAAGTGTCGTGAAAAAGCGTTTCTCCTAATTTTTTCAGTTCGTGAGAATCTTCATTCGCTTGCAGTTGTGTATAGAAATAAGGGTCTAAAAAATCTGGGGCAAAAATACTAGTGCTTTTAGGGTTCCAAGCAGTGTGGTTTTTTAAATTTTCAGTATTGATTTTAATAGGCAACTCTCCCAATGCGGCATATAGCGGATCTATATATTTGGTAAGAAACGATAGTCTGTCAAAATCTTCAAAAGACGTATCGGCTTTCAGTTGTGCGATGGCACCATCAAATAAAGTAAGTATGTATTTACTTTTTGGATATTTCTGGGCGAGTGGTTCTGATTCAATAAGTTCTTTCATTGCTGCTAAAGAAACCGAAGCTTCTTCTAACCCATTTACAGAGCCAGGTGTGTCAAAACCTGTAATCCCTAAGGTGAAAATACGCACTAGTTGTAATCTAGCTGCCAGCATTAAGTCTTCGGGGGTGGGTTTGGTATGCTGAAGAGCGTTAGCCAATATATTAAATTCAGTTTTTACTTTTTTAGAAAGAGCGGCTATTTGTACTTTTTCTTTAGAAGGGTTTTCAGCAAATATCAATTCGTCTAGGGTTTGTAACCCTTCTGGTGGCACAACAGTTGGTTGATTTCCAGATTTTGAAATTTTCAATAATGGTGCACCGTTTAAATGCTTTCCTGTAAATTCTGGATTGTAGTAGGCTACGTAAAATTCTACTTTTTTATATGCTATTCGAGCATCGGTCAAAACAGTCTGTAATGAATCTATAATAATTTGATTGCGTTTAAAGGCTGTTGCCATTTCATCCAACTTTTCTAATGCAATACTGGTATTATTTAGATAGCTATTAAATTTTTCAGTATTTACGGTGTATTTATCCCCCGAAGTACAACTGCTGAGTACTATAATCATAATAAACCCGAGAAAAAAAGTAGAATACATGTATTTTTTTTGCACAGCGAGATACGTTTGTCCAAACTTAGAACTTCTACAATTCAAGATTGTTACTGGTATATTATGAAATGTTTATTTGAGTGTTGTGCTTTCAGTTGCACAAAATTTTTGTAACATTCAACTTTTTTAGTAGTCTTTAAAGTGTAACTATCCCTTGTTAAATACGACCTTTGTTAAAATTAGAAACCCCGTTCGAGCCCATTTCCACTCCATTGCATTACAAGAAATGCGCTTCACTATATTGTCTTGGACACAATTCCAAAATTTTATTTCAACAATATTTGGAAAAATTAAAAGATTGTGATTAAAATTTTGAAATAGAGTCCGCTGAGCTTTACTTGTTTTTATAATTTGTGAATCAATTTACATAGGGAATAGTTTACTCATTAAAATCCAACACCCCGAATCACCATCACCTTCCCTCCACAAATAAATAAAATTTCAAACTAGCGGACTGCATAACCGGTCGCTCACTCCCTTTTATAAGCCCTTTCCTAATTTTAAATTTTTAAAAATGTATTTCGGAAAGGTAACGGCGAAGGCTCTATAGGAAGTAAATGGAGATAATTAATAAAAGACAATTTTTCTAGAAGATCTTGTTTTAAAGCTAATTTTAATCGTTTAATTTAAATTAATTGGGAAGGAAAACGCTCAGGATATAATAAGTGAATGATTTGTTTAAGTGGAGAAAGGATGCAATATTTTTTAAAATAAAAATCTCCGAGGGTTCGAATGTTTATATTAGGGTTCGAGAGCCAACTCTATAAATTTTTTTCAAGTCTTTTCATTACATTATAATTTTTTTGAGTGACATTCTATAGAATTTAATATACATATATAAATTTCTAAAAATGCTTGCTTATCAAAGAGTTCGAGTTTCGCATATAAATCTTAATTTCTCGGATAGAATAACAAATTCTCATTGAGATATTGATGTTTACCTCCGTTTCCTGCTTTTATCTTTAATACGAGAAGATATTATCTTTCCTAAAGCTTCAAGCGAAACTAATTGGTTTTAAATTGTTATAATAATTTAAGCCTTTTTTTTGGTTGCCGATAAACAGCTTGATTACAGCGTTATTATTTGTAATATTTAGCTTTAATTAATATGGTTGTTACTATGTTAATGTCGATTGTTATTCAATCACAAGCATTTTGATATGTAAAACTTTGTATTTTTATAAAAACATTACTTTTATTTACCAGCTATAAAGTTATTTTCAAATTTATGAGTAAACTAAGATTATTCTTTTTTTCATTCACTATATTTTTTACAATGCCTTTGGCATATGCCCAAGAAATTAGTGTCAAATATTGTGATAGTATAATTGCTGAAGGGGTAAACTTAATGTTTGAGAAAGAGCATACCCAATCACTTGAACTATTAGTAAAAGCACAAGCCATGGCTCGTGATAATGATTGGTATAAACAAAGTTTTTTGGCTGTAAACAATATAGGTGCTAATTATTATTCCATGCTAGACTATGGAGAAGCACTGGATAATTATTTGAAGGCTTATACTATTGCTATTAAAGAACTTGACGATAAGTATGAGATGATTGTGCTTAACAATATTGCTATTTTATATTCAAAAGAAAATGATTTTGAAAAAGCGGAATCATATTTTAAAAAAGCATATTCTATAGCAGTTCGTAATAAGGATGAGATGAAAGAAGGGTTTTATGCAGTTAATTTGGGGTTGGTGGCTAATAAAACAGGAGAACTAAAACAAGCCAAAGCTTATTTTGATGAAGCCATACCATTGCTGAAAGATATACCCGAAATTAAATATCAGGCCTATGTAGGTAGAGCGGAAAATTTAATTTTATTTGGAAACTATACTCAAGCCAAAGATATACTAGAGCCACTATTGCCAAAATTAAATGCAGAGAGTAACCAAGAAGTGAGAACAGACGTTTTATTGTTGTTATCTGAAATTGCTTTAAAACAAGGGAATAGTAACTTAGCTATTGATCGTGCCAGTACAGTTATATCGCAAACAAAAAGTATAGAAGATCGTCTGGAAGCTTTTCAATTATTATCAAAAATATATTCTGAAAATGGGCAACTACAACAAGCACTTATTGCAAAAGATTCAGCTTTGCAAGCAACAGCCGATTGGAATGACATAAAAAATGGACGTCTTTTTGAAACGAACCGCGTAAAGTTTGAAATACAGAACTACCGTAGCAAATTACAAGAAAACCAACAAAATCTTCAGTCTGAAAGAAACATGTTCTATACTATCTTAGCAGCAGCAGTCATTATAATTATACTGATTACGTGGTCGTTACGCAATAGTTATATAAAAGGAAAGCAGCGAAAGATTATCCATACCAGAAGTGAAGAAGTAATGACATTAGAGTTGGAAAAAGAAAAAAGCGACAACCTATTGCTTGAAAAAAAACTTAAAGAAGAAGAAACCAGGGCATTATTAGAGGAAGAACGACTTAAAAACGAATTAGAGTCCCGCAATAGAAAATTGTCTGCCAAGGCACTGCATTTATTAGAACGAAATGAATTGCTTACTTCCATTGTTAAAGATTTAGAAGAATCTCAAGGTTCGCAGCAAGAAACCAACTTAAAAGCCTACATCCGTAAATTAAAAGGCTTAGTGAATTCTGATGATGAATGGGAAGATTTCATCAAACATTTTGAAGAGGTAAATCAGGGGTTTTTAAGTGATGTAAAAGAAAAACATCCTGAATTAAATGCAAATGATATTCGGTTTATATCCTATGTTTATATGAATTTGACAAATAAGGAAATAGCATCCATATTGAATATCACTTCCGAAGCTTGTAGAAAGCGAAAAGAACGTATATCAAAAAAAATGGATTTAGAAGAAAGCTCTCAATTATACGCTTATCTATCAATTATTTAAGAGGTTCATCACACTTTTGCCAAAACATGTCACACTTTTTAGGTCTAGTTTTTTGTTCATTTTAGGTGTTTTTAGAACATTTGAATTGACAAAAAACAAACAACAGATATGAAAAAATTACTATTTTATGTAACAGTGGTATTTACACTAGTTACAGGCAGTGTGTCTGCACAATCTCAAATTACTTTAGAAGGTGCTGAAGATTATGGAAGAATTTATGATATTACGTTTCATCCTACAATAGAAAATAAACTCTATGCGCTTACACAAGGGAGTCATCTTATTGAGTCAATTGATAAAGGGGAGAACTGGGACATTATATATAGCTTCCCTGAAAATGGAGTACAGCTTGAACATTTAAGGATACTTTCTAATAATACGTTAACCTTTATAGCGCAATCCACAGAAGCAATTACTGATAATGCTCTTTATTTTTTTAATACAGACACTAAAGAAATAGCGAGGCAATATACACCGCCAATCACTTCTGGTTCTGTAAAGGCTTGGATAGACTCTTATTCCGTGTACGAAGATAACTCAGATATAGCCATAATACATCAGGGGTATAAAATAGGTATCACTAGCTTTGCTAAAGTATACTATACTGCCGATGGCGGTGATACATGGGAAATGCTATATTATAATGAAGATTATGATGGTGTTTTCCCTAACAATGTAGCCATTAGCCCAGATAATCCTGAGAAATTATTTATTGCTCGGGGTAATGGTAGAAATACTAGTGGAGGGGGATTGTTTTATTCAGAAGATGCAGGAATAACCTGGGAAGAAAAAATTCCTGGCAATGCCTATGGCCCGATAACTTTTAACCCTCAAGACGCTAATACTATTTTAATAGGAACCGACATAGGATATATTTCTGGACACGAGGAAAACCTATACCGCTCAACAGATGGCGGTGCTACGTGGGATATAATTCCTATTACTTGGGAAGATGTAACACTTGATAATATAGTTAGTATTACGTACGATCCCCAAAACCCGGAGACGAGTATAGTATTAGAAGAAAACGAAATTGTTGTCACTCACGATAGTTGGAATACTTGGGAAAACTATATCCATTCAGTAGATAACCCTAATGGGTATTATTATGGCTTGCATGCTTCCTATAACCCTTTTCAAACAGATGAATTATTTATAAATGCAAACTATCATCCGTTATTGTCTCAAGATGGCGGTGAAACTTTTACCCAGCTTTATAATCCGTTCTATCCAGTTACTTCGGCATTGTTGCAAGAAGGAACAGGTAGTCACTTGTATTATGGTGTACAGCGAGGCTTAATTCATAGAAATATGGAAACCGGAGCAGAAGAGCCGTATGGCCTACTGCCATTGGATTATATTTTCTCTGGGGATGCACCTACCTATATTGCAGATAAAGTAACAATGGGGCGGGTTTATAAGTATGAAAGTGGTTTTACAGGATCCTCTTTAAATATAAGTGATGATTATGGAGAAAACTATTCTTTTTTATATGGTAATTTTAATGACAAAATAATAAACTTAACTACTGACCCTAATAATTCAAATGTTATATGGGCCTGCTTTTTAAATGAAGGCGGTAAAATTATTGATTTCAGTGATATCAATAATCCAGTTATTACTTCAGTAATATTACCAGAATCAGATATACTAACAGATGTATACATTGAAGAGGACAATTCAAGTATAGTTTACATAACTGTAGGGGCGCATGTATATCGTTCAGAAGACGGCGGCGATACTTGGGAAGAAAAAAGTAACGGATTAAACATTAACCCATCCACAGATATTATTTTTGATATTGAAAAAAGTCCGTTTAATCCAGAAGAGCTTACTGTTACAGCAAGCAATGGTATTTACAAAACTACCGACAATGCAGAAAATTGGGAGCAAACGTACCAAGCGGATAACGTTCGGAAGGTAAATTACTCGTCTGTTGATGAAGACCATGCCGTAGCTTCTATTTATTCTCATGAATTGGGAGATGCACAACTTTTATATACTACAGATGGAGGGGAAGTATGGCAAGAAGTACCTTTTGAAGCTATAGCCCACGTAGGGTCAGGAAGTATGACCTATCAATTTCAAGAAGAGAATGTAGATGCTTACTTAGCAACCTACGATTTGGGATTAATTAAATACACTATTGATCTAACAGAATTAGGCACAACTGGTTTTGAAGAAAATACGAATCCTTTTGTAGTGTATCCTAACCCTGTAAATTCTATTATTAACATTCAAGAAAACGGAGGTGATGTCGTTTCAGTAGCAATATTCAATAGCTTAGGGCAGCAGGTAAAAAAGGCTTCTACGGTTAAACAGATTAATATATCGCAGTTGGAAACTGGAGTTTATTTTGTGAAAATAAAAGATGCAAAAGGAAATTACTTTATAAAGCGAGTTATAAAAGAGTAAGCAAGTTAATGATTAGGTTAGTTAATAGTAGGGGAGGTCTCTATGCTTATAGTTGTATATAAGCTGGAGGCTTTTTTTTGTAAGAAAATTATTGTAAGCCTATTATAAAGTATTAACAAAAGCATCTAGTTGACCTTCGTTATATAATACTGGGCCATGGCCAAAGCATAAGATATTCGGTTTCAAGTCGGCTAATTTCATAACCGACCTATTATTTTCAGCAGTATATTTGGTAAACATTTTTGGTGGTTTTTTGAGACCGACCTTTGTGGTTATTAAATTCATGTTGATTAACAAATCGCCAACTAGTAAAAGACGGTTTTCTTGCCATATTTTTACTTTATTACCTGTTGTGAACGACAAAAAATCGGTTGTAAAACTATTAGGTTGATAAAAATTATCGATGGTCTTCTTTCCATTAAATGCTACGTATTCTCGTATATAAACATCAAAAACAAATTTTACATCCCTTTCTACATCATCTGGCTATAGAATGAACAACCCTTTTTCATATAGAGTCAAAACTTTCGATCAATTCGGTTAGTCCTTCTTCGCTAAGTACCGTATCTGCTTTTATCATTTGTATTAATAATTTGAAGGGTTTCATTAAATATTTTTGCACACCTACAAAGTTATGGTTTTCTGTAATTTTTAATTTGAGGGACTTTTGAATAAATTCAAAATGCTAAAATTTTAATAGTTAAAACCATTAGGCTGTCTGTTTATTATGTACATCAACTTATCTCGGTTTGTAAAAACTGGAATCAAATACAATGCAATGCGATGCAAAGCAATAGGTTAAGTTAATTGTCACAACTTTATTAGAGACATGTCACAAAATTTCACACGTTTACTATTCAATAGAAATCTTCTTCTATTTAAATTTATCAACAGCTTTTATATTAAAAATGCCTGCTTTATAAAATATCTTACTTATACAGATTAGTCATGATATTTATGATTCAAAATAAGTTAGAAAAATTAAAAACTTTTGAAGAGACACTTTCTAAGCGCATAATCAAGGCCAATTAATTTGATAACCAAGAAAAAATAATAACTAATAAAAATAAATATAGAATTATGAAAACAACAACTATAACCAAAGCAATTTTCACAGCTGCTTGTTTAGTGGGTTCTGTAACAACCGCACTGGCACAATTTACACAAACAGGAAAAGTAGTAAGTCAAGACAGAGAAAGTCGTGCGGAATATGGCACTTCAGTTGATATTAAAGATAATTACGCTATAGTAGGAGCTTCAAGGGAAACCATTGCAGCGGGAGCGGCTTATATTTACAAAAAAGATAGTGAAGGTATTTGGGATGATGCTCAAAAACTAACAGCTTTCGATGCTCAAGACATGGCTGAATTTGGAGGGGCCTCTAAGTTTGGCGATGATTACTTAGTGGTAGCATCGGGTAGAGGAGATGTAGAAGGAACCGTTAGAGCCGGTGCATTATATGTATATAATTTTAATAATAGTAATGATACGTGGGATTTTGAAGTAAAATTACATGCTGCAGATTACAGCGGCGATGCAAAATTAGGGATGAACCCTACTTCGTTAGATGTGGAAGAAAATACTATAATAGGTGGTGCTCCGGGAGAGAATGGATGGGTAGGTGCTGCTTATGTTTTTGAAAATGAGTCTGGAAACTGGACTGAAAAGCAAAAATTGGTTAGCCCCAATACACCTGCAAGTGAAACATTTGGCATAGGGGTTTCTATATCTGGTGATGTAATAGCCATAGGAGCAAATGAAACAGCCAATCGAAAAGGTTCGGTCTATATATTCCAAAAAAACTCTGAAGGCGTTTGGGAGTATCAACAACAGTTAATGGCGTCAGACGCTACAAACGATTCATTTTTCGGAAGTTCAGTTAGCCTATATGAAAATCAATTGGTTGTAGGTGCTTATGGAGCCAATGGAGAGGAAGGAGCAGCGTATATATATGAAGAAGATAGTTCTGGTGAATGGCAGGAAGTACAAAAATTAGTAGGTACACCGGCATCTGAAAGTGCACAATTTGGTTGGAGTACCGAAATTAAAGAAAAGCATTTAGTAGTTAGTGCGCCTCACGCCTATGGTTTTGATCCAGGCGAGCTATATTTCTATAAAAAAGATGTTAATGGAGAATGGATAGAAGAGGAAACAATCCAAGGAACTGATACTGCAGGAGAAGATTTTTTTGGTTGGAGTGTAGCTTTATTCAATGATCAAATAATTACCGGTGCACCTTGGGAAGATCATGATACCACAGGTGGTAATGAAATAGATCGAGCGGGCTCCGTCTATATTTTCAGGGATGAATTGTTGTTAGGTAACGAATTTAACGAGAATCAATTAGAAAATAAAATTGCAGTATATCCTGTTCCGGCTGTTGATGAAATAACCATTCAAAGTAAGGGAAATTCAATTAGTAAGATAGTTTTGATAAATCAATTAGGGATGATAGTAAAACAACAAAACGTTCTAGCGAAAAAAGAAAGCACGCTTACTATTTCAGATATTTCTGAGGGGGTTTATTTTCTCAATATTATTGATACCGAAGGAAAAGTAACTACAAAAAAAATAGAGAAGAGCAAGTAAAGCTTAATTTTAGTTAACAGTTAATGCTACAAGGGGCTGTCTTTAATTTAGACGGCCTTTTGTTTTATGTTAATAGAATAAATTGAACCTTCTTTTTATCATAATTAAATACTATCGGTTTTTTGAGAAACTACACCTTGCCTTTGAGTAAATAATATTTCTTATAACAATTGACAATAAATATTTTAAATAACTAATAGTCAATTACCTAAAGCTTCATTATAGGGTCTTGAAGCAATCTGTGCTGAGCCTTCCAAAATAAGCTATTTTGTTGACACTACTGATTTCTAATATCAATAGCCTATAAACCATCATCTATTTAAAACTTAAGAAAACTGCATATAGCGTACCGTTTAATCTCCCTGAAAATAGGGATAAATATCTTTTACTATTACAAGATATTTGTATTGATGTTAAAAGGTTGTTGTTAAGTAGTAATACGATTATAGTATATGTCTGCCCCTTTTTTAAAGAGGAGCTTTATACAGGGTCTCTTAATATCATTAATATTAATAAATAATATAATGAAAATTCAATTCACAATATTTTTACTGTTTTTCACCTATTGTAGCGTTTCTAAAGCACAAAACGATACCCTTTGGTTTAATCGTGATTGGAAGGAAACCAATAAAGAAAAGGCTTCTTTTTATAGACTACCCGTAAAAAAAGTAGGAAAACTTTATAGTATTAAAGATTATTATATTGATGGAACGAAGCAAATGACGGGGTTTTCCAAATACAAGGACTCTGTTCATTTAGAAGGAAAGGCTGTTTGGTATAATAAAAAAGGAGAGGTAAAAGAATCATTCAACTATAGAGATAACAAACTAAATGGGGTAGGTGTTTTTTATAGATCTGAAGGAACAAGGAGAACACCTTATGAAATTACATATAAAAATGACAGGATGTTGTCTAAAACCTACTTTGATACCGATAGAAAAGGAATCCGTTTTAAAAGAATTTATGAAGAAACGGGAACTCATATAAAAACGTTGTTTTATGGTAATAATGGAGAGTTAATAGGTACTTATTTCTATTCAGAAAAAGGAGATGCTAAGGGCATAATGGTTGACTACTATTCAGATCCTATGCGGGTAGAAAATATAAATGTAATTCAAAATGGCCAAGAGTTTCAAGTTAAATCCTTTTACCCAAATGGGAATAAACGTAGTGTATTTGATACAATTCAATTAAAAAAAACATATTATAACCTAAAAGGTAAAACCATAGGTGCCATCCAATATGTTGGTAAACTAAGCGAGCTCTACTATGATAAAGGAAACCTAATTGAATTTTATCATGATGGGCAAACTGTAAAAAAGATAGAAACCTATGAGAATGGCCATAAAACAAACCAAAAAGAGTTTAACACCTTCGGAATTTTAATACGGGAAGACTATTTTGATGATAATGAACGAATTAAAACGGTAACCTTTACTGATGAAGGTAAGAAAATTGGTGTGCTTGAAAATAAGAACGATCAATTAAATGGTACTATAAAAATGAGGAGTAACAATATTATTACCTATAAAGATAATGTCGTTACAACCGCAACAATATACCACCCCAATACAGGTTTATTGTTCGCAACTTTAAAAAATGCTGTAATCACTTTTTATAATCCTTCAGGAACAAAACTAGGAACATTAAAGGTGAAATTAGAGCCAGGACGATACTACCAACATGCATTAGAAAACGGCTACTCCCCTATACCTATTGAGGGAACCCTCTATAGCGTGGATTATAACCAAAGGATTTCTGCAGTGACAGAATATAGGAGTGGAAAAATAATTAAAAAAACAACCTATGACTACGAAGAAACATACGGGAAAAGAAAAGAGGAACGATTTCAAGAAACAAAAATATATGATGAAGAAGAAAAACTTATAAAGGAAATAAAATACTTCAGTAATGGAAATAAACGCACGGAATTCTACTATGATCAAAATGTTGATAATTCCTTGCAAAAAGGTCTTTTTTATAATAAAAAAGGCGAAAAACTAGCTGAATATGATTATAAAACCAAAACAGGAACCAAGTATAAATACTTCTATCGTTCAGACCGTATAAAAGCCATTGTTGAAAAAGAATATGGGGAATTTATAAAACAAAAAACCTATCAAAAAGTATATACAAAAAATGCTCGTTCGCACAATATAATATTAAGGGAAGACATAGATTTCAATGGTGAAGCCAAATTTTACTCTAAAGAGGGAAAACTAATTGCCGAAGCCACTTTTGAAGACGGCGAACCCACCGGGACTATTTATAACTTAAAAAAGAGACAGAAAATAGAAGTGCTAAAAGGAGTTAAAAATGGAGTGCGCATTGAATATGAAGACGATGAGAAAACTATTGAAAAAAAAGGGTTCTATAGAAACGGAAAAAAACATGGAACTTTTATTAATTATTTATACGGAAAAAAAACAAGTGAAATAAACTATAAAGACGACGTAAAAGAAGGATATTCCATTTATTATGACAAAGAGGGCAACGAGCTTTCAAAGCTTCTATATAAAGAAGGAGAACCCTACGAAGGAACTAAAAAACCTATGTATGGAAGTGAGATGGAATATAAACAAGGAAGACTTGTAAAACAGATAAAAAAAAGAGAGAGTTATAGAGAGGTTTTGATATACCCTTCTGAAAATGAAATAAACACTACTATTTATGATCTAAAAGAAAACAGGTTGTTGACCTATAGTGAAAAAGAAAATCAAATTCAAGGAAAACTTACTTACTATAAAAACAACGCCCCTTATACAACCGCTATTTTTGAAGACGGAAAATTAATAAAAGGGACGGTATGGGTAAAAGTAAGCGGTCGTTATCGCTCTAGTGCTTATTCAAAATTGACTAAAAACAACGCTACTATGGAGATAAAGCTGTATAACAAAGAAGATCAACTTATATTTGAAGGTACTATAAATACAATGCTATATAAAAATTATAAAGAAATGATCCTAAGCTATATAACAGGGGTTGAAGATTATGTTTATAGCCACCAGCTGTTCATTAAAGAGTATAAACAACAATAATATAAATAGATATTAAACTTTTATAACCCTGAAAAAAAAATATGAAAAAGCTGATAACCTTATTTATGGCAGTGCTTTTGTTGGGGTGCCATCACAACGGGAAAAAACATACCGTTAAAAATGAAATCGATAAACAAGGTTTAGAGTCTGAAATAACCATTAAATCAAAGCAAGGGCAAGACACTGCACAAACCGACACTGTGTACGATGAGTACCTCGGAGCAAAGTTGGCACCCATTCATAAGAATTATAAAAAAATCGATACGATTACAGCTTGGTCAGCTACAGTAACAAAAGCAATCAAGCAATCAACCGAAGGAGGAACTGCAACCTATTATTACCTCAATAAAATACTTTTAAAAATAGTTGTCACCCATTTTGGAGAGATGGGTAAAATCATTCAGGAATTTTATACCCTAGACGGAGCGCTATCATTTGTTTTGGAAAAACGATACGAATACAACAGGCCACTAAGCTGGGATGATAGCAGTAAACAAGAAAACAATGACAATGCAGTTTTTGATGCTGAAAAATCCACGCTTATAGAAGACCGGAGTTTTTTCGAGAAAGGTACGCTTATTCGACAGATAAGCGACTTAAGTTGTGGGGCTCCTTTTGCCCAATATTATTTAGATGGAGAACAGAAGCGACTGAAAGATGATTTTAATCAGTTGTTGAAACGAATTAATAAATAAAAAAACGCCTCTTAGGTATAGTAAAATTCTTTACTCTGAAATTATAGAAACCATACAATAGCCAAACCAATGAAAACAAAACACTTTATTGTGTATAGCTTATTATTTTGGAGTCTAACAAGCTGTGTCTCCAGGCTAGAAAGGCATGCGTTATCCGGAGTGATTGTTGACATCAACAAGCAACCCATAGAAAATTGCGCAGTAGCTGAAACAAGAACAGACAGTACAGGACATTTTTTTCTTCCTGAGCTGCGATACAATCAATTCTTATTAACTGAATTTCTAATTCATGAGGCACCACCCGTTATGTACACAGAGCCTATTTTAAGAAATGGCTTTAAAAACAAAACCATCGAGTTTTTTCACGAATATGGTGGAGGCAAAAAAAAGGAGCCCATAGAGTGTTGGACACCATTTGTTTGATGAGGACAGCCCCATCAGTATCGGAAACAAAAACGCTACTTCAAGGAGTGTGGAAAGCTAGGAACAGTGCGAATAACGACTCCATATTCATGATTAGGAAAAATTTTAAAAAATACTGTAAAACAGAGCGGTGCAATATATTCAAATACTTTCCATTTGAAAGGGATCATTACAAAAACCCGATGCTTCCAGAAAACCATTTTTATAAAATCACTTTTAATGTTGATCATTTTAAATCGATATGCCCTATAGATTCCAGTGATGTAAAAGGTGATTGGAAGGTTAAAACCCCACGTATGCTAAAGCTAAAAAGCCCTTTAAAAAAATTGAACAATAGTTATTATTTAAAAGAATACGATTATTCATATCTGTTATTGGTAAAAACCTGAAAAAATATACCTGTTTTCAGGGAGGTACAGCTCAGTAGCTCTAAGTACTTTTGATTCCTTAATTTAAAATTAACAAATGATTTCCACTATTAAAAAGAACACAGTTCAATTAGTTTGTCTTTCACTTTTTTTCTTGTTTGGAGCCTGTAAAGATGGCAAAACTGGTAATGAACAAAAAACAATCTCAATCACGCAACCAAATGATCTAAGTGGTACATATATTTTGCATATAGAGCAGAAAAATGGAACTGGTAGTGAATTTATCACGTCGCATAATCCTTCAGTGATAAATCAGGAAGTTGAAATAGAGCTTTTAAAAAATAAAGACAACACATATAATGTTGAACTTAAACAATTCTCAATAGCAGTTCCTACAGCTATATATAACGTGGTTTATAATACTTTTTTAGATACGACATATATTGAAGGAGAATCATTCTCTGCGACATTTGAAAAGGAAAAACAAGATAAAATTGATACGCTTTTTTCAACCTATAAGAAATTACAAGGGCATACTTTTTTGTACGAACGAACTGAAGAAGGAAATTTTATGTATGCATCAGGAAAAGTCGATTGGGAAGCTTATGACAAGGACTTAAGCCTTAGGGAGGACCCACAGGCTGAATTTAAAAAATATATAACACCACACTATTTAACAATGGTGTTAAATGAATCATTTAACTATACGGAGGGAAATTATATTTTGAATGAAGGGTTAGAGACCATCCAAAAAAGAGAAGAGGTAAAACTTAGGATTGATAAAGGGATGGACCCAGACGAGTATGTTATATACAACACCAATCAACAAAGTAATTTAAAAACTACGGTTAGAAACATTTTTAAAGGAAAAAAAGCTCAATGGAACAGAAGCGAAATAATTAACACAAAACTTAGTCCTCATAGAATAAAGGGATTAAATTCAATTAGCACAACCAGAACAAGTATTAAATATATTGATTGATTTTTTTAAAGTAAAAAACAAAATTGTCGATGAGTACGTATCTAAAAATTAAAAAAGGCATCTCCAAAACGATTGTACTGCCCGACGCGTTACAAAAACTATGCGACTGGATTGACATAAACGGATATGTAGGTGATTGTTTTGAGCTAAGAGCTGATGATGGAGAAACTATAAAGCACTGGTTTGGTTTTGATGATGTTTCCCACCGTTTTGGAACTTTCGGTGCAGGACCAGATGGTTCTATTTTCTCGTTTTGGGTGAATGATGAAGGAAACCAAATAGTGGTTCATTTAGGTTCAGAAGGAGGAGAGTTGCATACTCTGACAGATACTTTTGTTGATTTTTTAAGGTTGCTGTCAATAGGTCACGATGAAATAGGATCGGCAGATATGAATGTAGCTCCAAAAGTATCTAACTGTGAAAATGATAAAACAATCAATTCAGACTTCAGAAAGTGGGTTGCTAAAGAATTTAATGTAACAATACCTGTAAAAGGCAATGAAATCATGAATGTAACCAATTCACTATTTAATGATTGGATGGAAGCACAATTCGAAAGATATGGGGAATAACCCTCCTACAAACTTTTAAATACTGTATTAATTATAAATTTAGCACAAATGAAAAAAACTATTTATATACTCTTGTCTATCATGTTGGCTTCGTGTAGCAATGATGATAGAGTGCAAACCCCCATTACCCATTTACAAGGTAATTTAGAGATTAACTCCATAAAAGATATAGAAAATGAAGCTATTCGATCATATAGAACAATTTCTGGTAATTTAATTATAGATTTTACATATGAAATCGAAGATTTAAGTGCGTTGCAAAACTTAGAACAAGTGAATGGTGTTTTTATTAAAAACAACAAAGGCTTAAAATCGCTAAAAGGTTTAGAAAATATTCAAAAGGTGAAATTTTTATTGATTGAAAATAATGCTGAATTAACTTCATTAAATGGACTTGAAAATTTAGCTAATATCTCCACTAATTTGAGGATAAAGAATAATGATAAACTTGAAAATTTAGGTTCTTTAGTAAACCTTACACATATTGGAACTCAATTTTACCTTTTCGATAATTTATCATTATCCTCCCTGAGTGGTTTAGAAAACTTAAATGTCGTATCCTCACTTTTAATTACCAATAATATAAATCTAGTATCTCTCAATGGGCTTGAAGGAATTAGTTCGTCTTCCGAAATTAAAATTGACCTTAATGATTCGCTAACTGATTTTTGTGCTTTATCCAGTTTTCTTGAAGAAGAAAAAGAAAGTATATTTTTTATAGCCAGACAAAACGCTTATAACCCTTCGTTGGATGATATGATCAATGGAGGTTGTTCATTTTAAAAAATAATTTTAGTCAAGAATCAATTTCAAATAAAATAGAAATAATTGCGTAAAAACTTCCATTATAATAAATTGATGTTGGGCTTATGAAGTGTTGTACATTCTTATTGTTTGTTGCTTTACCAATATATTTTTACGGGCAACAAACCGACTCCGATATGGTATTGTATCAATCAGATTTATTGTTGATTACAAGCAAAAAAGCAATCTATAAAAATGACACCATTTATAATGCCAATGTAGAAGAGAAGAAAATTTTAAAAGAAAACAATGCGCAAGAACTAGTAAAACAAGGTATAAGGCCTTATGTGTATGTTACTTACGCCCCCTTATCTTTAGTAGGTAATGCGCTGTCATATAAACGGAATATGGCTGACTATTGGGGTGGTCACCCAACCGCTTTTAGCACAATTACTACCATAAACGTAGCAACCCAAGAACCTTATAATATTCTCAATATAGTTGATGAAACTTCTCTGCTTACGGCCATTAAAAATGATCCCTATGTAAAGAAATTATGTGGAATAGATACGCTTAAGTTACAACAGGCTAAAACGTTCAAAGAGGCTCTCAATTTGTTGAATAATCAAATCCAATATCCAGAAAATCAGTTCACAGTATATAGTTATACCATACTTGGATACAGTGAGGTTGAAAACAAAGTGGCTTTGAGGCTTATTAGGAAAAAACCTAGAATGGGTAACTTCACCCGTTATCTTCAATTAGGACTTAAAGCAACGCCTACCCAAGCTTTTAAGGAAAAACTGCAACAACCTGATGTGTTTTTTCTTGGAACTTATAAATAGGGGCGATTAGCGGCTCAAAGTTTTTACAAAGAATAAAATAAAGTAAAAATTATGAAAAATTGGTTGTCCACGAAAGATGTTACACTGCCAGCACATCAATCAATCTTATTTACCATATCTACTTGCAATATTGAAAACTGGTTGTATTCATTGAATAAATTAAAACCAGAAGATCTCTATCTCACTTTGCGTGTTTCAAATGACGAATATTGGTTAGTGCAATTAGACAGACCTGATCAGTTATACCAAGTACAATGGCGTCCAAATAACAACCTTAGAGTAGAATCGCAACAGTTAAAATAATGGCCGGCAGTAGAAAGTCCTGATGATTTTCCGTAATTAATTTACAAGATAGAAGAATCTTTAGGTATCGAATTCATGAAACATGTTGATGTAAGCTATTTCGATGGCCTGGAAAACCATCTAAACACCGATTCCAAATTGGTTAAGTGGTTGAAAACTGGTGTGGAGACCAGAGGTACCCATATGTCGAGCAATACCAAAGAGAATTTAGGCCAATTGCTACAGGAACTACTTGATGAAGATAGGCGACAGTATATGCCTGCTGACCAATACACAATTCCTAAAATAAGGGAAGAACTCATTGATTTTAAAGACTTCAATTTCGAACTATCTATCATACAAGAACTCATGTATTTTCAAGAGTACCTAAAACCAAAATTTGATCTTTCTGAATTTGCCGATTGGTATCAAGAGCGGAGGATAAATATAGAAGAAGAAGGCTACGATTTTATCCCAGAGGTAACTCAATACTTTCAAAAATTGCCCATACCCAAATCACTGGCCAAGTATGTTACCGAGATTAACCAAGATGGAGGGAATGATATATATTTTAACCTGTTGCATTTTCATGATGGAGAAGGAGACGGATTTGATATCGAATCTACGGAAGATGCTAAACACTTTCCTAACTTAAAAAAAGTGACGCTTTGTTATGCCAAAGCGGATACAAAAGAACAATTTAAGACTCTCGGGATTGAGGTTATTGAATTTTGAGAACCAAACAAGTAGAATAAAAATTAAAATCCCTGAAAACAGGGAATGCCCCTCTCTTTAATCCCCATAGGTTTGTACTAATAACACAAACCTATATCCTATGAAAAAACTAAACGCATTAATTTATGTTGCTTTGGCAATCCACCTTATTTTACTACTTCTTATTGGTATTGAAGGAAGCGATGATGAAGACGTTATAAAATTTTTAGCGATTTTTATTTCAATTCCGGTCTCTATAAATTGTATTGGCTTTTGTTTACTACAATTTACCAGTAATTCCAAGTTAGGGGCCAAGATTTTTATGTACTCAAGTTACGTTTTTGTGCCAATAGGGTTGATTGGGGTAACAGGGGCAAAAAAAATATTGGACGATATAAACAAAAAATCAATGACCAATGAAAACCTATAAAATCAAAGAAAAAGGACAAAAAAATTCTATGGTAGCCATTCTTGTTATAGGTGCCATTTTATTGGTGTTTTTTATAGCTACAGGCTACATATTGTTTCCTGTAGTGCCTGCATTAATACTATTGATTTTTTCATATTACTGGCATAAAAAAAATGATGTGCTGGTTTTTGATGTAAATCACCTAGAATTTAAATTTTCTCCATTTCAAAGTAAAAGATTCATAAAATATAAAACGATAACAGATCTTAAATATAGCTCCAAAAAAAAAGTAGCACTTCTTTTTACTGAAGGGAAAAAAGTGAAACTCCCTGTCGGAGGCTTAGAAGAGCAAGATGCAAAAGAAACCCTATCTTTTTTAAAAGAACAAGTGCAACAAAATACTATTGCAGCTTAAAATAAAGTCTATGAACAAATTATATTTAGCATTTGTTGTTATGTGTGTTGTTTTAATTTCCCAAGCGCAAACTAATGAAATTAATAAACGAGATTTGGAACAACTTACAGAACAAATTCTTAAAAAGCATTATAAAAAAGACTATACTTCTCACCAAGTGAGAAAATCTAAAAGTCTTTTAGATAGTATCTTTCTTCATACAAAAGCTTCCCATAGTATAGAAATAAAAGCAGATTACACTACTAAGACACCAAGTATTAAAACGGTAGTTTCGAAAGATAGAAATGTACGGGTAGTTATGGCTTACCCACTCAACCTACCCGAAATAAAGATTGTTCAATATTCAAAAAACAAAGAACAGTTGTTTCTTTTTTCAGATTATGTAGCACAATTAAAATTAGAAGGTGAGGTAAGAATGCAACTTGATGCTGCTTACAATCTAAAGGAAGATGCTTATCTATTTAGTTGTACCCGTTTTGGTTTTTGGACTAGCCCAGAAGATGTTCACGCCTTTGTAGTCAATTTAAGTTCTGGCGAATTTAATACTAATCCTAGCATGGTGTTTTCTGAAAAACTAGAGGCGAATTACACTCACTTTGCCCCAGAAATTGATACGAAACCCTATTTTAAGATAATTTATAATAAAGAGGATAATATTCTTACCACACCTATTCATATAAATGGGGAAATAAGAGGAATACAACTCTATGAATATGATGAAAAAAAGGAAAAGTTTACTTCTTTAGCAATGGAAGAAGCCCCAGCACAACAAAAAAAATAAAATATGAAAAAAATAGTATTGATACTTGTCGCCATCCAGTTCTTGACTTCTTGCTCAAAAGATAATGATCCTCGCCACGATTACCCTAAAAATATGAATATTGTCTTTCAATTAGATGCTACCGATGTGGATAGAAATATTCAAATTAAATCGTCTATTATTGGAAAGGATATAGAAATTATAAATAAATCTAACGGTAGTACAGTATTGCCCTATAAGAAAGAATACATTCATCAAAAAATCCCTTTTTGACACAAAGCTGGTTTTAGAATATCAGGATTATTCTACTGTAATGATAGGGGAGTCTTTTCAGCCCTATACCATCACATTATATATAAGAGTAAACAATAATATTGTTTCTCAAAAGGAAGTAGAGGTTCTTGAGTCTGGACAGGTTGAATATATCTTATTCGATATAGAATAACATAATTATGAGAGTTTTTTTTTTATTTAATTTATTTTTTGTTGTTCTTTTTTTAGGTTGTAAAAAGAACACTCCTACCGCAGAACAATTAAAAACATATAAAGAAGTAAAACATAGATTTCCGAATAAAGTTACCAAAAAGGAAAATGTTACGGGGTTGGGTTTAAACATCCCTTTTCATTACGTTATAGAAAACGTGAACGCTCGATTTAGAGAAGAGTTAAGAACAAATACCACTCCTTCAAAAATTTTTGGATTAGGATCAAACCTAACAACCTTTAACGGTTTTGATGGGAGTGTCTATTTAATTGAAAATAGTCAAGCTGATGCTTTTTCAATGGACAAAATCTTCAAAAAACATTCGTCTCGTATAAAATCCATAGAATATCAAGATGCAGAAAGTATCGTTTTTCGTGATCGATATATGGTGTACAAAACAGTATTTTATCGTTATATAGCAAAAGAAAGGGTTCACATTATCTTTGAGAGCACCAATGTCATGCAAGGAAACGATATATTTAATACAGACGGTACTAACCCATCATTATTATCCCAAGGGGTATATGATTTGCAGGTAGCTAAGACTTTGTTTAAAGAAAGAGCTCAGGTAAAATTGGATACGGTATCCTGGAAATCGTTTAAAAATGATTTAACCCGCAATCAACTTCAAACCTATAAAAATGTTGCCTCCCAAATAGCAACTGTTGCCGATACGATATCTTTAGATTGCGATATTGAAAGACCTTATGAGGATATAGTTCCTTATATAGGAATGATCAAGGTTCAAGAAAAAAGCCCTTTGCTAACAATTTTTAATACAACAAGCTCTGATAAAGAGATAAGCCGATTGCTTTCAAAAGAGGCTGAAATTATTGATTATTATACAGCCAGAGACTACGGCACACTACTAGTAAAGAAAGATAAAAAAAACGTAGTTATAGCTTTAAGCCCCATTTATTTATCGGCACCGAGTGATTATGTTTATGTTTCCCTTAGTTTATACACCAATAAAAGGGGAGAACAGGTTTTAATATATGTCTTTCCGCAGAATGAAGCCATGGCTTACTTTTATTCAAAGTTCTTCACAAGTATTAAAAATATAAATGTTGGTAATGATTAGTACTACTGACGAGGAATATAAAGTAGCTAAACAAGTAAAAAATGGAACCCTCCGCTTGAATGAAAAAATACCTTCCTTTTACAACTTGGATATATGAAACATTTGGGTTTAAACCGTTGCATATAATGACTTTTGAACTACCCGATGCCATTCGGTTAGAGATAATTTTTGAATATGAGAAAGAAATCCGGTTTTTTGAAAGTTTCGGTATTACCGATAGCTTGTACAATAAAGAATATGCAGCACAGATTAGCAATACGTTTTCTTCCATGTACCTGCCTAAGGGTCATAAAAGTCTCTTTGTTACTTTTAGCAGCTTTGCTCCGTTTGCTATTTCAGAAGCCAATCAAAAAATGACTGTTGGGGATATTCAAAGCATAGAATGCAAGTATAAAATAGTATGGAAAATACATAATGGATATGTATTGTTCTATACCATCTGGCAACAAAACGATAGTCGCAACAATGCCATAAAAAAACAAATTATAGAAGATTATTACAGATGTATAAAACCCTATGATGAGTTTGATTATATAAGCTTAGACAATGTGCCAATCCATTTTACCAGTAAAGAGCATTTTTACAAAAACTATGATGGTAATTGGTACAACTTATACAGATAAGTTGTTAAACTAGAAATTATGAAATCACTAACCAACCTGTTTCCAATAGTCGATGAAATAAGCAAGTTATTGTTTCGGGAACACTATCAACCAACAATAGCGATGCAGCTGTATTATTTGCTTACAGATACGGAAAAATCTGAATCAGAAAAAACAGATAACTTTACTTATGCGGTAATTGAACTGTTAAAAAACCTGAACCTTGCTTATGTCAACGATTTTTCACTTGATATATACGACGTATCTTCCATATCCATATTTTTTTTAGATGAGCCTATTGATTGTGATGAGGGTACTTGTGAAGATGAAGAACTTGACGATCTTTACTTAATTTTAGATGACCAATTTAAAAAGTACAATCAAAAAACACTTCTTATTCACACTTCTGGCTGTGAGCTTATATTTTTACCATTACCGATTGAGACTGCCAAAAAACTTCAAAAAATCTGTTTACATTTTGATTACTTCAAAGTATCGGATTATATTTATGATACCAGTATTGTTTTTAAAGACTCTTTCGAGGTTTTATCTATCATATACGACAAACAAGTTCCAGAAACACCTGTACTTTTTAAAGATAGAAAAATAACCTTCGATCTTTTTTTCAGGATTTTAGAAACCCCTTTATTATCAAGTGATACTCTTTTTTCAACTTGGAACACCTTGGAAGAGTCGGTTGAACTTTTAAAAGATGAAGGTGAAAATAGGTCATTTTTAGAAAAAATATTAAATAAAAGAAAAGCAAAAACGTACTCTATCTTTATTAACAACAAAGCCAAAGAGTTGTCATTGGTATGGTCGTCTAAAGACCCAGATGAATTGTTGGTGTTTTATACATCGTTAAAAGATGAAATTTCAGAAAAAACAGAACAGCCCTATTTTTTAACAAAAGGGACTACAGAAACCTACACCATACCAGAAAAACATCCTATGTATATTTTATGGGAGAGAACCTTAAAAGGCCTTGAGAATTTTGAGTACTATAAACCTCAAATAAATTATAAAGAGTTATGGCAATTAGTAAATAGCCCTAGATTTTCTGAAACTGATTACGAAACAGTTTTTAAACACCCTAGTAAACCCATTCAACACCACGTTCGTCACGTAGCACATACAAACCCTGAAAAAGAGCTTTATCCTATGCTGGCGATTCAGGTGGGGAGCGATTATTTTTATTATCGTGCTTATAAAAAGGGATATCATGCTTTTTTTAGTCCCGATGATGGTGACTATGAATTAATCTTGACACAACAAAATGAGCGCTATTTTTGGGCCGTTACGTTATTTACTGAAATATATACCCTAATCAAGTCAGAATCTATAATAGAATTTCCCTGTATATAGGGATATATGGTTTGCTTGATAAGTATAGTTTTGTTTTAACTTACTAAACCAATATCGATGAAACAAAACAACTACTTACTACTGTTACTTGTATTTATTGCTTCTTGTCAAGAAATGGACAAATCCAATTCGGCTGAAGCTTCAGATAAATCAACAATAACGACGACGCAGTATGACGAAGAAGGGAATATACGGGATATTAAGTATGATGATATGACCGATGAAGAATACAGGGAATATCGCCTTCAAATTCAAGAACAAAATGTCTTAAAACAACAAATAAGGGAAGCAGAAAAACAAATTACGTTTAGCATCTATACCTACAATGTCGGGGGCATAAAAAAGGTGACAGTTTTATTGGATCAAAAAAATAATAAAGGAGAGGTTTTAAAACGGGGCTCACTTGCGATTCCCGTAAAATGGGAGGAAAAGGATTGTATTATTACCATAGCTCCCATAGAAAACCATAAAACTCAATACAGAAAGTTTAAGCGCATAGATTATAAAACCATTCAGCACCTTCCCAACGATAGTACTGAAGGGAAATTATTTTATGGAGAACTTGGATATCAAGATAATTTGAAAATTTTGAACATTTTAGAAAAAATGGAGGCCGAAGTGGGTTCTTGATAAGGAAATTATAAAGTAAGCAGGGCTGATAAGAATATGTTTGGTCTTGTAAAACCTATCAAACAGATTTTTTTCAGTTTTAAATAAAAGCAATATCTTCGATTTTTTCTTTTGAAACGACTTAAAACAAATACCAGTTTTATATTATTTTTATTGCTAGCTGTGCAGGTATCCAAAGCGCAAACTGCAACAAAAGCAACCTCTTTATTTAAGAAAGGAATTTCATTAATCGATACGGACCAACAATATGAAAAAGGGATTAAACTCTTAGATTCGGCTTTACTCTATTCGCCCTCTAAGTCCATAGAAATCCAAATAAATTTTGCGAAAGGGGTTGCTTTAAACTCACAAGGGAAACTGTCGTTGGCAGCACTGAGTTTACAAAAAAATATTCCGCTTATAAATACATTTGGCCCAGGTTTAAAAAATAAATTCCATGCCAATAATTATAGGGTCTTGGGCGATATTTATAAAAGCAAGGGAGAACCAGTAAAGTCAATGGAATTTTATCAAAAAGCCCTTCGTTATGCCGAAAAGCACAACAAAGCGAGTAAGGCTATTGTGTTGCATCAAATAGCGGTTCTCTTATTAGAAAAAGAAGAATACACAGAGGCAGAACGCTATCTTAACCTTGCAACAGATCAATATTTAAATGAGTCGTTACGATTGGGTAAATACTTGAACTTAGGCGAAGTTTATGTAAAAACCAATAGGTATATAGAGGCCGAAAAACAATATGCGGCTGCGAAAGAATTAGCGATTAAAACCAATAACAATAATGCGTTGAGTTATGTTTATTTGGGGTTGGCCACCATACATTTTGAAGAAAAGGAGTACATCCAGGCGATACGGTTTTACGAGCAGGCCAATACTTTATCGGAGCAGTTAGGCACAAAACAAACAGAGGTTTCTTCTTTGTTGAATTTAGCACTTTCTTATGCTAAAACCGGGCAACACTTTAAAGCATTGCCTTATTTAAAAGATGCTGAAACTATGTTGGGTGAATCCTCTTCCAAAATGCTCCAAATGCATCTGAACGCTATTTTTGCTTCGGTTTATGAGAACATGGGTTCCTATGAAAAAAGTATTGTTCATTTAAAAAAAGAAGCTCAGCTAAAAGATAGTATTTTCAGTGCTGAAAAAAACAAACAGTTTGAAGAACTTAAAATAGCCTATGAATCAGAAAAGCAACAACAAGAAATCGAATTCCTTACGCTTCAAAAAAAGAAAAATGAATTAGAGCTTTTTAGGCAAGAAGAAGCTTTAAAAAACCTGACATTAGAAAAAGAATTGGAAGGGGCACGGCAGGAAAATACTATTTTACAACTGCAGCAAAACACGACCAAAAGTGAGAATAAAATTGCATTATTAAAGAAAAGCCAAGAAGTAACAAAGGCAGAAGCAGAACAGTCCAAACTTATAAAAAATGCTTACCTAATTGGTTTTTTTGTATTGTTAATTCCTCTTAGTGGATTGCTGTTTGTATATTATCAAAAACTGCATGCCGAACGTGAATTGTCTAAAAAACAGAAAGAATTAAATCAGCAACAGATAACCGAACTAGTGAAAGATCAGCAGCTTAATACAATTAAGGCATCCATAAAAGGACAGGAGTTAGAAAGAGAACGTATTGCCCAAGAATTACACGATTTTATTGGAGGAAACTTGGCTGCTATAAAGTTACAATTAGAAAATTTCAAATTAGATACCCCTAAGTTACAAACGGTCCTAACCCACTTAGATGAAACTTATGAACAGGTACGCCATTTATCACACGACTTATTATCAAAAAAGATTAAAGAAAATTTATTTACTGATTTAGCGGATGACTATCTAAAAAGTTTATCTGCCTCAAGTGATTTAAATATTAACTTCATACCCTTTAATGAACATCTTATTAACCAATCTGATATTAAAATTCAAACTACATTATATAAGATATTACAAGAATTAATTAATAATACAATTAAACATGCAAATGCCACCGTTATAGATGTAAATGTGAGTGCTTCAAGTAATTTTATCAATCTTCTTTTTGAAGATAATGGTGGAGGTTTTGAAAAAGAAAATTCTTTAAAAGGAGTTGGTTTAATTAATATTGAAAAAAGAGTGAAAAAAATAAATGGAACATTAAATATCGATACTGTTTTAGGTAGAGGAACCTTAATCGATATAACCATACCTTATAAATATGAATTATGAAGCATAAAATAATTCTTGTTGATGATCATAAAATGTTTTTAGATGGACTTCTCAATATTTTAGAAGAAATACCCTCCATTGAAATAGTACTAAAAACTGATAATGCTAAAACTGTAATAGCTTACTTAGAGAATCATAATCCTGTTGATTTAATTGTGTCAGATATTAGTATGCCAGATATAAGTGGAGTAGAATTGAGTGCATACGTCAAGAATAAAAAACCGGATACTAAAATGCTAATTGTAAGTATGCATAATAACCCTTCTATGTACCATAAATTGAAACAAATTAATGTAGATGGATATATTCAAAAAAATGCTTCAAAAACTGTACTCTTAGAAGCTGTAAAAACAATTTTAGGAGGATCTGTATATTTTTCTGAAATGATTAAACAATCATATAATGAAAGTTTGTTTCAAAGTCAAAAAATAAAAGATGCTCCTCTTAGCGATCGGGAATTAGAAGTACTTAAATTAATTGCTCTTGAAAACACAACTAATGAAATAGCAAAGCAACTCTTTATAAGTAGGCATACTGTTGAAACTTACCGAAAAAACCTGTTATTAAAATTGGACGCTAAAAATCTAGCAGGTTTAACTAAGCATGCGATTTACCTAGGCTTGGTATAAATATTATTACTGAAGAACTTATATTTAATTCTGATAGAGGAATTTACTATGCTAGTTATAAATTTACCAATATCTTAAAAATCTATAAGGGACTTATACAACAATCTATGAGCAGCAAAGTAAACTGCTGGGAAAATGCAGTAGCTGAAAGTTTCTTTAAAAGCTTAAAGGTAGAAGGGGTATATAAACACAATTACTGGCTTAGGTTAGAAGCTGAGTTATCTATTTGTCCACTTTTTTATTGCAAGTCCAGAGATATAATTCTCGTGTTTGGGCACTTGTTCCACGCATTTTGTTCGTCCGAGCATCCCATCTTTCAGGGTCAACTTTGCGTGAAATGCTTAGTCCGGCTCGCTTGCCATTTACAGTTAAACGCAAGTATATCGGGACTTTCAGGCCTTTATCGGTTTTTCTGGATTTCAAGAAAAATAGCTGTGTGAAGGAAGTGTTCATTTTAGGTGACTTTTTATAGGGTATTATTTGCCATTAAATGACATCAGTAAAAATGAAAAACCCTGTAAATCATAGACGTACAGGGTTTTTGGAATGACTTGGTAGTCAAAAAGTGGAGCCGGAGGGATTCGAACCCTCGTCCAAACGCGCAATTATACTGCCTTCTACATGCTTAGTTTCCATTTGAATTTTCGTGGGATTGCCGGTCGAAAACTACCAACGTACCCCTTATCTTCGCTTAAGTTTCGCAAGTGCATCAAAGCCCTACACAAGCTAGGTTTACTTTTACGAAGCCACTAAGTCAAACGCCGTAAACCAAGGCCTTTGAGTGACTTCCTGCATGCCCGTCTTACGGGCCGAGGCATATCCTACTATAATTCAGATTATGCTGCTAGGGCGTAGTTATTCTCGCCGTTTAAAAAAGTTTGAAACATGATATTTACGAGCTGTGTCCCGGCGCTCGGCATGCTTACAATACAATAAGACCCGCTGTCAAAACCAGTCGGCCCCTTTTTGTAGTAAACTGTTGCCAGTATGTAGTAATTTACAATCACATTCTACTAGCTACGAACTAACAAAGATACATGAAAATCCATATCTTTGAAGCTGTCTGTTCAAAAATGAAAAGACATTTATAATTATACAAAAAGCATTCCATATGGCAATAACCTTTGCACTTATCAAAGAACGTAAAAATCCACCCGACCGTCGTGTCGTTTTTTCACCAGAAATGTGTCAAGAAGTCATAAAAGAGTATCCAGATGCCCGAATTATTTCTGAAACATCAGATATTCGAATTTTTAAAGATGAAGCATATAGAAAAGCAGATATTGAAGTACAAGAAGATATTTCAGAAGCTGAAGTGCTATTAGGTGTAAAAGAAGTGCCAGTAGAGGCATTAATACCTAATAAAAAATATTTTTTCTTCAGCCACACCATAAAAAAACAACCCTATAACCGAGAGTTGTTGCAAGCCATTCTTCAGAATAAAATAGAATTATACGATCACGAGACCATTACTAAAGAAAATGGAAGTCGCTTGATTGGTTTTGGACGTTATGCCGGTTTAGTAGGTGCCTACAATGGATTTAGGGCCTTGGGTCTTCGAGATAAGCTTTTCAACCTAGAGAAAGTGGATGTCTTACCAGATTTGGATGCTGTAAAAAATGAATTGGATAAAATAGAAGTCCCAACCATTAAAATAGTACTCACCGGAAGTGGAAAAGTGGCTTATGGTGCTAAAGAAATTTTAGATTATTTAGAAATAAAAAAAGTAACCGTTACCGATTACCTTACCAAAGATTTTGACGAGCCGGTGTACTGTATGATTGATGTGCTAGATTATAATAAGCGTATAGATGGACTACCTGGTGATAAACATGAGTTTTACAATGACCCTTCTGGTTATGAAAGTGACTTTATGCGGTTTGCTACAGTAAGCGACTTCTTTATAGCTGGTCATTTTCATGGAGAAGGCGCTCCTTATCTATATACAAGGGAAGATGTTCGCCACCCACACTTTAATATTAATTTAGTTGCAGATGTATCTTGTGATATCGATGGTCCTGTAGCTAGCACCATACGACCTTCGACCATTAAAGATCCGTTTTATGGGTATGACCCAATTACAGAAAAGGAAACCTTTTACGATATTCCCGGTTCGATTACTGTGATGGCCGTAGATAATTTGCCCTGCGAGTTGCCAAAAAATGCAAGTGAAGGTTTTGGAGAGATGTTTTTAAAAAGTGTTATTCCTGCCTTTTTCAATAATGATAAAGATGGAATTTTAGCTCGTGCTAAAATGACTACCAATGATGGAAAGTTAGCCGAAAACTTCAGCTATTTACAAGATTATATAGATGGGAAAGATTAAACTTTCTTCAGGAGTATAGGATCTTGTTTTTGAAAATCGATCATCGCGGTGAAGAACTGTTTGATTCCCGGATATACATCAGCAATAAAATTAGATTCGGTTAGCTGAAAACTAAAGCGAATATTAATTTTCCCATTATTTTCGGTGTATATAACAGTACATTGGCCAATATTGTCAAAAAGATTTAAGGTTTTATTTTCAGGAAGCTGTTCCACTGTGTATTTGTCTTCTAAATCTATTGACATTAAATAAGTTGTTGTAATGGGATATCCAAAGTTGATAGGGAAATTTCTTTCGTCAGATTTGAAAGGATTTTCTGAAAAATAAGTATTAAAAAAATAAGGATTTATATATACCTTGTCTCCTATTAATTCAGTTTCTAAAGCAATATCGTAATCTATTTTTAGTGGTTTTTCTAGATTGGTTTTATTTTCTATGGTAAGATTACTTATTTTAATAGAAGCATTTTTCTCTTTTTGGTTGATGTAGTCTCGATAGTTAGAATTTTTTATATGCTTTCTTTCCTTAATTGCTACATAACCAGTTTGTATTTCATTAATTTTTCCAGTAAAAAGTCCTTCTTCTGAAGCTTTTAGTTGGGCGTTTATATAATACATATTTTTTTTATGAGGGGTTAATGGGTACCAATAGCTTCCGTTTTTAAAATCCATAACCCGTCCTTTTCCATTTAAATCCTGAAAAGGTATGATGCCAAAAGGTGTCTCTTGTTCAACCGCGTCTAAAAGTATTTTTTCATCATTAACAGTTAGTAGAACAATAGCATGATTAAAATCTGTTAATACTGGATACGTAAAGGTGGGTAGCCCATTCTCCCTTGTTGAAATGAGTACTAATTTTGCGTCTAGGTCTGCAGCTTGAAGGGCGTTTATGAGCGCTAAATTAATTTCGGAAGTATTTCCTACTTTGCTTTCAAAAGCATCCCGTACTCGAACATCATTAAAAAGGCGTTGTTTTTCGTTCCATTTAAAATGTCCTTGAATGAATGTGTAAATAGCTTTAGCTTTATTTAATTCATCAGAAATATTTAAGATGTTTTCAGGTAAGTTTCTTTTTAAGAAATTATTATTGTTCAGTTGGCGACCAATATCTTTATCTGTCTTAAACTCATCGTCTACATCTTCCCAGGTTTTTGTAAATTTATTGTTTAAGCCACTATAGTCAAGAAACTCTTTTAATTCATATTCAACACTGGCCAAATAATTGCTCTTAGCCAACATATAGCTTTCATTTTTAAAAGCAGGAATATTTTTCATAACATATATGGTAGACTCACAGTCGGCAGGGGTGTATCCCTCAATGTAAAAACAATTTTTTTTGATACTTGCTTCGTCGATATCTAATTTTCTGCCACCTTTTAAAACCCGATTATATTTAAAATTTCCAGGTATTTCGTTAAGAAATTCACTGTATAACGTTGGTATATTGTGTTGAAATTCCCACCCATTAAGATTAAAAAAGAAAGGGGATTCAATTACGTATTTATATTCTAAAATACTACCATCTTTAATATCTGGAAAAGTAAAACGCGTAAGTTTAATATCTTTAGATTGATTTATGTTAAAAACATCATTGGTAGATACATATTTTTTCAACTTATCATTGTGAGTAATGGCTTTTAATTCAGATAGTTTTTCTTCGTCCTTTTTGCCAATAAGTAAAGGAATCTCAATAGTAGCACCATCAAACTTTTTTGCATCTATTACTTTTATTTTTCTATGAACTTCTTTATAAAGTCTAATGTATCGGTTATTGACTTGCTTAAAAAAATACTTTCCTTGCTCAAACAAAATCACAGCAGCCGCTTCTATATCTTCTGGGAAGGAGGTCATTTGAAGTTCTTTATCTGTTGGCTCTCCAAATTCGGCTGTTTCACGTTCTTGTGCAGAAAGCACTAACATGTTTAATAAAAGTAAAAGAATACTGAGGCAATTTTTTTTGTACATATTTTTTATTTCTTTTTCAATACAATAGGTTGTTGGTTTTGAATGGTCACGACTTGGGTGAAAAATTCTTTTAATCCTTTATATGCTTCGGCGGGGAAGGAGTGGTTATTTAGTTTTAAGCTTAAACGTATATTTACTTTCCCACCTGCTTCATTGTAAACAATGGAAACCGCACCGTCTCCGTTTGGCAAGTTTAAAGCCGTATTAGTTGGCAGTTTTTCAACAGTATACAAATTGCTTAAATCTATAGATATTAAATAGGTATTGGTCAATGGAAAACCAAAATCGATTGGATAGTTTCGCTCTTCGAGATTAAATGGATTTTTAGTAAAATATGTATCCATATAGAATGGGTTAAGTACTATTTTATCGCTATTTCCTTTCTCCAATTTTGTGGAATAACTTTCTTTGAAAGGTTCTTCAATATTGTTTTGATTTTCAATAGTATAATCTGAGATTTCAAGCAGCGGAAGTACTGTTTGTTTCTTTTTAAGAAATTCTTCTTTTGAAAGATCTTCCAAAGCTTCTCTTTTATTCCAACCCATATAGCCCGTATTAATTTCATTAACAATGCCGGTAAAAACCCCACCTTCCTTAGCGGTGAGTTTAGTGTTTATATAATGCACATTTTTTGCATAAGGAACAATGGGTTGCCAATAACTGCCCTTTTTAAAAGTCATAACCCTTCCTTGAACATTTAAATCTCGATATGGTAACAATCCAAAAGGAGTATTTTTATTCGTGGCATCTAGTAAATAGTTAGTATCGTCTATATTGAGTTTCACAATGGTGAAATTAAAGTCAGTCATTACTGGATAATCTGTTGTTGGAAGTCCGTTTTCCCGAGTTGACAATAATACTAAGCTTCCTTGTAGGCCAGCAGCTTCCAGAGCGTTTAGGAGTGCTATGTTAATTTCAGAATTATTCGCCGATTTTTTTTCAAAAGCATCTTTTACTCGAATATCTGAACGAACACGGTAGTTACCGTTCCAGTTAAAGTGATTTTGAATAAAGTAATACACTGCTTTAGCCTTTTCCATTTCATCGGTAATGGATAAAATGGATCGAGGGAGTTTATCTTCAAAATAGTTGCCGTATTTAAGTTGCCTACCAAAATCTTTGTCATAGCGAAATTGCTTATCTACATCGTCCCAGCTTTTTGTAAACCGTTCTATAATACCAGACAAATCAGTATATTTCATGAGTTCAAAATCTAAACGTGCTATGTAGTTTTTTGTAGCCAGCATATATTTCTCTTCTTTAAATGCCGGAATATTAAATATGGCGTAAGTTGCAACTTCACAAGCTGCAGCTACTTCAAAGCCAGGAACGTTAAAACAGTGCTTTTTTACTTCGGCTTCGTTAATATCTAGTTTTAAACTTCCATATAATGTTCGGTTATAAGTAAAGTTACCTGGTATTTTAGACTCAAATTCACTATACATTTTAGGTAAAGGACCTTGAAAATCCCAACCATCAAAATTTGAAAAATAAGGAGATTCTATTCTATAGGTATACTCTAAAATACTTCCATCTTTAACGTTTGGGAATGCAAATTTTTTGAGTGACCAATTTTGAGTTTCATCTGTTGTATAAAAAGCATCGGCGGCTACATAGGTTTTAACTTGGTCATTATGTGTAATAGCTTTAAGTTTTGCAATCTTTTCTGTGATATCGCCATCGTGATAAAAAGGGATCTCTACAGTACCGTGTTTAAAGTTTTTAGCATCAAATACCTTTATTTTTCGGTGTACTTCTTTTATTAGCAGGATATTATTGTCAACGATTTCTACATAATTTTTCCCACTTTCAAAAAGAACAACCCCGTTTGCAGTAGGATCTTTATGGTATTTAAAAAGTAAAAATTCTGATTGGGTTGGTTTCCCAAATTCTGCTGTTTTACGTTGTTGTGCTTGTAATTTAAAACTATTAGCGAAGATGATGCATAAAAATGCGACAATAAACTTAGAATACATGCTCCTTATTTTTGGTAGTTAGCTGTTTTGCAAAATACATGAAAAATTAATTTTTAAAAGTTTTGGACTTTTTTTTCTGAAATAGCTTGTCAAGGAACCCGCTAGCTAGAAACCCTAAAAAATAGGCAGCAAAATCGGTAAAGTCAAAGGTAGTCCCCATAATTATTTTGATGAATTTTGATTGTATGTGCAGCCGTTTTGTGATTTCAAAATATTGAAGAAACTCAACACCAAAAGCAAATAACAAAATGGCTATCAATACTTTTTTTGATGTGATATTAAAGAGGGTTTTTATAAAGGCGAACAGTAAGATTACCACAAGCACATCTCCTACAAACCCTCTAATAATTGTATTTGAACCAAATAAAGCAATTAGTGTTTCTATAAGTAATAATAGAGCAAAAAGGATAAAATATGTTTTATTAAACCGTAGTTTCATAATTGGTATTATTAAATCACGGACATATCTTTATAGAGTATGTCCGTGATTGTTTATCAGTTATTCCCCCAATCAATTTTACGGGAAGCAAACATAATTATAGCAAGAATTGCAAAAAGACCGATGCTGCCTACTAAAAGTGCATAGCTTTCCAATTGAATAATTATATAGATAAACCCATATAATGAAGCAAGTGAAACAGAAATAAGCAACGGAAATTTGTATCCCTTTAAAATAGCTCTTGAATATGCACCAATAAGGATCAATACCGAAGCTGCTGCAATAAGGTATGCTTTTAAGAAAGTACTGTGTTCAGAAATTGAAATCAACAAGGTGTAAAACATGACCAGTGCTAGCCCTACCATAACATATTGAAAGGGGTGAATATAGATTTTTGAAACCAATTGAATCATTAAAAATACCAATAGCGTAAGACCAATTACTAAAAAACCATATTTAGCAGTACGTTCACTTTTTTGATATTCATCGACTGGGATAATGAGTTTGGTTCCAAAGGAGAACTCTTGTAAATCGGGTAAATATCCAAAAAACGCCTGTTCAAACTGACGATTTATTTGTAATACTTTCCAAGAGGCGCTAAAACCACTGGGAGTAATTTTTCGTGAGCCGTCTTCTGGTAAAAATAAACCGTTAAAACTGGGGGAGTGCCAATTAGATGTCATTGTTGCGGAAGTTTCTTTACCTATAGGGATAAACTGTAAACTCTCGCTACCATTCACGTTTATAGTAAAGGAAAAAGGAGTAGGGGATAACATATTTTCTGCTATGTGTGGAATAGCACCACTTTGTATGGTGTTCAAACTACTCGTATCGTACTTTGGATTCATATTCAGTTTTTGGTTTCCTAATTGTACTTCTATGGTATTGCGAATTCCTTTTAAATTTGAAGTTTGTAGTATGATAGAAGCCTTTTTCCAATTTATTGATTTTGGTTTAACAGCTTCCGAAGAGAAGTCTATTATAGGAAACTCACCAGAAACTTGAATATCTGAGTTATATACCACCGATTTATAGATACTTCTATTTAAGGGTTTTGTTTCAACTTTTGAGTCAATATGGAGCTTTTCAGGAAAGAAATAAGCGAATTTTGATAGCTCTTTAGTGGTCGTAAAATAAGATTCAGTTTTTTTGTTATATGATTTTTCTTCTTTTTCAATAGTGTAAGGTATTTTTAAAATAGGACCAGAAAGTATAACCTCGTTTCCCCATTTGCTGTTTATTTCGTTAACGACTTCCTTTTGTCTGTAGGACCGCTCTGTTATTAAATCCTTTACAAATGATAAGGGTATTAGTAAGACCAAAAGTAAAACTCCAACCACTAACATACGGGCCGTGATGGAATTGCGAATCCAATTACTAAATTTGTTTTTGTTCTGTTCCATAGTATAAATTTAAAGTACTTTGAATTTCAAAGTTAATTAATAAAAAAATTAGTTGTTTATTAGTTTTTCCAATGCTTCAATATGCTTTTTGAATTCAGTTTTCCCAGTTTTTGTGGCACTGTAACTTGTATTGGGCTTACGACCAATAAACTGTTTTTGCACGGAAATATAATCTTCCTTTTCTAACGTTTTTAAGTGGCTGGCAAGATTACCATCAGTCACGTTAAGTAGCTCCTTGAGACCAGTGAAATCAATAGCCTCATTTACCATGAGAATGGACATGATTCCGAGCCTGATACGGTGATCAAACAATTTGTTTATGTTATCGATAATGCCCACAGTTATTGTTTTTTCTCTTGTGCAAACATAAGGCTTCCATAAATAATGTGAAGTACTCCAAAACCAAGTATCCAAAACCAAAGTCCGTAACCAGGAAAAGCTGTGCAAATAAGCCCTGTTATAATTTCGGCATATCCCAAGTATTTTACATTTCCGAGCGTGTATTTTGAAGCGTTCACCAGTGCCAGTCCGTAAAATACTAGCATTAAGGCACCAGTAAGGCCATAATGCTCGTTGCCTAATTTAATGAGTATATAAATACCTCCAGTAGCTAATGGAATTAGAAAGTTAAGGAGCAATCGTTTAGTGGTGGCATCCCATATTTTTTCATTGTTTTTTGTTGCTTTTCGAGTAGTTAATAAATACGCTGTAACCACACTTAATATCGCCACAAGTGCTAAAACAAGAATAAGTAATTTAAAATTTTGGCTATGAAGCGTTAGGTACTCCCCAGGTTTAGGGAATAAAAATATATAAGCAACTAAGGCTCCTATTATAGCATATACTCCTGCGAATATACCTGATAATCCGCTTAGTGAGATAAATCTGGAAGAGCGGTTCATTAGCTTTTTAATCTCACTTATGTCTTTTAAATAATCTTTTTGTTTCATTTTTAAAGAACTTTGAAAAACAAAGTAAGTGTAATTTTCTGATATATAAAAACCAAATGTTTGTTAAAACGGAGGAAAATAGGAAAAACCCTATGTAAAAAACAGGAAAAACCCCCTTGAAAATTAAAACAAATCCTCGCATCTTTACTTTATAATTAATCAATGCTAAATTAATTGGGGAGTTAATAAAGCGATTATATAAAAGGACCACTTTTTTGAGTGGTTTTTTTTTATTGCACTTTTTTAAATACAGGAAAAACCCTCTATTAAATAGGTGTTTTTACCTATTGTTTGAAGCGTCAATTCATGCCATCTTTGTGATAGCTTAATTAATTGGGGAGTTAATAATAGCGATTACAAGGGCTGCCAATTTATATTGACAGCCTTTTTTTTTATTTAGAAACTTATAGTTTATTTTTAGCCAAATAATATAGTTTAAAAAGAAAACCTGCTTGAAAAAGGCAGGTTTTTTTAGTGTATAATTGATGTTTAAAACCTCCGAGATTTGCCTCAAAATATAGAATATTTTATCTTCATAATGCCTTATAGGGTTGCCCGAGCTAATTGACATAAAATATGAAGCCTGCCGAAAAATATATATTGGATAAACCGGAGCCTTTCCGTGCTATACTTCTATACTTGCAAGCACTTATAGAGCGCGAAATAAGTGAAGTGAAATTGCTGTATAAATGGCATCTTCCCTTTTTTTATTTAGAAGGAAAACAGCCTTTTTGTTATCTTAATCAAACAAAAGGATATGTAGATTTAGTTTTTTGGCACGGAACTCATTTGACAAAGCACACAGAAAAGCTAGTTTCTGATGGGAGAAAGCATATGAAATCATTGCGCTATTATACCTTGGAGGAAATCGATGAGAATATCATTGTAAAAATTTTACAAGAAGCATACTCTGTAAAAGGTAAAAAATATTACAAGTGATTGATTGTTTTACGAATCGCAACTAAATCAGTTAATAATTTTTCTAATTTTGCCAAATCAAGCATATTAGCTCCATCACTTTTGGCATTGGCAGGATCGAAGTGGGTTTCAATAAATAGGCCATCTACTCCTGTTGCGATTCCAGCTCTAGCAATAGTACTTATCATTTCTGGACGACCTCCAGTAACACCTACACTTTGATTGGGCTGTTGTAAGCTGTGGGTAACGTCTAGAACAGTAGAAGCATATTGTTTCATAGTTGGAATGCCTCTAAAATCTACCACCATATCTTGATAGCCAAACATCGTTCCACGATCTGTAATCATAACTTTGTTATTTCCGCTATCAGTAACTTTTTTTGCTGCGTGTTGCATACTTTCAGGACTCATAAACTGCCCTTTTTTCAAGTTGACTACCTTTCCTGTTTTGGCAGCCGCAACGACTAAATCGGTTTGACGCACTAAAAATGCTGGTATTTGTAATACATCAACAAATTCTGCAGCCATAGCAGCATCGTTATTTTCGTGTATATCAGTAACGGTAGGGAGATCAAAAGTTTCTGAAACTTTCCGAAGGATTTTCAATGCTTTTTCATCACCAATTCCAGTAAAACTATCAATTCTACTTCTGTTTGCTTTTTTAAAACTGCCTTTAAAAATATATGGGATTTCAAGCTCATCAGTTATTGAACCAACCTTTTCGGCAATACGCATTGCCATATCTTCTCCTTCAATAGCGCAAGGTCCTGCTAGAAGGAAGAAGTTGTTGGAGTTGGTGTGTTTTAGTCTTGGGATTTCGTTAAGATTCATAGCTTTCATTTGTTATGCAAAGATATGAAATATAGATTTTAAGAATCAATCTCATTACTTACTAATTCAGAAATTTATATGATAAAACTATAATTAATTTCATAAAAATATAACATTAATTATAGTGTGATATTCCATTAATAAACAGTACTTTTGCACGCCTAAAAATTGGTAACATTATGACAATTAAAAACATCGCCATTATTGCGCACGTTGACCACGGTAAAACCACCTTGGTAGATAAGATTATGCACCACTGTAGTTTGTTTCGTGAAAACGAACAAACCGGGGAGCTAATTTTGGATAATAATGATTTGGAACGTGAGCGTGGTATTACCATTACGTCTAAAAACGTTTCGGTTACATATAAAGACACAAAGATTAATATTATCGATACTCCAGGTCACGCCGATTTTGGTGGTGAAGTAGAGCGAGTATTAAATATGGCCGATGGGGTTTTATTATTAGTCGATGCCTTTGAAGGGCCGATGCCACAAACACGCTTTGTGTTGCAGAAAGCAATCTCACTAGGTTTAAAGCCATGTGTTGTTGTAAACAAAGTAGATAAAGACAACTGTACTCCAGATGAGGTACATGAAGCTGTTTTCGATTTAATGTTCGAACTTGGTGCTGAAGAATGGCAACTTGACTTTCCAACTGTATATGGTTCAGCTAAAAATAACTGGATGAGTGACGATTGGCAAAAGCCAACCGACTCTATCGAGCCAGCTTTAGATATGGTATTAGAGCATGTTCCTTCTCCTAAAATTGAAGAAGGTACAACTCAATTATTGATTACTTCATTAGATTATTCTTCCTTTACCGGGCGTATTGCTATTGGTCGTTTACAGCGTGGTACATTGAAAGAAAATATGCAAGTTACTTTGGTAAAACGTGATGGCACCAAAGTGAAATCTAGAATTAAAGAATTACATACGTTTGAAGGCTTAGGCCGTATAAAAGTTGACGAAGTTCAGGCAGGTGATATTTGTGCCTTGGTTGGCCTTGAAGGATTTGAAATTGGTGATACCGTTGCCGATCTTGAAAATCCAGAAGCATTAAAAACCATCGCTATTGATGAACCAACAATGAGTATGTTGTTTACTATTAACGATTCTCCTTTCTTCGGAAAAGATGGAAAGTTTGTTACTTCTCGTCACGTAAGAGAACGTTTGGAGCGCGAATTAGAGAAAAATTTAGCGTTGCGTGTAAACTCAACAGATAGTGCCGATAAGTTTTTGGTATTTGGTCGTGGGGTATTACACCTTTCAGTATTAATTGAAACCATGCGTCGTGAAGGATACGAACTTCAAATTGGACAACCACAGGTAATCATCAAAGAAATTGATGGGAAAAAATGTGAGCCAGTTGAAGAATTAACAATCGATCTTCCTGAAACCGTAAGCGGTAAAGCTATCGAAATGGTAACTTTACGTAAAGGTGAAATGTTAAGTATGGAAGCCAAAGGTGAACGTATGGTATGTAAATTCAATATTCCTTCAAGAGGAATTATTGGTTTGCGTAACCAATTATTAACTGCAACAGCAGGTGAAGCTATTATGACGCACCGTTTCTTAGAATACCAACCCTTAAAAGGAGGTATTCCTGAAAGACAAAACGGTAGTTTAGTTTCTATGGAAAAAGGAAAAGCAATCCCTTATTCTATCGATAAATTACAAGATCGTGGTCGCTTTTTTGTGGATCCGGGAGAAGATATTTACGAAGGTCAAGTTATTGGAGAAAACTCTCGTCAAGACGATATGACAGTGAACATTACAAAAACTAAGAAACTAAGTAACGTACGTTCTTCTGGTGCAGATGATAAAGCCAAAATTGTACCGGCTATTAAATTCTCATTAGAAGAAGCGTTGGAATATATTCAGAAAGATGAATACGTTGAGGTTACACCAAACCACCTTCGTCTTAGAAAAGTATATTTAAAAGAAGTGGATAGAAAAAGAAATAAGATAATGTAATTTATTTCTGAAATTTTATAGAAAGAACCACTGTCATTTTTGATGGTGGTTTTTTTTATTGGTGTGATTTTCTTTGGGACATATAATGAATGCTTATACTGTTCAATAAAATAAAAATCACAAAAAACGGCACCCAATCGTTATAAAAAGTAAACCGTTTTAAGGTGTGCATTCCCACAGCTACAATAGCTATATTGCTTAAAGTGATACACGTTACAAAAGCAATAGCTTTAAATCGGTTGGTATTTGAGACGTTTATTTTACTAATTCCGAAGAGAAATAAAATAACAAATAACAACACGTATTTTGAGTTTTCAAATCCGTAACTGAAATTTTTAATATACAGCGAAAGCCATTTTTTAAAATTGTCTTTTATTAATGGTGTGGCCATTGCCGTAGTCGTTTCATCAACTTTAATTAAGGCATCATCTTCCGAAAGTTCTTTCTCGTATCGCGCTTTCCCGATAGGATAAATTGTACCATTTGCAATTTTTGCAAAATTGGCTATATAGTGTGAGATAACATCTTGCCCTTCAGAAATGGCAGCAGCTTCATTAAAGTTATTTTCTTCAATTTCAGCGTAAATAGTATTGAAATAGGCTTTTTCTTCTTCCGAAGTATAAATAGAAGCATCGTCTTTATCTGCAACATACATCGCAGGCGCTAAAAGATGGATGCCGGTCCAAGGGGTATTGGTAAAATGACCGTGCACGATTTTATGGTAGGTGCTATCCGTCAGTGAAACCAGAAAGGGCAGTAGTACCAAAACAATAAAATGTAGAATGTGGTTTTTAAACGTTTTTGATTTGTAACTTATCCAAAATAGGATTACCAAACCAATAGGTACAAAATACAAAAACTGTTTTCGCGTTAATAGAAGGAGGAACAAGAAGATGAGTGCATAACTTAAGTGTTTAGTACGTTCCTTAAAAAAGAATAATAAAAAATGTATAGTTATCAATAAGTACAACGGATAGGCAATTGCTTCTGTAAGTATGTTATTTGCAATTTTATGGTTGTACACATATGGAATTAATAAAATACCAGTCAATAACAAATACCAAAATGCTTGTAAAGAAATGTGTTTTCGTAGCTGATTGACAAAAAACCAAACCGATGCCAGACCTAAAAGTAATTGTAGAACCTTTAAAGCTGGTTTGTAATAATCACCAAAAATAGCTTCTACAGCATTTACAAAAAGAGGATACATTGGCGTTCGGTTAAACCAAATATCAATATAACCTAAGGAGTCGGGTTGTAATGCAATGGGAGTAGTTAATACAAGAATGGCAACCACACAAAATAGGGTGCTCACACAAAGTTTAAAGTGCTTCTCAAAAAAAGTAAACAACGCCATATAGTATATACTTGTAAAACCGTTGCTAAAAGTAAAAATAATTTTAGTTTTACATGGCGTAACCAATATTAGTTTCTTGAATACACCGAAAAATAAAAACAAACCTGAATTTCAGGTGCAAAAATATACTGCTTCGCATAAAGCGGAATGGAACGATTTTATCGCTTCGGCAAAAAACGCCACTTTTTTATTTGACCGTAATTTTATGGAGTACCATAGTGATCGGTTTGAAGATTTTTCATTGATGGTGTATAAAGATGAAAAGCTCTACGCTGTTTTACCGGCTAATAAAAAGGGAGATACGGTTATTTCGCATCAAGGATTGACCTACGGAAGTTTTGTGCTTCAGGAAAAAGGGAAACTATTGGCTGCTTTTGAAGCATTTAAAGCAACACTCGAGTTTTTATATGCTGAAGGAATTAAAACTATGGATATTCGTATCATCCCGACATTTTACAATACACTTCCGGCAGATGAATTATCGTACTTTCTTTTTAAAGCAAATGCAACTTTGGTGAAACGTGATGTATTGATGGTAATCGATTATGCAAATAAATTACGATTTCAGAAAAACAGAAGAGAAGGTATTAATAAAGCGGTTAGAAATGGATTAACCGTACAGATAGATGATAATTACGAAGGATTTTGGAATGAAATTTTAATCCCGAACCTACAGAAAAAACACGGAGTGAACCCCGTTCATACACTCGAAGAAATTAAATTATTGGCTTCCCGTTTTCCGAAGAATATCAAACAAGTAAATGTTTATAAAGACAAAAGAATTGTCGCTGGGACAACGGTTTTCTTGACAAAGACAACTATTCACCCGCAATATGTTTCCGGGAATGTAGATAAAAACACCTACGGAAGTTTAGATTTAGCGTACGATTTTATTATTAATCAGTTTCAAACTGATAAGCGGTATTTTGACTTTAATATTTCAAGCGAAGAAAACGGTAAACATTTAAACCAAGGGCTTATTTTTTGGAAAGAAAGCTGTGGCGCACGTACGTTTACTGCAGATAATTACGTTGTAGAGACTGCTGCGTATAAAACTTTAGACCTATCATTGATATGATTCCATTTTTAAACTTACATAAAATCAATGCCCGTTTTGAAGCCGAATTTCAGTTGCGGTTTAAAGCATTTTTAGATTCTGGTTATTATATTTTAGGGAATAATGTCAGTTCTTTTGAAACCAGCTTTGCTGAATATTGCGAAACCAAACATTGTATTGGGGTTGCAAACGGACTAGAAGCTTTGCGGCTGATATTAGAAGGCTATAGAGTATTAGGAAAACTAAAAGAAGGCGATGAAGTTCTGGTAGCTTCAAATACCTATATCGCTACCATTTTAGCCATTAAACAAGCTGGAATGACTCCAGTTTTGGTTGAAGCCGAGCTAGACACTTATAATTTCAATAGTAAAACGTTGGAAAAAAGTATTTCTGAAAAAACAAAAGCCATCATGCCCGTTCATTTATATGGGCAATTGGCACCGATGGCTGATATTTCAAAAGTGGCAAAAGAAAATAATCTATTAGTGATTGAAGATGCCGCACAAGCGCATGGAGCAAGAGATACAAATGGCAAACTAGCTGGAAATTTGAGTGATGCTGCTGGTTTTAGTTTTTATCCAACAAAAAACTTAGGTGCTTTGGGTGATGGTGGAGCGGTTACAACAAACGATGATGAATTGGCTGCCGTATTGCGAAAACTTCGCAACTACGGGGCTTCTTCAAAATATGTAAATGAATTAACTGGCTTTAATTCTCGGTTGGATGAAATACAAGCAACCTTTTTAAATATAAAACTACCCAAACTTGATGCTGATAATGAACGCCGACGCGGGTTGGCAAGAAAGTATATTTCTGAAATAAATAATAAAAAAATCACTCTTCCAACTTGGGATGACAGTGAAAATCATATTTTTCATTTGTTTGTGGTTCGGGTAAAAGACCGCACCGATTTTATAGAATACTTAAAGGAAAATAAAATAGGAACATTAATTCATTACCCCATCCCACCGCATCAACAAGAAGCATTACCGGAGTTTAATGATTTATCATTTCCAGTCACGGAGCAAATTCATAATGAAGTAGTGAGTATTCCAATAAGTCCGGTGATGAGTGATGAAGAGGTAGATGAGGTTATTTTAGCAATCAATAACTACTAATTGAAAATCCCAAAATTTATACGCGACAACCTGCTTTTAAAGATGACTTCTTTAAATGCTGGGGTTATTGTAATACGGTTGTTTGTCGCTTTTTTTCTACAGCGTGAGTTGACAGATATTGTCGGGAAGGCTGGATACGCAAAAATTGGTTCGTTGCGTAACTTATTACAAATGTTAACTTCTATCACCTCGTTTGGTGTTTTTAATGGCGTAGTAAAATATGTAGCCGATTTCAAAGAAGATAGCGAGCAACTTCAAAAACTTTTTTCAACCACGTTTGTGTTTACATTGATAGGAAGTGTTACTTCTTTTTTAATACTTTTTTTTGGTGCTGGGTTTATTAGTGAATATTTTTTCTATACTACAGACTTTGCCTACATCGTGAAAATTGTAGCCGTGGTAGCACCTTTTATTGCGATACAACGGGTGTTCAATGGTATTGTAAATGGTTTATCCGATTATAAAAAATTCGCAAAAATAGAATTAGTTGCTTATTTGTTAGGAGCCACCTTAACATTGTTTATGTTGTATAACTATAACATAGACGGAGCGTTGCTTGCTATTGCGCTAATTCCGGTTATTCAGGTTGCTGTCATGCTTTTTATTTTTATAAAAGTACTGCGGCGCTATGTTCGGTTTTCTGAAATTTCCTTTAAAGCACCTTACGCTAAAAGTCTATTAGCCTTTTCATTAATGTCTTTTGTAGCTACCGTTTTAGTAAATTATGTTGAGATAGATATTCGTTCTATGTTAGCCAAGCGAATGAGTGAAGACGATGCAGGAATTTGGACAGGTATGACCACGCTTTCAAAAAACTATATGGTATTTTCTGGGGCTATATTTACGTTGTATGTAATTCCGAAATTTACTGGAATAAAAACCGAAACGGGTTTTAAAAAAGAACTCTTTAATATTTATAAAACATTATTACCGTTATTCGGCATTGGGATGTTGGTCATTTATTTTCTGCGCTTTCAGTTTATAGAATATGTCTTTATCGATTTTGATGAAATGGCACCACTGTTTAAATGGCAGTTATTAGGCGATTTTATTAAATTGGCTGCTTTGGTATTGTTACACCAATTTATTGCGAAGAAAATGGTGCGTAATTTTATTTTTACTGAATTGTTTTCACTAGTCTTGTTTTACGTGTTTTCGTATGCATTGGTTGCTGAATATGGTGTAGAAGGGGTGGTGTTTGCCCATTTTATTCGGTATGTGTTATACTTTTTCTTAGTATTTTTCTTGGTACTACGCTATTTCAAAAAACAAAAAAACAATCCTGAAACCTTAACGCCTTAACCATGCAGCCGTATAGAAATTCATTTAGGCATGTTATGAAAGCCACTTCGTTATTTGGCGGGGTGCAGGTTTTCAATATTCTTATTTCTATTGTGCGGTCTAAGTTTATTGCATTGTTTATCGGCCCTACGGGAATGGGGATTGCCAGTTTATTCAACACGACACTTAATGTGGTGGATGCGGTTACCAACCTTGGCTTGAACCGAAGCGCGGTCAAAGATATTTCGTATGCGAAAGAAAATTACGAAGCCAGTAAAGTAGCCCGGACCATCCACGTTTTAAAACGCTTGGTTTGGTTTACTGCAGTCATTGGAACCGTTTTAATGATGATAACATCACCTTGGCTTAGTGAAATAGCATTTGAAAGTAAGGAATATACCATTTCGTTTATTTGGCTTTCTGCAGCACTTCTTTTTAAGCAATTTACGCATAGTAATTTGGCTATTTTGCAGGGCTTGCAGAAGCTTGGCAATCTGGCGAAGGCTAATTTAGTAGGAAACACGGTTGGACTTCTTATAACCGTGCCGTTGTATTACTTTTTTAGAATAGACGCTATTGTTCCCGCAATTATCATTGCATCGCTTATCAGTTTTGCGATTACGCTGTATTATACAAACAAAACGAAAGTTGAAAAAGTTGCACTGACCAATAAAGAAGCTTTTTCTGAAGGGAAAGAGATGATTAATTTAGGCGTTACGTTGAGCGTAAGTAGCGTAATTACCTTACTTGCCGCTTACGTTATTCAGATTTATATAAGTAATGAAGGAGGAGTAGATGCTGTAGGTTTTTACAATGCTGGGATGGTAATTTTAAATACCTACGTAGGTCTAGTATTTAATGCGATGAGTACGGATTATTTTCCACGTCTTTCGGCAGTTTCCAATGCCATTGAAAAAGTACGAAACATAGTTTTTGAACAAGCTTTTATAGCTGTATTGTTAATCCTGCCTATCATTGTTATTTTTGTTGCTTTTGCCCCGTTTATTATCACATTGCTGTATAGTCAAGAGTTTTCGCCGACGGTGCAATTTGTAAGTTGGGGTATTTTAGGGATGTTGTTTAAGGCCGTTTCTTTTTCCTTGGGATATATTATTATTGCCAAAGGCGACTCAAAAGTATTTATTAAAACTGCTATTGGTTTCAATATTACATTAGTTGTCATGAATATCATTGGTTATACGTATTGGGGGCTTGAAGGATTGGGGATTAGCTATTTTATCTATTTTCTCATTCATTTTATAGTAATTTGGTTAATAACCTATTACCGCTATAATTTTACATTTAAAAAGGAGTTCTATTACATTTTCGGAATTTCTATTGTACTTTGTTCTCTTGCATTTTTATTATCAAATATAGAAGATGATGTACTGAAATATGTATCATTGAGTGTTATGATTATAATTTCTAGTATCTTTTCAGTCTATCATATCGATAAAAAAATTGAGATACGGGATTTGATTCAAAACTTTTTCAGAAGAAAAAAATAATGGCCGGAGTAAGGATAACTTATAGAAAACTTAAAAAGAAATTCAAAGTTTACCTCACAGTAAACTGGTTTGCTACTTGGTATTTTAACTTAAAGATGTTCCCTTTTTCTGTTGCCAGAAAACTTCCTGTTTTTTTCTACGGAAGTGTTCGGTTTCAAAATTTAAAAGGTAAATTCAAAATAGAAGCACCAATTGAAAGGGGAATGATTGGTTTTGGGCAGGCTTACGAAAAAACCACTAGGCACCTAGGCTTATCCGAATTATCACTAGAAGGAACAATAGTTTGCCATGGTCGAGTACAGTTTGGTAAAGACTATTTTATCCACGTGAGTGAAGAGGCTATTTTAATACTAGGGAATATGGCGGGAATGGCTACCTTGGGGAAAATTATTTGTACTAATAAAATTACTTTCAGTACTTATGTCAGAGTGGGGTCTGAATGCCAGATTATAGATACCGATTTTCACCAAATGATAGATACAAGGACGAATAAAAAGTTACCTATCTCGCAACCAATTGTCCTTGGCGAGTATAATTATGTAGGAAGGTGGTCTTCTGTTATGAAAGGAACCAAAACACCAAATTACTGCACCATAGCATCAAATACCCTTTGCAATAAAGATTATACTTCGTATGGTAACAATATTCTTATAGGAGGGATTCCTGCAAAACTTTTAAAGGAAAATATTTCAAGAGACTGGGAGGGCGAGCGTGAGATGATGGAGCGTTCTCTTGTTTTAAATTTATAACTTTTATTAAGTTACCAGAATCACCAAGAACATCCATTTGATCCGTCTAAGGCTATTCTTCTATAATGGATTAATGGATACCACCATTTCGCATCATTAAATTGAGAGTTTTTCAAATCGTCTACATGGATGGATTGCCCATTATATATTAAAATACATTCAATAGGGCCTTCATATTTTTGAGACCACTTTGCTACTTGGGTTTTAAATTCAATTAAAGGAAGCGCATACCCATCTAGCGTACCAGCCCCTTCCCATTTATACTTGTCAGATATTTTAATTATGGTAACCAGATTTTCTTCAAACCCCCATATTTTGGTTTTCTGTGTGTCGATTAGGTAATGGTTGCTACGATTTGCTTCGGTAACTAAATTACTGAACATGGTTAAGTTTCCAGAATTGGAGAGACCTAAGTATGCTTGTCCACTCCATAGTATTATAAACAATACTGGGATAAAGGGTAGTAAGGTGGGCTTTATTTTCTGTTTTTTGTAAGTAGTTTTTGTAATTAAGAAATAGAAAAACAATAGCCACCCCAGATTAAAGATTACTCCATTGCAAAACCGAATCAAGGTGTTTTCAACTAAATTAAAACGGGTTATAAAAAAAGAGGTTAACACGGCTAGCATTGAAAAAAATACGTATAATCGAACTGCTTTAAAGGCTTTATAATTTTTTTCAATTTTATTAAAATTTATTAGGCTACCCGTAAGCAAGAAGCCTGCTAATGCACTAAAGTTAGAAAATCCACATAGTGTAAGGTAAAAATGGAACAACACCAGGGCCCAAGCAGAAATTTTTCTGGTTTTATAATGTAGTAAACCAAAAGGAATCAACATTTCAACAATAATGGTTATAATCTGTGACGAACGGATTAAAAAAAGTGAGGGTTTAAAATTCTCCCCAAAGAGGAGAGTGTTTAAGTTATTACTTACATATAAATTACAGGTTTCAGAAAGACTAAAAAAACCAGCGTTCAGCTTGTGAAACCCTGCCATAAAATATACTGCGATAAGTGTATACCTGAAAACATACGAAATGTTCTTCGGCCGAAAGGTGTTTGCTGTTATGCTTTTAAACTTATAGACTAATAAAAACAAAAGAAAAAGCCCAATAAATATTTCCAAGTTGCCATGGTTGGTAATCCTTGGAAATATAGGGATATAAACTAGCAAGAGACTTATAATAGATAAAAAAGTAGTCCACCAAAATTTAGGACTTAAAAATTGTAGCCCTACCATTGTCAAAATAAATGCAATGGTATAGGGCTGAGACCAATATCCACTTCCAATACCTATCAGTATCGCACAATTAAAAAGAACCGAAAGAGTAAAAAGCGGTTTATTTATCGACTTGAACATATGGATTCAAAACTATTATACTTTTTTAAATATTTTTCTGCAATTTTAATAAAGTTATGTTCTGTATCAATAAATTCCCGAGCATTTTTGGAAATTTCTGCAATTTTTGATGGGTTTAATACTAATTGTTCCAAATCATTGTAAATAGCTTGGGCATCGGGCACTGCATTAATGGCCACTGTCTTTTCTAAGTTGTAATATTCAACAAATTCCTTTTCAGCACCAGTAAAAACTACTTTTCCCTTGGCCATTGCTTCGAGCGCATTGTACCCTTGATCAATACCCAATACTTGGTCTAATACAATATGAGCTTGGTTGTACAACTCAATATATTTTGCATAGGGAACACTTTCAACCGTGATAATTTCGATTTTATCGCTATACTTTTGTTCAAGCATGGAAAGTGCTTCTTCAAAATAATCACTACCTTTTTTATAATAATTACCACGGTTTATACCGTGAAAGATTATTATTTTAGATTGAGTATTAACTGGAATATAGGATAGTTTTTCAGTATTTATTGGATTTGGAATCAATCCTAAATACAATGGATGTCCTTTCATAGGGATGTGATAATCCATATCGGTGGCAATTACTCCTGAAATATATTGAAATACAAATTCATGCAATGACTTAAACTTTGGCTGAATATATTTTAGAGCAGGATCAAATTCTTTTTTGGACACCTTTCCATTAAACAATGGACTTAAAATAGAGTAATTGAACTTTTTATCATAAGCATATCTTACACTTATATAATCTGTGCCACAGGACAATAAAAAAAGTTTTTTATTATTTTTAGCTAAAAATAAAATAATTTCCTTTTCAATTTTCGGTGTGACACCCAAAGGGCTTTCATTAATAAGCTGAACCACATCATAATTTTTCAGTTTTTCAGAATGATTAAAAAATTGTTTTTTAATGTTTTCTGAAGCTAAATCAAGACTGAACAACTTAAAAAGTAATACTTTCCATTTTTTTGTAAGTCCCGAAGTGTATTTTCGCTTCAGTCTAATATCAACTGGATAGTTTTTAAAGTGATCGCCACAGCCAATAATGGTAACCTCGTGTCCTAACGCAATTAACCCTTCTTTTAAGGAGTTGTGTAACCTGCTGTATTCGCCGACAAGGAGTATCTTCATAAATGCGTTATATTTGCTGAAACAACCTTTCAAAAGTACAATTATTTATGGCCAGTAAACAACCGTCAAAACAATTTAAAGTCTGTTTGGTTGCAATTTCACTGGGTAAAGGAGGAAAAGAGCGATCTACAGCCTTGCTGTCCAGAATGCTCACAAAAAGTGGTTTCAACGTTTTCATCGTTATATTAAACAACAAAGTGGATTATTCTTACGCAGGAAACTTGTTTAACTTAGGAACTTTCAAAACAGACAATGATACGCTCTCAAAACGATTGTCAAGATTTAAAAAACTAAAGCGTTTTTTTAAAGAAGAAGATTTTGATTTTATAATTGATACTCGCAGTAGAGGCTCAGCGATAAAAGAATTATTTTACCTTCATTATTTATATAAAAAGCAGCATATAATTTATTTAGCTCATAGTTTTAATACCCCCCAGTATTTTACAAAACGATTTTGGATTGGAAAAAAAATGGTGGATAAAGCAGTAGCCATTGTAGGAGTTTCAAAAGCAATTACTAGAAAAATAAATGAAGAGTATGCCACAAATAAGGCAATTACTATATATAATCCTTCTGAACCTTTTACTGAAACGGAAAAAGAAAATCCTTTTTCAGAAAAATACATTCTATATCTTGGACGTATTGAAGAAAAAGTTAAAAATTTCACGCTACTTTTAGCAGCTTATAAGGCTTCTAACCTTGTTAAAAATGGAATTTATTTAAAAATTGTTGGTGATGGATCTGATACTGAGTTTGTTAAACAAAAAGTAAAAGATTTAAAACTATCTAATACAGTAGATATCTATCCCTTTACACCAGAAATTGTGCCTTATTTAAAAAATGCACTATATTTAACCCTAACAAGTCGTTACGAAGGGTTCCCAATGGTCTTGATTGAATCCCTTTCTTTAGGAACGCCTGTCCTTTCGGTAGCTTGCGAAAGTGGTCCGGATGAAATTATTATTCATAGAAAAAATGGATTGTTGGTCGAAAATTTTTCCGAAAAAGCACTAGCGGAAGCGATGAACAACTTAGCTTTTAATGGTGAGCTTTACAAAACCTGTAAGCTAAATGCCAAAAAAAGTGTTTCGCATTTAAAAATGGAGACTATTGCTGCACAATGGACCAATTTATTGAACTCAAAAAAACATAAACTTGAAAAGTAGAATAATTAACATACCTAAGATAGTAGATAAAGAAGGAAGAGGAAACCTTTCGGTAATAGAGAAAGACGTCTTGCCATATCCCGTAAAACGAGTATATTACCTATACGATGTCCCTAGCGGTTCCAGTAGAGGCGGTCATGCGCATAAAGAACAATTAGAATTTTTAATTGCTGTAAGTGGTAGCTTTGATGTTGTTCTTGATGATGGAAACGAAAAACAAAAAGTAACGCTAAATAAACCCGATAAAGGGCTATTGATTGCAACAAACACATGGCGCGAACTTGAAAATTTTTCTTCAGGATCTGTATGTGTTGTTTTATCTTCTGGAGAATTTGATGAAACGGATTATATTAGAAAGTATGAAGATTTTATAAAATAAAAAATTGACTTATTAAATGAGCAATTTTTACAAAAGGATTAAATTATTTATATGGATTAATGGCATAGCGAGCTGGATTTTTTACCCACTTTTAAAAATAAAGGATTTTAGAAGCAAAAAATATCCAGAATGTTATGTGAAGGAAATTTCAAAACCTATTTCTGTAAATCTTTCGAATTATTTTTTTAACGGAAGTGCTTATTGGAAAAATTTTAAAAACCTTAAAAGTGACGGCCTTTTTTTTGCAGAAATACCCAATGCAACTATTATAAGTAAGGGTATTTTACTCGACTCTAAAAATAGGGTTATTTTGGAAAGTACTATTTTTCAAACAGAATATTTAAATAGGTTAAACAGTAATCACTTAGTTTTCTTAAAAGGTTTTTTACCCAAGAAAAAGGGAGCAAATGTAGTGTCTTTATTAAATAAATTAGATAATAATTACTTTCACTGGACCTTAGAATCTCTTACTAGGGTATTATTAATACATGAAGAACCTTTTTTTAGAGATTATAATATACTTATAAAAGATGGGGCACTACCTTTTGTGAAAAAATCACTTAAATTTCTTTTTAATGTGCCTGAAACAAATATTATTACAAAAACCCTTGGAGAGAAACTTGAAGTAAAGAAAGCTTTGGTTGTTTCATTTCCCCATATTCGGAATGTAAATACTCGAATGACGAATGTTTATATGCCAAGCGTTATAAAAAGACTCAATGAGCTTGCTCATAAAAGAGTGAATGCGGCTAAACTTAAATTTGAAAGGCTACCCAAAAACTTTATTATTTCAAGAAAAAATGCCATTTCGAGACGTATTTTGAATGAAGAGAAGCTAATTGAGAGTCTTTCTTACTTGAATTTTGAACAGGTTGTACTAGAAGAGCTTTCCTTTGAAGAGCAGGTAGTACTTTTTGTAGGTGCAAAAAAAATAATTTCGTCTCACGGAGCAGGTATTACAAACATTATATACGCCCATGATCCTATTTTGATAGAAATTTTTCCAGAGGAAAGAAGTATTCGAGATGCCTATTATTTTGTGCAAATAACTGGAGCTTTAGAGATTGAGCATCATCTTTTTAAACATAAAACCCAAAATAAAAAAGAGGATATGGTTATAGGTAATACAATGATTGCTACGTTTAAAAAAATATTTGAGGCATCTATTTAAAAGTACCAATAGAAAATCCATTTTTTGCCATAACCGATTGTAGCTTTAACAGTATTTCAATTGTTTTAGGATTCTGTTTTAAAATAAACCGTTGTAATTTAGAAAGGCTGCTCTGATCAATCTTTTTTAAATTATCTTGAAAAGCATTTTTATCACCTATTCTTTTTGCAAAAATGCATAAAGAGTATCGGTTTAAATCTATAAATTTTTTTAAGGCTTTATTGTTTTTCTCCAAAGCTGTATAAGAATCTAGATTTAATTTGTCAGTAATTTTCTTAGATGACCGGAAGAGACTATTCTCTATGTATTTGTAATAAACACAAATTTTTGAACTGAAAATCACTTTGAACTTTACGCCAATACGGATGTAGAGATCTGTATCTTGGCCACTTTTAATATTGGGATCGTAATAACCTACAATATCAAAAATTTCTTTTTTTAAAACTGTGGTAGAACTTTGCAAAATGGAGTCTTTAAAACTTGCTTCAAAATAATCAAAAGCTCCATCTTTTTGATTTTCAAAATTTATAGAATAGCTCCTATGAAATATCTCATCTCTTTTTTTTATTGCGCTTGCTGTTGCAAACACGCTTTGCTTTGGGTACTTTTCTATTAACCTCTCTTGTTCTTCCAAATAAAAAGGAAGCCACAAATCATCCGCATCTAATAATGCAATATAATTATACTTTGCCTTTTCAATTACAAAGTTGCGTGCGGCTCCAGCTCCTTGGTTTGCTTCTGAGAAATACCGGATACGAGAATCCTTAAATTGTAAGATTTCTGCTTCACTATTATCAGTAGAACCATCATTCAAAATTACAATCTCAAACTCCTGAAGTGTCTGGTTCAAAACACTCTGTATTGTATTAGCTATATACTTTTCTTTGTTGAAAACCGATATTACGACTGAAAACTTAGGCATCTTTTTTCAATTTTATGTAGTAGGTAAGACGGTACAAATCGAATAAAAATAAAGATGGGGTTTTTGATTTTAAATTTTTAAAAATTTGCTTTTCAAATATATTAAGAATCCAATAAATTAGTAGATGTATTCTGTATTGCTTTAATTTTAAATACGTTTTTTGCAATGGTCTTTCTAGTTTAATTAAGTTTTTATTCTCTAAAAAAACAGTGGTTTCCACAGCCCTAAGCGCTTTTGAAATATAAAGTTCATTTTTTTCTAATCCTAAATGATAGACAGGGTTATCTATGTGTAATATAGAAACTTTCTTTTCTTCTAAAAGTTGTTTGAATACATTATCAAGACCATATTTATTAATAGTAAGGTGTTGATTTATTGAAATAAAAATATCTTTCTTTATAAAAAAACAGCCTGATATAATTGTTAAATACGGTTCCTTATTTCGCTCCTTTAAGGTTAAGGATTCTCTTGAATGTCCATATTTCCAACGTAGCATAAGTTCTACACTGGGTTTTGTCTCAGTATAAGCTATTCCTCCAAAAATAAGTTGAGCTTTATTTAGATTTTCAACAAAGCGATGTATGAAATTTTTATATTTTGGCATCACATCAGCATCTAAAAATAACAGCCAGTCATACATAGCTTCTCTTGCTAAAAAATCTCTTGAGGCGGTTCGGCCCCTATTTTTATCGCTTTCAATATACTTGCACCTATCAAAACTGTTTATAGAATGATTATGGATTTTAAGTTTTTTATTTGAGGAAGAATCATCCAAAACAATGATTTCATAATCGATTGATTGCTCGGCACATTGCTTTTGTAAGTTGGTGACCAACTTTACAATGTTGTAATTATATGTGGGAATGAGTATTGAAATCATCGTTTCTTTCAGAAGAAAAGTATAATTTTAAGATTTTAAAAGCGCCTTTTTAATCATTTTATGGTAATTTAAACTTCTAAGTTTTGTTTTTGAATATGAAAGGACAGGACATCGCAAATATAATCTATAACCGTATCAAAGAAGATAAATTCCAGCTTATTTCCAATTCTGAAAAAAGTAAAGAAGCGATAAGCTATTTTTATAAAGATAACTTATTACCTAAAAAAATCGCCTTACAAATAAGGAATGTTTTTCTAAAAAAGGAAATTTGTATTTAAAGTAAAGTTTATGTAAGTATAAATATGTAGTGGTACAGATGGATCAATATAATTGTTCAAAGTTGCCTTTAACTAGTGAAGATGTAATTTTTCAAACTAATGCATTTTTTCGAATGAGTTTACTAGAAGTGTTTTAAAAAGTAATTACTGAAACCCCACATGTTTTAAAAAAGAAAGATAAATATGAAGTATAGCTTTTTTGTTTTAATTTGTTTTGTGACACTTTCTTCTTTCTCACAGGAAAAATCTTGGATTTATCTTCGGGCAAATGACTCACTTTTCAATCCAGAATTTTCGGAAGTAGATGATTATTTGATTTATTCAGGAGACGATACAAAACTTAAAAACATACTGCAGAAATATAAAATCTACGAGTTTAAAAAAACCTTTAAAAAAGCGAAAAAAGAAAACTTAAAAAAAACCTTTTTCGTAATTGCAGATACCGAATATATTCTTGAGGATTTACTCCAAAAGGCTCCCCATCTTTTCGATTCTGGCGAATTGATTGCTTCTGAAGATAAAAAAATATTCGAACCTAACGATTACGGATTAACCAGTACAATAGGAGCCAATAAAGGACCGCAAGCAAACTTAGATTATTTCGATTTTCTTAAAATGCCTAAGGCTTGGTACTACACAACCGGTTCTAAAGAAATGATAATCGGCATTTCTGATGCTGCCGTAGATACAACTAACGCAGAGTTTAAAGGAAAAACAAAAGTGTTTAGGGAATCTCCCTTAGCCAGTAGTCATGGCAATGGTATTTCGGGGGTTGCAGCAGCACAAGGGGACAATAGTTTTGGAATACCTGGTGTGTGTTATGATTGCTCTATATATGCAACAGATTATGGACATTTTAAAAATTTTGATCAACTGTTAGAGCTTTCTAGGGCTGGTGTAAAAGTGATAAACTGTAGCTGGGTAAGTTCTAGATATTACCAAACCGCCCAAGATGCTATAAACGAGATGTACCAAAACGGAACCATCCTTGTTGCAGCAGCAGGAAATACAGACTGGTCCAAGGCCAAAGGAGATAAACTGTATTACCCTGCTTCTTATGATCATGTAATTTCAGTGACTTCTGTAAGTTACAAACATGAAAATGTGGAAGACAACATCCTATTAAGTGAAACAGGCAATTATTATGGCGAAAATATTAGGGGGCATTTAAGTAGAACGCTGGGTTTTAAAAACAAGGAAGATTTAAAAGGGGCTTATAATTACGCTGTCGGTATGACTACGCTCAATCCAAAGGTAGATTTAGTAGCCCCGTCCAGTGGACAATTGCGTACCTCTAGTTTGATAATTAATAATAAAATTGAATACATTTGGGAAGCAAGTTCTCCCACCGCTCCCTTGGTTACGGGAACTATTGGCCTTATGTATTCCTTATATCCATGTTTGCCTACGGATGAAGTAGAAAGTATTTTAAAACTCACCGCTTGGAATATAGATGCTATTGGTGATAATATAAAATATAAAGGAAATTATGGAGCGGGTGCCTTACAAACCGGGGATGCGGTAGAAATGGTATATCAAATGGTTGCTGATACTGAAACAGTAACGATCGATAATCAAAACTTCTCGCGGTGGGATTTTAAACTGACTACCTATTCAGAAAAAACAGTTTTGAAAAATCAACAATTTACAGATGCTTCTACACTTGACTTGACATCAAAAAATCAAATTATTTTGTCTGAAAATACAATATTAAAGCCAGGTAAGAACGGAGGTATTCATCTTAAAATTAATCCAAGGCTAGAAAAAGAATGTGAATTGAAATTACGTGATCCAAATATTAAAAATTAACTTTATCTAGCATCTAGCATCTAGCATCTAGCATCTAGCATCTAATTAAACCGTTTTCTGCACCACCTCAAAAATTTGATTTTCGTCACATTTCAAGGTTTTGGAAGGATATTTTAAAAGCAAAGCATAATCGTGTGTGGCCATTAAAATAGTGTTGCCATTTTTATTGATTTCTTGCAATACTTGCATGACTTCCACACTAGTTTGTGGATCTAAATTTCCGGTTGGCTCATCTGCCAAAATTAATTCTGGGTCATTTAATAAGGCTCTAGCGATAGCTACACGTTGTTGTTCGCCCCCAGAAAGTTGATAGGGATATTTAAACGCTTTGGTTTTCATATCTACTTTTCCTAAGACCTCGTCAATTTTGGCATCCATTTTCTTTTTGTCTTTCCAGCCGGTTGCAGTTAAAACAAAGTGCAAGTTCTTTTTTACGGTACGGTCGTTTAGTAATTTAAAATCCTGAAACACAACACCTAGTTTTCTTCGTAAAAATGGAATATCTTTTTCTTTTAAAGTAGGTAAATCGTAACCTACAATTTCGCCTTTTCCTTCTTGTAGGGGTAGATCGCCGTAGAGTGTTTTCATAAAACTACTCTTTCCAGTTCCAGTTTTTCCTATTAAGTAGACAAATTCACCTTTTTCAACCCGTACGGAAACATCAGATAAAATGAGGTTTTCTCGTTGGTAAATGGCGGCATCTTTTAATTCTAAAACCGGTTGCGACATAATAGAGTATGATTTTTATTTAAGTTAAAACTTCAAATGTAATTTGAAATAGTATAAAGTACAATAGCTATGTAATTAATATTTAATACAAAGAATTATTGCTGCTTGTTTACCTTTTCTTTTAGTTTTTCAATCTCCTTTTGTTGCTGAAGCGTATAAATAGTAAGCTCTTCAACCTTTTTCAATAATAACAAGTTCATTTCTTTCAACGACATTCCTTCATTTTCCATTGTTTCAGCAGAAGGGATTTCTGGTAAATGGTTATGCTTTTTTAAATAAGCTTCCAGTTCGGGTAAGGCAAGAAGTTTGTAGGTTGGCATCATTTCCGAAGTGCCATTAAAAAAATATTCAAACACATAATCGGGGGCAACGGCGCCTTGTAAGTCGACCAAAACCTCTTGGGTGTGTATTTTACCTTTTACGGTTAACAACTCATCTGGTTGCTCGGTGCCAATACCAATCTTTCCATTTTTTTCGGTCATGTTTTTAAATGGATTGCGTTGGGCGTTCATAGTGAGTGCCGTAGCGGTTATAATCAATAAGATACATGTGTTTTTCATTATGGATTGTTTCTGAAATGAATCTTAAAAGTAATTGAATTTTTTTTAGGGCGTGCTAAAGGTTTCTTAAAAACATAATTATCACAAGCAAGTTTCGTTACAGATTAAGAGAATGATGTAATTTTGTTATCAAAAACCTCAAGCCCATGCGCAAAACCTTGCTCGCCTTTATCGCTTTTCTATTAATTTATACCGTAACGTTTTCACAGCAAACCGCTGTTTTAACTAACGGTTTAGTGGATTACAACAAAGCGATTGAATTGTACAACAACAACCAGTTTTTGGCTGCTCAAACGTTGTTTTCTAAAGTTAAATCTGCTACTGATGAAGAAACCATTGAAGGGGATTGCGCGTATTACGTTGCCAATTGTGCTGTGCGTTTGAATCAGCAGGATGCTGACCAGTTAATGGAAGAATTTGTGGAAGACTACCCCACCAGCATTAAGCGTAACGATGCATACATTAACGTAGCCAACTACTATTTTGAAAACGGAAAATACTCTCACGCCCGCAAATGGTATGATAAAGTAGATGAAAGTAGTTTAAGCCGAGGGGAAACAGAGAAATACAATTTTAATAATGGCTATGCATATTTTAAAAACAAGCGATATAGCGAAGCAAAAAAATATTTAAATCGTGTTTCAAATTCTCAAAAATACGGTTCTCAAGCGAAGTATTATTTAGGATATATCGCTTACGAAGGCGACGATTACGAACAAGCAAATCAGCAGTTTGAAGAAATTAAAGGTGATGAACGCTATTCAGAAGACTTATCCTACTACCAAGCTGATATGAATTTTAAATTGGGAGATTTTCAAAAAGCGATCGATTTAGGAAAAGAACAATACGATACTTCAAGTCCGCAGGAACGCAGTGAGCTTTCTAAAATTATCGGCGAAAGTTATTTCAACTTAGGGCAATATGCTGAGGCGATTCCGTATCTAAAAGAATATAAAGGCAAACGTGGTAAGTGGAACAATACCGATTACTACCAACTGGGCTATGCATATTACAAGCAAGGCGATTACCAGAGTGCGATTAACGAATTCAATAAAATTATCAACGGAAATAATTCCGTAGCACAAAATGCCTATTATCATTTAGCAGAAAGCTATTTAAAGTTAGACCAGAAACAGCAAGCGTTGAATGCCTTTAAAAATGCTTCGGAAATGAATTTTTCCGCAGAAATAAAAGAAGATGCTTTTTTAAATTATGCAAAACTGAGTTACGAAATAGGAAACAGTTACCAAAGTGCACCGCAGGTTTTACTGTCGTTTATTGAAGCTTATCCAGACAATAAAAATAACGAAGCCCTGCAAAACTTGTTGATCGATTCATACATCACATCAAAAAATTATAAAGCCGCAATGGAGCTGTTGGAAAACAACAAAGCGTTTGAAAATAAGTTGGCGTATCAAAAAGTGGCTTTTTTCCGTGGTGTAGAATTATATAATGAAGGGAATTATACCGAAGCGAAAACATTATTCAATAAGTCCTTACAAGAACCTCGCGATGCAAAATATACTGCAAGAGCTACCTACTGGAAAGCTGAAAGCGATTATCAATTGTCCGATTTTGACGAAGCATTAATTGGTTATAAACAATATCTACAACTACCGGAAGCAGCTTCCACACCAGAATATGACAATGCTCGGTACAACTTAGCGTATAACCAATTCAAGTTGAAAAACTATTCCGAAGCCATAACCAATTTTAAAGGATATTTGGAAAGTTCATCTGCAAACGGCGCTCGAAAACAGGATGCGTATTTACGATTGGGAGACAGTTATTTTGTGACCAGCCAATACTGGCCAGCGATGGAAAATTATAACAAAGCCATTGAAGTTGGTGCTGCGGATGAAGATTATGCCGCGTTTCAAAAAGCAATTAGTTATGGTTTTGTGGATAGAACCGAAGATAAAATTGAAGGGTTACAAAACTTCTTACGCACGTATGTGAAATCGGTTTACCGTGATGATGCTTTATATGAATTAGGAAACACCTACGTATCTCAAAATAAAAACAACGAAGCGTTAAGAACCTACGACAACTTGGTTCAAAACATCCCGAAAAGTATTTATAAACCAAGGGCCTTAATGAAAAAAGCGTTGATTTTGGACAATACAGGAAATAGTAATGAAGCGTTGGCTATTTTTAAGCAGGTAGCCAGTGAGTATCCTTCGACACCTGAAGCTGTGCAAGCTGTTTCTTCAGCAAAAATTATTTACATAGATCAAGGGCAAGTAGATCAATATGCCAATTGGGTGAATACGTTAGATTACGTTTCAGTAGAAGATAGCGAATTGGACGATGCTACTTACCAAGCTGCTGAAAAACCGTATTTGGAAAATAAAATCAGTCAAGCGATTAGCCGTTTTGAAGCGTATTTAAAAGAATTTCCAAATGGAAAGAATGCGTTAGACGCACACTTTTATTTAGGTCAGTTATATTTTGCTGAAACAGAAAAAGAGAAAGCCATTCCGCATTATGAATATGTGGTGTCTAGAGAGCAGAATGAATTTACAGAGCCAGCTTTGGCCCGAGTTTCAGAGCTGTATTTAGGAAAGAATAATTACGAAAAAGCTCTCAGTTATTTGAAGCGCTTGGAAATAAGTGCCGATTCACAACAGAATATCATATTCGCACAGACTAACAGCATGAAAGCTAGTTACGAGTTAAAACAATATGCTGAAGCGGTTGGGTACGCTGAAAAAGTGCTTCAGAATTCAAAAATCGACAACAGTATTAAAAGTGATGCGCAAATTATCATTGCACGGTCAGCGATGAAAACCAATGACGAAGCAAAAGCCAAAAAAGCATATGCTGAGGTTGGTAAGATAGCAACGGGCGAATTGGCTGCTGAAGCGTTGTATTATGATGCCTATTTTAAAAGAAAAGAAGGAAGCTTGAAGGCTTCGAATGAATCCATACAACAATTGGCAAAAGATTATCCGGGCTACAAATTATACGGTGCAAAAGGATTATTGCTAATGGCGAAGAATTTTTACGACTTAAAAGATGCGTATCAAGCCACTTATATTTTAGATAGCCTGATAAAAAACTTCAGTGATTTCACGGAAATAGTAGACGAAGCGAAAGCAGAACTATCCAAAATAAAAAATGCTGAGGCAAAAACAAACGCTTCGGTAGAAGCCGAAGAAAACTAATAACATCAATCAATTAAACAAAATTGCTACCTATGCAAATAGCTTCTAGTAACACAAAAAGTGTTTCATTTTTAAATAACTTTCAAAGAACAAACTCCCCCTTTGAAGGGGGATTGAGGGGGATGTTTTTCCTTGTTTTAGTCATGCTATTTTCTAACCTTTCTTTGTTAGCCCAAGATAAAGACGGGGAAGAGCAAGAAGATGATTTAGATACCGAAGTGGTAAACATTGTAAAACCATACACGCCAACAATTTCCGATGCTTTTAAGGTGAAAGAAACACCAATGCTGAATGATTCGGTTACTACACAGAAAAAAGAGGTGAAATACGAGATTTTTTCTGTTCCCGTAGCTTCCACTTTTACACCTGCTAAAGGAAAAGCGGAAACGGTTGAAAAAGCGAAACCGATTAAGTTGTATGACAATTACGCAACTTTAGGGTTTGGTAATTACACGTCTATTTTGGGTGAGCTGTACAGTAACTTTCAAATAAGCCGTACTGATAACGCCGGTTTTTATTTTCGACATAATTCCTCACAAGGTGATATTGATGGTGTTTTATTGGAAAACAAATACTATGACACCAAGTTAGATGCCAATTACAGCAGCCGACAGCGTTATACAAGTTATAAGCTAGATGCTGGAGTAGAGCATCAACTGTTTAATTGGTATGGTTTAAATGATTTTTATACACAAAACTTCGAAACAATTGGTTCTGAAATCGATCCACAGCAACAATATTATAGCGGGTATGTAGGTGGAAGTATTTCGGTAGACGATTCTTTTTTTGAAAAAGCCACAGCTAATATTCGATATACTGGCGATGCGTTTTCTTCTTCTGAAATCAATATTAATGCACAACCAGAGTTTTCATTTCCATTAACTGATTTAACTTTGAAAGTAGATGGAGATGTGGATTATCTAACGGGAAGTTTTGATAAGGGCTACCTCTCTTCCGAAGGAATTGATTATAGCTATTTAAACGCAGGAGTGATTCCTTCGTTAGTGTATGTAAATGAAGATTTATCGGTTTCCTTAGGGGCAGCTGCTTATGTAAGTTTAGATACTGAAAACAGTGAAACCGACTTCTTCTTGTATCCACGAATCAACGCTTCGTATCGTCTAGTTGATGAATTATTAATTGTCTATGGCGGGGCAGAAGGCGATTTAAAACAAAACACGTATTACGACTTCAAGGAAATCAATCCCTATGTGTCGCCTACTTTATTCATAGCACCGACGAGCCAGTTGTATGAAGGGTTTGCTGGTTTAAAAGGGAAGTTATCTAACTCTTTAGGTTATAACGTGCGCGCTTCTTACGGGAAAGATGAAAATAAAGCATTGTTTAAAGCCAACCAGTTTTCAACGGGAGCAACCACTGGAGAAGGATATGAGTACGGAAACTCTTTTAATGTAGTATATGATGATGTAAATATCTTGTCCGTTTTTGGAGAATTAAAAGTAGATGTTAACAGTGCATTTACATTAGGAGTAACGGGAGAATATTTTAGTTATGATACAACGAATGAGGCCGAGCCTTGGAACCTCCCAGAATTAAAAGCATCCTTATTTTCAAACTTCAAAATTACCGAACAGTTATATGGAGGCGCCTCATTATTTTACGTAGGGGAGCGTAAAGATTTGTATTCAAACATTTCATTACCATTTGAACCCATTATTTTAGAAGAACGAACGTTAGATGGGTATCTTGATGCAAACATTCATTTAGGATATAATATCAACGAACGATTATATGTTTTTGCGAAGGGAAGTAACTTGTTGAGCGATAATTACGAAAAATGGCTCAATTATCCGGTACAAGGAATTCAAGCTTTGGTAGGTGCTACCTATAAGTTTGATTGGTAATTCTTCTAAACTAAACCTTAAAACTGAGTTTATAACTATATAAATTTTCATAATAAAGAAAGCAGCTGCATTTACAGTTGCTTTCTTTATTTTTGCAACATATTTTAAAAATAGATTATGAAAAAATTATTCCCACTCTTTCTTTTAAGTTTATTAATTGCTTGTGCTCCGGAGAAAATACCTGCAGACCTTTTGGTGAAAAATGCCACTATTTATACAGTAAATGAAAATTTTGATACCGAAAATGCGTTTGTAGTTAAAGACGGAAAAATATTAGAAATAGGTATAAAACCTGAATTAGAGTTGAAATATAACATTGCTGAAACATACGATGCCAAAGGAAAAACAATTGTTCCAGGTTTAATTGATGGACACGCACACTTATATGGATTAGGATTGAATCTGCAAGATGTAGATCTAACCGAAACTACTAGTTATGATGAGGTTTTGGCGCGAGTGATAACTTTTCAGAAAGAAAAAAATAAAGACTACATTATCGGTCGCGGTTGGGATCAAAACGATTGGGAAGAAAAAGAATTCCCAACCAATAAAGAGTTAGATTCTCTTTTTCCTGAAACTCCTGTCGCACTTACTAGAATAGATGGTCACGCAATGATTGTAAATAGTAAAGCTTTAGAATTGGCGGGTATTACAACTGAAACTAAAATGGACGGAGGTGTCATTGGTGTAGAAAGTGGAAAACTTACTGGAGTTCTAGTTGATAGTCCTATGAGTTTGGTTGAAGAGTCTTTCCCTAAGCAGAATAGAAGTTATAATAAACAGGCTTTACTGGATGCTGAGCGTATTTGTTTAGAGATGGGATTGACAACTATTAACGACGCAGGGCTAGATAAAGAAGTAATAGAATTAATAGATAGTTTACAGCAACGTGATAGTATGGCATTGCGTGTATATGCTATGGTGAGCAATAAACCTAAGAACTTAGACTATTACCTAAACAACGGAAAAATTAAAACCGAGCGGTTAAATGTTCGGTCGGTAAAGGTGTATGCAGATGGAGCTTTAGGATCTCGAGGAGCAGCTATGCGAGACTCATATAGTGATATGCCGGGACATTTTGGTGCTATGATAACACCTGCCGATAGTTTACAAACGCTTGCCGATAAAATTGCTGCAGCCGACTTTCAAATGAATACTCATGCGATTGGCGATTCGGCTAATATTTCAGTTTTAAGAGCGTATAAAACGGCTTTAAAAGATAAAAACGATACTAGATGGAAAATAGAACACGCTCAAATTGTAACTGAAAAAGACTTTGATAAATTTTCAAAAAATATAATTCCGTCTGTACAACCTACACACGCTACAAGCGATATGTATTGGGCAGAAGACAGAGTAGGGTCAGAAAGAATAAAAGGCGCATACGCATATAAAACGCTACTGGAAAACGCAGGGATTGTTGTGTTGGGAACAGATTTTCCTGTTGAAAAAGTAAATCCAATGTATACTTTTTATGCTGCTGTAGCCCGTAAAGATTTGGAACACTACCCTGAAAATGGATTTCAGAAAAAAGATGCTTTGTCTAGAGAAGAAGCCTTAAAAGGAATGACCATTTGGGCAGCGTATTCTAATTTTGAGGAAGATGAAAAAGGTAGTATTGAAGAAGGTAAATTTGCTGATTTTACTGTCTTAGACCGGGATATTATGAAAGTTGAAGAAGACAGTATCCCTAATACCAAAGTAATAGCCACATTTATAGATGGTAAAAAAGAATTTAGTTTAGAAGAAGAATAAGTCTTAAGGCTTAGAACATATTACAGGTGTTTAAAAGAATTTAGAATATGGAGTATAGAATATAGCGAAAATGCTGAAGTATTGTAAAAAGTTTTTATTGACTCTAGCAGACTATTTTTCTAGTTTGTATTTCAACTTTTATGATTTTGCCTAAAGCCTAAAGCCTAAAGCTATTTCCCTCCTTTAGCTTGTAAGTCAGCAATACAAAGTGAGTCTAACTGTGGGACTGTTCCTCTACGCTCTAGAAAACGAGCCACTTCTCTGCGTTCTGTATTGGTAGCTTGAAAGTACATTAAACAATTTTCAACTACACAATGGCGAGAATTATCTAAGTCCTCGTGATTTTCAGGATGAATGTCATCATCAGTTATATTTACAAGTCCCAAAATATGTCCAAATTCGTGTTGCAAGGTCGTAATTTCAAGAGTTGTCAAGTCTGACCCTTGATTGTTGTCAATTAAGTCTTGAAGTGTTTTTTTGTAGATTACAATAGACGTGTTCTGGTAAGCCGTACCTAATGTTACCGTTTTATCAGTATCTTTGTTCGAATTTCCATTGGAAAAGAAAACATATACGGCCAAATCATCATCTGTTGTATAAGCAGTTCTGTTGTTTTCTTCAATTTCCTTTACTTCATCTATATCAAAAGGAGCACCTGTTGGTGTTTCAATGACGGTTTCTTTAATTATAATACCATTGGGTTTTGTAGCGCGTTCGTTTAAAAAAGAGGTTATTGCAATTTTGGTTTCTTCTGTTGGCTCAAAACCATTTGCGTAAACAAATTCAATGGTAAGACTATTATAAATATCGTTGGAAAGTATATCCTCTGCCGAAGTTCCTAAAGATTTTCTGTTCTCGGCGGTAGGATCATTTACGTTATCTGAGTCGTCATCCTTACAACCAGTAAATAAAAGCACTGAAAAAAAGAAAAGGAATAGGGTAGTAAGGGGAAATTTCATAATATAATCATTAATATTTATAGCAAACATACCCTTAAAATGAATATTTTAAAAATGGGTAGCTTTATTTTAACGCTTTTACTTGTAATTCAGTATGTAGCCGAAATAGTTTAAAAACCCTTTCAATCTATATATCTTATTTATTTGTGAGTTTTGCCAAATAGTCGTGGTGCTCTCCTCTATGTACAACCTTAAAATTAAATCCATTCTCTTGGCACTTTTTTTTAAAAAGAGCTTCATCTAAGTAAATCCAACTGAATGGAGCACTTTCCTCACCTTTGTATTTCATCACAAACTCCAACTCGCCGTAATAATGCGCTTCTGAAATATCTAAACCTTCTTCATCTGCAGCATCCCAAAGGTACTTTAAATCACTACTATCAATTAAAATTTGGCCGTCGGAAGTAAGTAACGATTTTAATTTCTGAAGATATTTTGAAACAAATTCCAGTTTCTGAAAAACACCGGTGCCGTTCATCAACAATAATATGGTGTCAAATTTTTTATTTTCCAGTTCAAGTAAATCAATATGCTCCACATGATCAACGCCTCGAAGTTTACAGACTTCAATGGCTCCTTTTGAAGTATCAATTGCGGTTACATTTAATCCCTGTTCCTGAAGGTATAGCGAATGGCTGCCTGCACCACACCCAACATCTAATGTTTTTCCATACGATAAATCGAGCGCTTTTTGTTCAACCTGTGGCATTTCAGCATAACTTCGGAATAAGTAGGGAAGAGGCATAACGTCTTCTTCAGTGATATTGGTTTCGGTTAGTATATCTTCCGTATAATTTCCGTGGTAATAATCAAGTAGTGCGGTGCCTATAATATCAGTCATAATGAGTTGCTGGGTTGTGAGTTGATGAGTTGATGAAATTTGTGAATATTATTATTTTCATCAAATATCATTTAACATTTAAAAATCGTAAATCGTGGCTTCGATACAATTTTATGGGTCAAAGCTTTTGCTGTTTTCTAATAAAAGTTTTCCCATAAAATCACTCAGCCACCGTATCTATATTTCGTCATTCGTAAATCGTACCTCGTACTTCAAAATTTGTACTTTTGCCATTGCTATGGAAGAAATCCTAAAACAACTCCCGCAACGCGCCAAAGATACACATAACGAGAACAAAAAGTTCTTTAAAAAACTGAAGCGTAAACCGCCAAAAAACTTAGATTCATTCATGCAAGAGTTGCACGATGAAGAGTTTGAACGTACCGATTGCCTTACTTGCGCAAACTGTTGTAAAACGACCGGCCCGCTTTTTACCCAAAAGGATATTGAGCGAATTGCCAAGCACTTTAAGATGAAACCAAGCAAATTTATTGAAACCTATTTGCAGATGGATGAAGAGAACGATTATGTGTTACAAAGCGTTCCGTGTACGTTTTTAGGCGAAGATAATTACTGCAGCATTTACGACGTTAGACCAAAAGCTTGCAAAGAATTCCCGCATACGGACCGGAAGAAATTCCAGCAAATTTCAAATTTAACCTTAAAAAATGTAGCCATTTGTCCAGCGGCGTTCAATATTGTGGAAGAGATGAAAAAACGATTGCCTTAGTCATTTCGAACGAAAGGAGAAATCGCATCCTGCTTGTTTTTATAAAAGAAACATCTCTTTAAATAAGAATATGCAGCCCAAGGCTAAGATTTATATAATTGGCCGACTTAAAGAAGGAGTCTAGTTGCGCTGGAGTTTTAATATTCATAAAGTCTCTTCGATAAGAACTTGAAAAATAAACTCCTACGGTTTTGTTGAGGTGATAGCTCACCGTCGGGATTATCCACAATGTAGTTGCAGTATCATTAAAATTATCACCTGAATTTCTATTATGATAATGTGTAATACCTACACCAGAAGCTATATTAGCGCGCCACGTATTGGTGTACAATAATTGGTATCCCAAAAGCGGTCCAAAGGAATGAATCTTGGAGTCGTTATAAGTACCAACTAACTGCTGGTTTGTTACATTACTGTGAAAATAGTTGTATTGCAGCCCGATTAAAAAAGGAGTATCAAAAAGATTCGCTAGAAACGAAAACTCTACACCACCTTTTTGTTCAAGAGCTTCATTTGCAAAATTATCCCCGAAGGCAATTGGGTTATAATAGCCAATTTTAAACATAGCGTAATGGTCGTCTTGTACAATATCACTCTTTTGTTCTAGAGGTTCCTCTTCTTCTTGGGCCTTGGCAACGGTGATAAAACCAATGCATAGCGCAATTAAAAGTAGCTTAGTATTCAAATTCATAGAAATTGGTTGCTTCAGTAAGTTCTATTAAAATAGTTTGAGGTTCCGCATCATTAAGTTGATACGTAAATTGTACAGTTGAGTTTTGTACCGAAAAAAATTCAGATTCAAAATTTGGATTTGTAGTATCTAAAACCTCAATTAAAGAGGTGGTTTCGTAGCATCTACTTGTATTTTGACTGGTTTCTTCGTCATCATAAATTTCACAAAAGGGTTCGGTATATTGAAGGGACCAATTTAATGTATTGTTTTCGCTACTAGTTTTTTCAATATTGAAAAGAAGTGTTGCTTTTCTACGTAAGGTGATATCTGAAAGGTTATAACCTTGTTGAAGTCGCTTATTGCTATAAATAATAGAATATGTCCCAAAGGAAGAGTTACCTCCTTCTGTATTCACATTAATAGTTAATTCATCAAATTTGGATTGTAGGGAAGTAAATTTAAAACTTCCAATGTTATCAGTACTACCTTCTCCCAATAGCAAGTTTTGGGTTTTAACCTTTATAGGGGTATTGGGAATCGCATTTCCTTCAAAGTCTATAACAGTACCTTCAATGGCAGTCCGCTCGTTTTCTTTAATTTCTGGTTCACAAGAATATAATATTATACTTATTAAAAAGAAGAGAAGAGGTATTTGTACTTTCAAATCGTGTGTATTTTTTACTAAAATATAAAAAGTATGCTTCCTTATTCAAAAAAGAAGTTTTTTATTCATAAAGTGTGTATTGTTTCCGCATCATATCATACTTTTCAAGATCTCTTAACCAAGTGGCCCTAATTTCAGGATACGTATACCCATTCTCTATTTGTTCTTGTAATTTGGTCGTACCGGCAAGATTGGTGAAAAAGTTATTGAAAAAGTCTTTTTTCTTTCCGAAGCCTACATACGCTTCAATAAGCCATTCTAGATTCAGCTTATCTAGATTTTTTTGTTTCCGAAGATCTAATCCATTGCAAGTTTCACCTTTAAACTTAGGGTGTTTCGCTCCATCATTAGCTTGTGGCGTAAACGTAAAAGGATAAAATTTTGAAGGCAAAGAAGGTGCGCCAAAAACCTGAAACTGCATATCGGTACCACGACCGGCGCTAACAATGGTTCCTTCAAAAAAACAGAGACTGGGGTAGAGGCTAATGGCCGTGTCGTTCGGTAAATTGGGAGACGGTTTTACGGGTAACGAATATGCTTTTTGGTGGTTGTAATTCTTAACTTTAATTATTTGAAGTTCAGCTTTTACATTGTTTTTTAACCATCCTTGACCATTAATCATTTTTGCATATTCCCCAATCGTCATTCCGTGAACAACTGGTACAGGGTGCATACCAACAAAACTAGAGTGTTGAGGTTCTAAAACAGGACCGTCTATATAATGTCCGTTAGGGTTTGGCCTATCTAGAATAAGGACAGGAATATTCGCTTCGGCACAGGCTTCCATCACATAATGCAAAGTTGAAATATAGGTGTAAAACCGCGCGCCTACATCTTGAATATCAAAAATCATGATATCAATTCCTTCTATTTGTGTAGGAGATGGTTTTTTGTTTTTTCCGTAGAGCGAAATAATGGGCAATCCAGTTTTCGTATCAACACCATCTTTAACTACTTCGCCGGCATCTGCTTTTCCTCGGAACCCGTGTTCTGGGGCAAATACTTTTTTTAAATTGATGTTTTCAGAAACTAAAAAATCCACTAAGTGTTTAGAATTGTTATCCACTCTCGACGTTTGATTCGCAACTACACCAACCGATTTATTATTTAGCATTTCAGAATACAATGAAAATTGATCTGCACCAACCATGATAGACTTTTCAGCTAGCGTTCCGTCTTCTGTTTTAAGGGTTCCAACTTCTACTTCATATTTTTTGTTGTTTTCAGCTCTTTTTCTCTTTCGTTCCAGATCTCGATCGTTATCTTCTTTTATATCTGCTCCTACTTCAATATATTGTTCGAGTGTACTTTGTTTTACAGGCTCTTTTTCGGTAACTGAAGTTCCGCAGGAAAAAAAACTGAAAAGCAGAATGAAAACTGTATTTTTGAGTACTAATAACTGCATAACCCAATTTGTGAATTTCGAATTTTTCATCGCCCGGCGCATAATTGCTTCCAAGGACTATAAAAGTAGTATTTCGGCACCAATAATAAAAATTGCCATCACGGCAATTGCTATTGGCATTATTATGATGTTGGTTTCTATTGCCACGGGGGTTGGGCTTCAGGAAAAAATTCGCGAAAAAGTTTCTGCTTTTAACGGAGATATTATAATCACCAATTTTGACACTAATTTCTCCAACGACTCGCAAATTCCTATTTCAAAAAATCAAGATTTTTATCCTAACTTTCCGAGTGTTGACGGTATCGACCATATACAGGTTACTGCTTTAAAAGGTGGTGTGATTCGAACTGCCGAAAATTTTGAAGGTATTGTGGTAAAAGGTGTTGGTGATGATTACAACTGGAATGCTTTCAGTGATTTTATAATTGAAGGTAGGTTGCCTAATTATTCTGAAAACCTAAACGATGAAATTTTAATTTCACAATATCTGGCTAATCGATTGACCTTTAAGGTTGGAGATCGAGTAAATACTTTCTTTTTACAAGATGCTGAAAATAAGAAAACACGAAGCCTTGGCTTACAAATAGTCGGAATCTATAATAGCGGTTTTCAGCAGTTTGATGAGCAATATTTAATAACAGATATTCGCCACATTCAACGCCTTAACAAATGGGACGATGACCAAATAGGTGCTTTTGAAGTTTTTGTTGATGACTTTGATAACATTCAAGAGGTAGGAAATGCGGTATATAACGAGACTGCCAGCACACTCGATACACAAACCATTCGGCAAAAATATGGGGCTATTTTTGAATGGCTCGATCTGTTTGATTTCAATATTTTTCTTATAATCGGAATCATGATTTTAGTAGCTGGAATTAATATGATTACCGCTTTACTAGTGTTGATTTTAGAACGCACTCAAATGATCGGTATTTTAAAAGCATTGGGCAGTAACGATTGGAGCGTGCGGAAAGTGTTTATATATAACGCCATGTACCTAATTGGCGTGGGGTTATTTTGGGGAAACTTAATAGGATTGGGACTTTTATTTATTCAGAAATATTTTAAACTATTTCCATTAAACCCAGACACGTATTATGTTACCGAAGCACCTGTATATATTGATGCTGGGTACATTTTACTGTTGAATGGCGGTACTTTTCTTTTATGTTTATTGATGCTGTTAATACCATCTTATATTATTGCTAAAATCTCCCCAGTAAAAGCCATTCGGTTTGAATAATATAAAATCTTGTAGTTCATTTGGCTAAACCGTACCTTTGCCCCGCATAAAATACAGCTATGAAATACGCAGAAAATATATTAGGGACTATAGGCAATACGCCATTGGTGAAAATTAATAAACTAGCGGAAGAAATCCCTGCTTTAGTCCTTGCAAAATACGAAACATTTAACCCTGGAAATTCGGTGAAAGACCGAATGGCAGTAAAAATGATTGAAGAAGCCGAAGCCGATGGTCGCTTAAAACCTGGCGGAACTATTATTGAAGGAACTTCAGGAAATACTGGAATGGGTCTGGCACTGGGGGCAATCGTGAAAGGTTATAAGATGGTTTGCGTAATCAGCGATAAGCAGAGTAAGGAGAAAATGGACATTTTACGAGCTGTAGGAAGTGAAGTAGTGGTGTGCCCTAACGATGTAGAACCAGACGATCCTCGTTCGTATTACTCTACTTCTAAGCGTTTAGCTGAAGAAACTCCAAATAGTTGGTATGTAAATCAGTATGACAACCCAAGTAATGCCAAAGCACATTACGAAAGCACCGGACCAGAAATTTGGGAACAAACCGAAGGGAAAATTACACACTTTGTAGTAGGTGTTGGAACTGGCGGAACCATTAGTGGTGTTGGTAAATATCTAAAAGAAAAGAATCCTGACATTAAAATCTGGGGTATCGATACCTACGGAAGTGTTTTTAAAAAATACCACGAAACCGGAGAATTTGATGAAAATGAAATTTACCCATACATCACCGAAGGAATTGGCGAAGATATTCTTCCAGCCAATGTAGATTTTGATATTATTGATGGCTTTACCAAAGTGACGGATAAAGATGCAGCGGTTTATACACGAAAATTAGCGGAAGTAGAAGGTATGTTTTTAGGAAATTCAGCCGGGGCAGCTATGAAAGGCTTGCTTCAGTTAAAAGAAGAATTTACCAAAGACGATGTGGTAGTTGTTTTATTTCACGACCATGGAAGTCGCTACGTAGCCAAAATCTATAATGACGATTGGATGCGTGAGCAAGGTTTTATTGAATAATTTTTCAGAAATTTATATTTATAAATCCCGTTCCATTGTATTTGGAGCGGGATTTTTTTACTTTTAGAGAGTCATGAAACGTGAAGCACAAAAATTGTTTAAATATTTACGCACCAAACCAGTGCCTGTAAACACGCGCGAAATACTCGCTTTAGAGCGTACCAAGCTTGCGAACGAACGAACACTCCTAGCTTACATAAAAGCTTCTTTATACCTATTGTTAGGTGGCTTGGCATTATTAGGTCTTAAAGATTTTCAAAGTATTCGCTGGTTAGGGTATGTCGCTCTGGTGGTTTGTATCGTCTTTTTGGGGGTTGGTATTATGCGTTACATTGTCTTAAACAGAAGGCTTTATAAATGGCATCGGGTTTTGTTTACCGATACCATTCCTGAAGACTCTGGTAAAAGCTCAGATAGTACAGCTTCATAATAAAGTGTATATTCGTTACTGAAACTCCCCGTAACTTTTTCTAATCATGAAAGAAGATTTTCTGCATTACTTGTGGAAGTTTCAGAAATTTACCACCACTCAACTAAACACTACAGACGGACAGCCTGTGAAAATACTTTCTGTAGGGCGGCATAATCACGATTCTGGCCCCGACTTTTTTAATGCGAAACTTTCAATAGGAGATCAATTATGGGCGGGAAATGTTGAAATTCATATAAAATCTTCAGATTGGTATGCGCACCATCACGAAAAAGATACGGCTTACGATTCTGTAATTCTACACGTGGTTTGGGAACACGATGCTGAGGTTTTTACGAAAAATGACGCCTCGATTCCAACAGTAGAGATTAAGAATGTTATAAACGATTACACGTTACAAAAGTACCGGAAACTAGTTTCGAAAAGAAATCAATGGATTCCTTGTGAGCAAGATTTTTCAAAGGTTGATGATTTTACAATAAACAATTGGTTAGAACGCTTGTATTTTGAACGACTCCAACAAAAATCTAAGTTGATTTTAAAAGAATTGAAAGAATCCAATAATCACTGGGAAGCTGTTTTATTTAAATTGCTTGCAAAGAATTTTGGTTTAAAAGTAAATGGCGACTCTTTTTATAGCATAGCACAATCGATTGAATTTTCAGTAATAAAAAAGTGTGCGGAAAAACCGTTGGAATTGGAAGCTTTACTTTTAGGGCAAGGAGGTTTATTACATACGAGTAATGAAGACCCTTATCTTAAAGAGCTCTATAAAACGTATAGTTATTTGGCGCATAAATTTCATCTTTCAAATGCTGAAGTTGTAGCGCCTAAATATTTTAGGTTACGGCCTCCAAATTTTCCTACAATTCGTTTATCGCAATTGGCGATGCTGTATCGAGAGCAACAGCAATTGTTCTCAAAACTTATTTCTATTTCAGAAAAATCAATGTTTTATGAGGTTTTCAATGTCACTGCTTCAGAATATTGGAATACTCATTATAACTTTGGAGTGGTTTCAACAAAAAGAAAAAAGAAACTCACTAAATCTTTTATCGACTTACTGCTTATCAATACGGTTATTCCACTAAAGTTTTGTTACGCGAATTCTATTAAAAAAGATATATCCGAAGAGCTTATCCAGCTTACTTCTTCCATAGATAAGGAAGAAAATAATATTATTAAAAAATTCAACCAATTAAAACCAATTGCAAAAAACGCATTAGAATCGCAGAGTTTACTTCAATTAAAAAACGAATATTGTGATAAAGTAAAGTGTTTACAGTGCGCGGTAGGTAATGCCGTTTTATCTACAAGAAAAACTTAATTTGGTATGATTACACCCTAACTTTAAGAATGTAGCGAAAAAATAGTATTTTGCAAGTATGTTAAAAGCAATATACCGCATACGGTATTTTTTTGAAAAACGTGGTTTTTATGTAAGCTCACGTTTGGCCGATCGTTTAGGAATACGAGTAAAAAATGTACGCCTTTTTTTTATCTATCTTTCCTTCGCAACATTAGGCGTAGGGTTTGCAATTTATGTAACATTTGCTTTTTGGTTGCGTTTAAAAGATTTAGTGTACGCTAAACGCACCTCGGTTTTCGATTTATAATATCTTTTATAAAGTGAAAATAAATGATGATGAAAAATCTAAGATTTACTTTCCGCTTTATTAAATAAACTATACGGATGAAAAGATTAGTCAATTCAAAAATATACGGAGCGGTCTTTCTTTTAATCTTTGTTTTTTCAATAGGGATTTTAGCGTTCAGGTTCTTCTCCGGTTATACTTGGATTGATGCTATTTACATGACCGTAATAAGTATTACTACGGTTGGTTTTCAAGAAGTTCGCCCATTAGGGCCTTTTGAAAAAATGTTTACCTCTCTTCTCATACTTTCAAGTATATTTATAGTCGGGTATGCAATTTCAGTAATTACGGAATATATTTTAAGTAAAAATAATATTGGTAACTTAAAACAAAAACGAGTGCAAAAACAAGTAGACTTACTTCGTAACCACGTCATCGTTTGTGGTTATGGGCGTAATGGAAAGCAAGCTGTTGAAAAACTAAATGATTATAAAAAAGAATTTGTAGTTATTGAAATTGACGAACAGATAGTGGAGCGTTTTTCTGAAACTGATATCTTAGCTATAACTGGAAATGCCAATGAAGATAAAGTTTTATTGCAAGCCGGAATTGAAAAGGCGTCTACTATAATATGTGCATTGCCTAGTGATGCTGATAATCTTTTTATTGTGCTTTCTGCAAGGCAGATGAATCCAAAATTAAAAATAATAAGCCGTGCTAGTGAAGAAACCAGTTACCAAAAATTAAAACTCGCAGGAGCTGATAATGTAATTATGCCCGACAAAATAGGGGGTGACCATATGGCGAACTTAGTTGTAACCCCAAACTTGGTGGAATTTTTAGGTAACCTTTCGGTTTCAGGAGAAAAAGATAGTATTAATGTGGAGCAGATACCTTTTGAAAACGTTTGCCCAGACGGCATTCAAAAAGCAATTCTAGAATTAGATATAAGAAATAAAACTGGCTGTTCAGTAATTGGATATAAAGCTTCAGGAGGAGAATATATCGTTAATCCTGAGCCATCTATGAAACTTGAAAAAGGTTCTAGTTTAATACTGATTGGAAGACCTGATCAAATTAAAAACCTAAAAAAATTATACAACGTTTAAGAAACTGTTAATTTTTTAACGTATAAATGTTTGAAATACGCCATTTTTTTTAGCATATTGCCAAGACAAATTTTTTTCAATCGAATAGTAATTAACTAAAAACAAAAATGAAGAAGCTACTTCTTTCCTTATTTGCAATTTTAACCCCATTATTAACATACGCTCAAGATTCTAGTACTTCAGCTAATATAGATGCTACTTTTAAAAAGTATACAGGATGGTTTGTAGAGTTCATTTTTTATGAAATTCCTTTTTCTGAAGAGTTTCAAATTCCATGGGTTTTAATTGTACTAATAGGAGGAGCTACTTATTTTACTATTTATTTTAAGTTAATAAACTTCACAGGGTTCTGGACAGCAATTAAAGTTGTTCGGGGAAAATATGAAGATATTGAAAAACACGGTGCCGATACTTTATATGGTGATTCTACACCAAATGAGGGTCAAAATATAATTGAAACGATGAGAGATGATAGTGCAGAAGGAGAGGTTTCTCACTTTCAAGCACTAACCGCAGCGCTTTCCGCCACAGTAGGATTGGGTAATATTGCCGGTGTTGCTGTAGCATTATCCATAGGAGGGCCTGGGGCAACATTCTGGATGATATTAGCTGGTCTTTTAGGGATGGCTTCAAAATTTGCAGAATGTACACTCGGTGTAAAATATAGAGATGTAGGACCAGATGGCACTGTGTATGGAGGCCCAATGTATTACTTGAAAAAAGGGTTAGGTGAAAAAGGAATGGGCGGATTAGGTAAAATACTTGCCGTTATATTCGCAATTTTTGTAATAGGAGGTTCTTTTGGTGGTGGAAACATGTTCCAAGCAAATCAAGCAGCCGCACAATTTGTACAGCTTTTTGAGTTTTCAAACCCTAATGCAGGTCTGTACTTTGGATTAGGAATGGCATTTTTAGTTGCCATTGTAATTATTGGAGGAATTAAAAGGATAGCATCTGTAACCGAAAAGATTGTTCCATTTATGGCTGGTGTCTACGTGTTGGCTGCAGTTATAATATTAGTTGCAAACTATCATCACATAGGAGATGCTTTTAGACTTATCTATGATGGAGCTTTCTCGGGCTTAGGAATAGCTGGTGGATTAATTGGTGTTATGATCCAAGGTATTCGTCGCGGAGCTTTTTCAAATGAAGCTGGAGTTGGATCGGCAGCGATTGCACACTCTGCAGTTAGAACAAAATATCCTGCCAGTGAAGGTATTGTTGCACTTTTAGAACCTTTTGTAGATACAGTAGTAATTTGTACTATGACAGCCTTAGTAATTATTATTACAAATTATGAGGCAGGCTTTATGGAATACGGAACCGAAATTACAGAAGGAGTTGAAATAACCGCAACAGCATTCGATACGGTAATACCACACTTTTCTATTGTATTAACTATTGCTGTTATATTATTTGCATTCTCTACAATGATTTCTTGGTCATATTACGGTATGCAAGGTTGGAAATATTTATTCGGGAAAGGAAAAATAACAGACATGGTTTACAAATTCTTATTCTTAATATTTGTAGTAGTAGGAGCATCAATAAGCCTTGGTTCTGTTATAGATTTTTCAGATGCGATGATATTTGCAATGGTGGTTCCTAATATTATTGGAGTAATATTATTAACACCTATAGTAAGAAAAGAACTTAAAAAATATATGAACGCAATAAGTAAAAAGGAAGATGCACTAGATAGCGGAGCAGAAGACCAAACAAAGCATATTTAGAATGTAACATCCATAACTAATAATTGGGAGATATGAAAACAATAAAACCCCACTTCAAGTTCAATCGAACTCAACGAAGTGGGGTTTTACTTTTACTATTGTTAATACTAGGCTTGTTATGCACATATTTTTTTATAGATTTTTCTGAAAAGTCTACGTTTGATACAACTTCGGAAGAAATAGCAATAATACAAGAAGAATTAGACTCGTTACGTGCTGCTGAAGCAGAAGCTAAGAAACCAAAAATATATCCTTTTAACCCCAATTTCATAACCGATTATAAAGCATATACACTTGGTCTTTCTACTGAAGAATATGATCGTTTAAAGGAATTCCGAAGCAAGGATCAATGGGTTAATTCTGTAGCAGATTTTAAGAAAGTAACACAAATTTCTGATTCGTTGTTAGCTGAAATAAGCCCTTATTTTAAATTTCCAGAGTGGGTTACTAACCCTAAGCCAAAAAAGAAAAGATATACTAATTACAGTACTGAAAAGCCCTACGCCCAAAAAATTGACCTAAATAAAGCAACAAGACAGCAATTGCAGCAGGTAAGTGGAATAGGAGAGGCCTACAGCGACAGAATTATAAACTATAGGGAAAAGCTAGGAGGGTTTGCAGACGATTTACAATTATATAATGTGTATGGTCTTGATGCAACTGTAGTAAAACGCGCCTTGCTTCAATTTACAGTGAAAACCCCAAAACAGATTGATAAGATGAATATCAATACTGCTTCGGCATCTGATATTGCAACCATTCCTAATATTTCATTTGAATTAGCAAAAAAGATTTGGGAGTACAGGAAACTTCGAGAAACTATAGCAGACATTTCAGAATTGCAGAAAATTGAAGGGCTCTCAAAAAGTAAGTTACAGCTAATTCAGTTATATTTGTATGCGGAGTGATCAATGATTCTATACATTGAAGTGCAGAAATAAGATGCATTTCAAAGAAAAACAATAAAAAACGAAACAATTATATATGAGTAGCATGTACTTTACAGAAGAACACGATTTTTTCAGAAAAAGCTTTCGAGATTTTTTGCAGAAAGAAGTAGTACCACACATTGAAAAGTGGGAAAAAACCGGTGATATAGAACGCTTCATTTGGAAAAAATTTGGTGAAATGGGCTATTTCGGAATCAACTACCCAGAGAAATATGGTGGTTTAGATTTAGATCTATTTTATACGGTGATTTTTCTAGAAGAACTTCAGAAAGTAAATTCAGGCGGTTTTGCAGCTGCTATGTGGGCACATGCTTATTTAGCACAGACACACTTAAACAAAGAAGGAAACCACGAGCAGAAAGAAAAATATTTGGCCCCTAGTATTGCTGGCGAAAAGATAGGTTGTCTCTGTATAACTGAACCTTTTGGAGGTAGTGATGTAGGAGGCATGCGAACCACAGCAGTTAAAAAAGGAGATAAATATGTTATTAATGGTTCTAAAACATTCATTACTAACGGCGTGTATAGTGATTACCTAGTAGTCGCTGCGAAAACGTCACCAGAGCTTGGTAATAAAGGCATCAGTATTTTTGTGGTGGATCGCGATACCAAAGGTATTTCTTCCACAAAATTAGATAAACTAGGTTGGAGAGCTAGTGATACAGGTGAAATAGCTTTTGATAATGTAGAAATTCCTGCTGAAAACCTAATGGGCGAAGAAAATAAAGGTTTCCCTTATATTATGCAGCATTTTGCATTAGAACGCTTGATAATGGGGGTAAATGCTCACGCCCGTAGTGAATTTGCTTTGGAGTATACCATACAGTACATGAAAGATCGTGTTGCTTTTGGTAAATCTATTTCTAAGTTTCAGGCGCTTCGTCATAGAGTAGCACAATTAACTAGTGAAGTTGAAGTGTGTAAAACGTTTAACTACGTAACTACCAAAAGGCTTAACGATGGCGAATATGTGGTAAAGGAAGCCACGATGTCCAAATTGATTTCTACAAAAGTTTCCGATGAAGTGATGTACGACTGTCTACAATTTCTCGGCGGTTATGGTTATATGGAAGACTATCCATTGGCACGTTTAGCACGGGATAGTAGATTGGGGCCTATTGGTGGAGGAACTTCAGAGATACTACGTGAAATTATTGCCAAAATGGTGATGGACGGAGTAGAATACAAACCGGCGACTTAACCTTTACTGAAACATCAATCATGCGTTTATCATTTCTAAAATATTTTTTTAGTGCAACTTTGTGTTTATTAAGCTTACAGCTTTTTTCCCAAACAGAAATTAAAGGAAAAGTAGTTGATTTTACACAGCTATTACCCATTGAAAGTGCCAGTGTCTATGTGCAAAATTCAACCATTGGAACTATTACCAATACCGATGGGAAATTTTCATTGACTGTTCCTGAAAAATATGTAAACGATACGCTCGTAATTTCATCCATAGGTTTTAAGAGCTATAAAACCCCAGTAAAGGATTTTGATGGTTCCGCGGATATTTTCTTGGAAGAAGACATCGCTTCGTTAGATGAAGTAATGATTATTGCTGAAACTAGACCTAAAACAGGAAACGAAATCGTGTTGCGGGCCATTGAGGAATTACCTGATAACTTACCAGAACAGCCTTATTTGCAGAAAGGATTTTTAAGGCATAAAGAGCGTAACAAAAAAGAGTTTAAATGGCTTATTGAAGCGGCATTGACCTTATACGATTCCAGTTATGCTTCCGGCGCTAAGGAGAACTTGCAGGTAAATATAGACGAAATTAGAAAAAGCTATGACCTTAGAGATGTGGATAGCCTGTTTGCTTATACATCGTATTTAAAGTACCACGAACATAAAGTAAATATAAAATCAAAGACACTTCGAAGAGATACTATTGAAACAGCCTCTTTGGTCAAAGCCATTAAATGGAACGACGAACGCGTAAACGGCTTGGATAACTTGTTTAAAGGAAAGCTCAGTTTAATTAGAAATGCAAATGCCACTGGAGCACTTTTTGGGGAAGATGTGCTTAAAACACATCAATTTACGCTTGATACGGTTTTGGTGGATAATGATAGAAAGCTATATAAAATTAAAATTTTAAAAGGTGAAGATTATGTTGGCCTGAACACCAAAAATATCTATAATGAAGGGTTTGAACCTAAAGGGTGGCTCTATATTTATTGGGACAATTACGCTTTTAAGAAGATAGAATATGAATTGGTAGCTGCTTCTACCGCACAAAAACGAAGAAGTAAAAGCCTTTTTGACACGTTGGTAAACCATAAACTGGAACTCACCTATAAAGAATACAACGATAAAATGTACCCTAGTTACATATACTATGAAACCCCAAAATTGGTACAGGTTGGAAACCGCTCATCCGATAAGATAGACGAAGAAAAAGCCCAAGCAGATAAAGAAGAACAGTTTTACTACACGGTACAAGAAATACTTTTTACTGAAATTGTTGATGACCCGTTACAAGTTCAACAGGCAACACAAAATAATTGGTCTTCTGATATTTTTGTGTCCAGACCATATAACGCAACATTCTGGAAAAGCTACAATGTATTGTTAGAGAGTAATGAAGAAGAGCAGCTCATCCAAGATTTAAGCAAAAGGGCCTCGTTGTTTAAGCAGTAGGGTAGATTTACGATGTACGATTTTGGACTTACGATTTTCAAAATTATAATTTATCTAAGTTCAATTAATAAATTAGAAATAGGGTTTTACAGAAGCCCTCTTGAAATGATAATACAGAAGAGATATTACGATATTCTTCTTAAAAAACTTCTTTAAATTTAAAATTTTAACAAAATATATTTGGATTTAACACATTGGGGGGGGGGTAGTTTTATTGATAATCAGATGTTTAATTTAAAATCTTTTTATTATGAAAAAACTTATTTTACTTTCGTTCGTTGCAATTATTGGAGTTATAGGATTATCCTCCAATACTTCAATTGATACTATTAATTCTGGTGATGACTTTTCATTTCCAGAATATTCCGATGTTTTATATACAAAAGTTGCTGGTGATGGTTGTTATGCAGAATGCGGAACTACCTCTTGTTCAGGGTCAGGTGATTGCGTGTGCTCTTGCAGTACGCTTCAGTGTGATTGTGAACCCAATCCAGATCCTGATCCAATAGGCTATAACGAAGTACCTGAAATTGACGTTTCAATTAGTGAAAAACAATATAAAAACTTGAAAGCCTTGGCTTATATGCTTTATGAAGCTGAAGATAACAATGCCAATAAGGCTTATTTACATTTAGGCAATGCTATTGAAGGCTTAAAAAGTAAAGATGCCCCGGCTTATCATAAAGAAAGGGACTTGTATTATAAATCGCTTTACGAAATAAGCTCTGAAAATACCAAACTAAAGCTCAATACATTTTTTGAAAAAGTTGGTGTAACTGAAAGAGTTTAATTTTATAAACAAAATAATGATCCTGTGAATTCGTTGTAATTTACGGGGTCATTTAACTTTTAATAATGTCAGCATGAAGTGTTATAGTTTATTAAGTATATTTTTGATATTTACTTTTTCTTCTTTTTCACAAACTAAAAATAACGCAGAAGGTAAAATTACCTATGAATATATTTCACATTATACGTTTGAAAAAGTAAACAGACAAGCTACTTTATTTTTTTCTGAAAACAATTCTGTTTTTATAGATTCTAAAGGGAAAGAACCAATCGTTTATATGAACGGGGTAAACTTCAGGGATGGGTATTATGTTCAAGATAAAATTGGAAACCTGATTTTTAAAGATTTCGCCTTGGATACCATACAAATTCGAAAGCTGGTAAATACAGAGCCCTATGTAACAAAAGAACCGCTACCTAAATTTAATTGGAAAATAAAAGATAGTATAAAAAGCATAGGTTCTTTTAAATGCAGGCTTGCCACAACAACTTTTCGAGGTAGAAATTACAATGCTTGGTTTACACAAAAAATACCTTTTAGTGATGGTCCTTGGAAATTCTCAGGCTTACCTGGAATGATATTGGAAGTTGTTTCAGATGATAATGACTACCAGTTTTTGTTCAAATCCATAGAAATGCCGCTAAAAGATAAAAAGGAAATCATTACCTTCAATAATGATGGAACCTATCTCGATTTTGAAAAATTTAAAACAGCGGAAGACATTGAGTTTCAAAAAATGAAAAAGCAGGGTGAAGCAAAATGGCTCAGCTCTGGAGGTAAGCCAGGAGGCTATACGTTGACTAAAAACCCTACAAACCCTATTGAGCTGTCTTATGGCAAAGAAGATTAGTTTATTTTTTATTCTTACTTCGGTTTTTGCTTACTCACAGCAAAAAATAACTGGAAAAGTTTATAATAACAAGACTTCAGAGCCACTTTCAAATGTGATTGCATCTATTTTTAGTGGCGATTCCATTATTGCTTATGGTAAAACAAATGCAAAAGGCGAATTTGTAATAGCGAGTAAAAAAGCAAAGAATGTTACTATTGTTTTCAGGAAAAATGGGTTCGAGTCATTTAAAACTGAAATAAAAAAACCAATAGGTGCTTTTTACTATTTAATACCGGAACAGGAAAAACCTGAATATTTAGAAGAGGTAATTTTAAAATCAGAGAAAAGTTACATCCGCACAAAAGACGATACGGTAACGTATGGTGCAAATAAACTTCGAAACAATACAAGCACTACGGTTGAAGACCTTATCCAAAACATTCCTGAGATTGCAATAGATGAATTAACGGGGACAATTAGGTACCGAAATAAGGAAATTTCCAATATTTTGATTGATGGGGATGATATAACTGGAAAAGACTATCAAATTATATCTAAAAATCTTGGGGAAGAAGCTGCCAAAGCCATACAGGTTATCGAAGGTTATACTGAAAACGAAGTATTAAAAAATTTTGAGAGGGACAATAAAGTTGCGCTTAACCTTAAAACCGAAGAAAAATACAGAAACAAACTAAAAGGCAATAGCAAGCTGGGCTATGGCGTTGAAGATAGGTACAATATGAAGACCACGCTCATTTCCATTTCAGAAAAATTAAAAACCATCAATACAGTAGGATATAATAATGTTGGTGAATTTTCATTGGGAAATATAGTGTCTTCAAAAAATCTCCAAAATAATCAACAGCCACTATTAAACAGTAATGAGCTCAACTTTATACATTTAAAAGGAAGTTATGACAACCAATTGCGCCTTAGCTTGTTCAATACTTTAAATATACTTGAAAACAGTGATTTTACTGTTTCAACAAACCAAGCTTATAAATTTGACAAGGACAGTAAATTAAAGTCCAATATTACCTATTATAATGATAAAATAAGCTCAATTACTTCAGAAGCTCTACTTCCCTATCGTTCAGGTATTGATATATTCAACAATCAAAACAGTCGTAATAAGCGGGAGAATTTTAAGGTGGGACTGGAATTTTCAAAAAACTACAGTGATCGCGAAAAGTTATTGCTACGAACACAGTTTAAAAACAAAAACCGTCTTATAACTGAATCTGGAGTGCAAAATGATGTCCCGTTTAAATTTTCGGGAGAGATCAATAACCCTGAGGTTCGTTTTATGGCAGATTATACCAAAAAATTGGGCAATAAAGCAGCTTTGGTTTTGTTTAATAACACTTCCATTTCGCAAATAGAAGAAAATGATATAATTGAAAACAATTACAACCTTTTTTTTCTTGATAGTTTGCAAACGGGTTTTATTGAACAAAATATTGGTTATAGAGTTTTCAAAAGCAATTTTGGGGTTAATTATGCTTATAAATTTTCAACGAATAACATTATAACTACGGCACTTTTGTTTACAAATTACAACCAACAGTCAAATATAAATTTTACTACTGCATTTTTTGAAGATGATTCCGTTTATACACGAAAACTTACAAACCTATCACCACAATTGCATTGGTCTTTATTTAAAAAACATTCCAATATTTCAATACTTGCAAAAGCTTCAATTTTGAATAATGATTGGGACGCATCGAATAGCGCAAACGTTGAATTTACTCCAGATGTACAATATGCTTTCAGGAAAATCACAAGTGAATTTAACGAACTCAATTTCAATTTTCAATTTCAAAGGAAAATATCTTTCTATGACTTTTTTGACCGAAGCAAAGTTGCGTTGTTAAAAGACAGTAATTACTTTTACTTAAACAATAACCAAGACAATCTTTATTATCTATCCAATAATTTTGGGTTGAATGCTTTTTATGGTTTTGATAAAATTGGTTTGGAGGTTAGTGCCGGTTTACAATATGATTTTGGTAAAAAGCCATTAATAGATAATTTGGTCTTTTATGAAAATTACTATCTAAACGAAGTTGTGGAAAAAGAAAACAAGTTTAAAAACCTCAAAATACAATTTGGTTTCAATAAATTTTTTAAAGATTTCTTTTCTACAGTAGAGCTCTTGCCAAGTTACTCGTATAAGGAATATGATAATATTGTATCTTCAAATCGTGTTTTTAACAATATTCATAATTACCGGATTAGGTTAAATTTAGGCACTTCGCTTTCAAATTCAATTCAAGTATCCTTAGGTGCTCTTTACAATTATACTTTGAGCAGGCAAGAAAATGGAGTCAATGGTTCTACTAAAACCCATATAAGTAATTTCTCCGGGTATTTTAATACAGGTTTAACCCTTTTTAGCAAAAAACTCACAATAAATATTGAAAATGAATATATAAATTATGACACGAGTGAGGGGTTTTTGTACTCATCGATACTTTCAAAATATAAACCCAAAAGTTCTAAATTTGAGTTCGGATTTTCTTTAAAAAACCTTTTTAACAATGAATCTTTCTCTAGTAGGAATGTTACCACGAACTTTCTATACGAAAAAGAAGTATCTGTTATTCCACGTTTAGCTGTTGTATCGGTAAATTATGTTTTCTGAAAAAAAATCGTAATTTGTAATTCGTCAATTTAAAATTTAATAGTATCTTTGCCGACCTAAAGAGAGGGGGTGATGACACTATGTTAATAATACCAGTAAAAGACGGCGAAAATATAGATAGAGCGTTAAAGCGTTTCAAGCGTAAGTTTGACCGTACAGGAACGATGCGTCAGCTACGTAAACGTCAACAGTTTACCAAGCCATCTGTTAAACGCAGAGCGCAAATCCAAAAAGCCGAATATATTCAGAATTTAAGAGATCAGGAAGAAATTTAAATTCCTGAGAAGGCAGAAGTTTTCTGTCAACTCTAAACCATACATCCGTTGGAAAGAAATTTCCAACGGATTTTTTTATGAAATACCATTTCATTTTAGCTTTTTTCATCGAATTTTCAGTACCTTCACATAACCCATAATTCGTATCACGTACTTCTAAAATCGTTACTTGAATATGCCTTTTTCAGCTTTTATCGATTATTTATCTTTAGAAAAGAAATATTCTCCTCATACCGTTACGGCTTATAAAAAAGATCTAGAAAGTTTTTTAGAATTTGCTTCAGCAGCATATGAATATACTGAAATAGCTACCGTAAACTATTCAATTATCCGTAGCTGGATTATTGCATTGGTAAATAACGGAGTTTCTAACCGAAGTGTGAATCGTAAAATTTCCTCGTTAAAAACGTATTACAAGTTTTTGCTGAAAACAAAACAAATAGAAGTAAGTCCGTTAGTTAAGCATAAAGCTTTAAAAACTGCAAAAAAAGTACAAGTTCCTTTTTCAGAAAAAGAAATAAACGAAGTATTGCGATTGCTTCAAGAAGCAGAAGGGTTTGAAGGCATCCGAAATAAATTAATTGTCGAGCTTTTTTATACTACGGGTATGCGTCGGGCTGAATTAGTAAATTTAAAAATTGGAGCTATTTCTGAAACATCAAAAACAGTTAAGGTTTTAGGAAAGCGTAATAAGGAACGTATTATACCATTGCTATCAACGGTAATTAAAACAGCTTTGGCGTATAAAGCTGAGCGTTTAAAATTAGAAGAAATAAAAGGTCGTGATTATTTATTATTGACTGCTAAGGGCGTTAAAATATATGAAATGCTTGTCTATCGGGTGATAAATTCTTACTTTAGTAAAGCGTCTGAAAAGGTGAAGAAAAGTCCGCATATTCTGCGACATTCTTTCGCTACTCATCTTTTAAATGAAGGTGCAGATTTAAACGCGGTAAAAGAGTTATTAGGGCACTCTAGTTTGGCTTCTACGCAAGTTTACACGCATAGTAATATTGCAAGGCTAAAACAAGTGTATCAAAACTCGCATCCTCGCAATTCAAAATAAGTATTAACTTAAAAATTTCGCTTATGAAAGTAAATGTGCAAACTCCAAATTTTGTTGCAGATGGTAAGCTTATCAACTTTATTGAAAAGAAACTTTCTAAACTAGAACAATTTTATGATCGTATTATTTATGCCGATGTTTTTTTAAAAGTTCAAAAAACCAGTGAAAAGGAAAATAAAAATGTGGAAATACTTTTAAGTATTCCTGGTGATGACTTGATAGTCAAGAAAGAAGCTAAGTCTTTTGAAGAGGGAACAGATGAGTGTGTACATGCATTACAGCGGCAATTAAAAAAACGGAAACAAAAACAAAGAGCATTTTCTTAAACTTTTTTGATAAAATATTTTTTTAAATAATAAATTTATATAAATTTGCAGTCCGTTAGAAATAGCGGACTTTTTTATGTTGAATTTTCAACTTAGAAAAGGGCTTC
>TARA_R110000823_G_scaffold307312_3_pt1 | contig 155567 bp, 134 predicted proteins | sample TARA_R110000823 | Tara Oceans TARA_R110000823 (sample SAMEA4397722) | marine metagenome | biome: Polar Biome; feature: [DCM] deep chlorophyll maximum layer (ENVO:01000326); material: water (ENVO:00002006), including particulate matter (ENVO:01000060) such as... | depth 20 m | reverse complement strand
GAATACTGAATACTGAATACTGAATACTGAATACTGAATACTGAACCATGAACTACATACTTTTTGACGGTACCGTACGCAACCAATTGCTTCCATTTACTTTTACACGCCCAGTGGCAGATATACGCATAGGGATATTGACCATTCGTGAAAAATGGGAAAAACTGTTGGGTTTCACCACAACTACGGTAACGGAAGATTATCTATCAGAAAAGTATCCTATGGTTGAAATGGAGCAAAATATTTTAATCAATGCTTCCTTTATTCCTTCGGAAAACTTAGTGAAAATAGTGGAAGGTCTTTCTGAAAACCAAGCTGTTTTTTATAATGATGAGCCTATTGCTTTTTTCACTTCAGAAGGACAGGAAGTAGATTTTGAATCGTATGATATTGTTCAGTATAGTACCGATGATGTATTTCGGATAGAGCATACCTGGGATATTTTTTCGAAAAACCATGAAGCTATTCAACGCGATTTTGATTTAATTACGAAAGGCAGAGAGTCTCAGCCTATTCCAGAAATGACTGTTGCTTTTAATAAAGAACAAATTTTTATTGAGGAAGGAGCTAAACTTCCTTTATGTTCTTTAAATGCTACCGAAGGCCCTATTTATATTGGTAAAGACGCTGAAATTATGGAAGGGTCTGTGATTAGAGGACCGTTTGCCCTATGCGATCACGCTACTGTAAAAATGAATGCAAAAATCTATACGGGCTGTACCATTGGACCACATAGCAAAGTAGGAGGAGAGCTTAATAATTCAGTTATTATGGGGTATTCTAATAAAGGTCACGATGGCTTTTTAGGAAATGCTGTCATTGGAGAATGGTGTAATCTAGGTGCTGACACAAACAATAGCAATTTAAAAAATAATTATGCTGAAGTCCGTTTATGGGATTACGAAGCTGAAGGTTTTGCTAAAACGGGTCTGCAATTTTGTGGTTTAATGATGGGGGATCACAGTAAATGTGGTATTAATACGATGTTCAATACGGGAACAGTAGTTGGCGTGAGTGCCAATATCTTCGGAAGCGGTTTTCCACGTAATTTTGTTCCAAGTTTTAGTTGGGGTGGAAGCGGCGGTATGACTACCTATAAAACCAATAAAGCGTTTGAGGTGGCCAAAGTAGTGATGGCAAGAAGAAAGGTTGAGTTTTCTGAAGCAGATGCCAAAATTTTAGAACATGTTTTTGAAGAAACTGCTAAGTGGCGACGTAGCTAAAATTTAATTTACTTTAAATTTAATAGGCTTAGCAGGGGCAATTTCAAAAAAGAACAAAAAATAAATTATAACGGCAAGAATAAACAGCATGACAGTGCTAAAAACCAATAATAGTCTGCGTCTGTTTTGTCTGTTGTTTGCTTTTAATTTTTCTTGAAAAGAGATAAATTCTTCGGGGCTCATTTTTTTATGGTCCTTCAATTTGCTATAAATAGATGTATGTTTATCTACCTCTTTGTCAAATTTTGTGATACGGTTCCGCTTATTATTTTTAAGCGATTGTATCATATCCATTACAAAACCGGCACCAAACATAATTTGTTTTTTTGTTTTTCAAGCCAAAGGTGGCCATAAGTTATTTTCTTTTAGGTTTTCTGGGTTAAAAACTACCCAGATATGCTCACCTGATGGTCTTTTAAGGTTAGCACGGTCCCAAACCCTAACGGTATCTTGGTATGTTCTTGAGGGAGTGCTAAATTTATACTCGATTTTCAAGGGATGTTTTTTGTTTATGCTTTGGGAAGTGTCCATATATACTTTTTGTATGACGCCCCTAGTAGGTATCCCGAGTTGAAGTGCATTTAATTTTTGATTGGACTTTTTATTACTTCTTTTGACCAGAAAAAATCCAATTATAGGAAACATAAGCGTGAACAAGATATATGAAAAGTTAATAGTTCCATTAAAAATTCCAAACATGGAAAGTATGAAAGATGGAATTCCAATAACCAAAAAAATAATCCCTATCATCATTGATGCATTTCCTGTATATTTTACTTTTATTTTATATGCTGTATTGAGATGTCTAGGTTGTCTAGGGGGTTCGGGCTGTCTTGAGCTACCTGGAATACTTGGTAATTGACCTCCACAATTATCACAGTGGCTCACTCGGTCCCGTCTATTTGAAGACTTACACCAGCCGCATTGCAAAACCCAAGGTTCTAAAATAGATACAGGGCCTCCACAACTAACACATGCTGTGGTATCGTTACTGTTTTCGGTTAGGCACCATTCGCATTGTGTAACTCCTTGCTTCATTGTTTCTTTTTAACGTGCTTCAGAATTAAAAAATTCTGCGGATTGATGCCCAAGCCAGATACTTTTTTACTAACAAAGCGGATGGCTACATCATAGAACAGAGGGACTACAGGTGCTTCGGTAACGACGATGGAGTCCATTTTTCTGTAAAACTGTTTCCTTTTTTCAATATTTGAGATGGTTAATGATTTTTCATACAGACTATCAAAAGCAACGTTTTTAAAGTGTGTATAATTGGGACCATTGGGAGTGAAATTTTCACTATAAAATAACGAAAGGTAGTTTTCGGCATCAGGATAATCGGCAATCCAACTAGCTCTAAAAATATCCAATTCGCCACTACTTTTCATTTGACGCAAGGTAGAAGGAGGCATCACATCGATCTCTACTGCGATTCCTATTTTTTCAAGTTCCCGTTGTATGTATTCGCAAATATCCAAATATTGACTATTGGTGCCAATAGTTATTTCGGGTTGGGTGTCACCAGTGTTAGTTTTGTATTGTTCTATAAGCTCTCGCGCTTTTTCAGGATTGTAGCCATAACCTTCAATTGAGGCAAAACCGGGAAGTCCTTTAGGGATAAACCCATGCGTAGCAGGTGTCCCCATTCCATTTCGAAGGTACGTTACCATTTTTTGACGATCAAAGCCGTAATTTACTGCTTGGCGCAATATTTTTGAGTTAATTTCAGGAGTTTCAGTTTCCATAAAAAAACCTAAATATTCTGTGTTTAGGTAAGGAGTTGTAATTAGATTTACTTCATCTTTATACTTCTCTTGAAGCTTTCCTTGAGTAGTTATTATTTCGTCTTTATACGAATTATCCAATCCTGAAATAAAATCTAGCTTTCCTTGAGCAAATTCTAAAAATTCACTTTGTTTATCAGGCAAGAACGTTACGGCTACAGCTTCCAAATAGGGGAGCTGATTTCCTTGTTCGTCTTTTTCAAAATACAATGGATTTTTTCGAAGCACCAATTTTACATTTTCTTCCCATATTTTAAACTGAAATGGGCCAGTACCTACAGGGTGACTTCTAAATTCATTGCCATATAAATTAATGGCTTCCTCTGGAACTACCGAGCAGTACCGCATTGATAATAATCCTAAAAAAGCTGGAAACGGCTGTTTTAATTGAATAACTAATGTGGTGTCATTTTTAGCTTTATAGTTTTCAACTGTACTCATCACCCAACTTCCGGGAGAAGCAACATCTTCATCGGTTAAACGATCAAAACTGAATACAAAATCGTCTGCGGTAACCGTTCGTGTCGAGTCGCTACCAAAACACTTGTTTTTATGAAAATAGACATCGTCACGTAAGTGAAACGTATAGGTGTTTGTACTGTCATTCACTTCCCAGTGTTTCGCAATATCGGGTTTAATATTTAACGAATTATCCAACTGAATCAACCCATTGAATAATTGATTAGTAGGCCAAATATTTTGAGGGTTTCTAGCAAAAGCAGGATCTAACGAACTAATGTTGCTGTGTTCGTTGTAGCGGAAAACTAAGTGGTCACGGTCATTTTGTGTGGTTTCTGAACAAGAGCATAAAAACACTAAACAGAGAATGTTTACTACTATGATTTTGCGAAAAGGGGGGAAGTTGGAAGTAGGAAGCACGAAGTTATTTGTTTGAATTAATTGAATTTCTAAAAGCAATCATCATGTTCATTAAGTTAAAGCAATCGTTATAGTTGGTTTTAAATTCGGTTTCTGAAATGTAATTTCTATACTTTGCTTTATAAAGGCACGTAACCACTTCAGCCAAAGATCTAATTGAATAACCCAAAAACCTTTTATATTCAGGACCCGATTGAAGAATGGAACCTTCTGATATATTCAAGGCAATTGAATCCGCTGCTCTTCGTATTTGAGAAGAAAGGTTGTATAGTTCTTTTTTAGGAAAAGAATCGGTCATTTTATTAACATTTTCGCCCAATTCCATTGCTTTTTGCCAAATTTGCAATTTTTCGAATTTAAAACTCATTTTAGATTATGATTATTAAAAATTAGATTTTTGAATTCGAAAACGCATAGTCCTTACTTCCCGCTTCAAGCTTCCCACTTCCATCAAAAATAATTATCTTTGCGCCCACGTTTGCCAAAAATACAAGAATGAACGCTACAAAAAAAGTCGCATTTTATACCTTAGGTTGTAAGCTTAATTTTAGTGAAACCTCTACCATAGCTAGAAACTTTAAAGACGAAGGATTTAGTCGGGTAGATTTTTCTGAAAAAGCTGATATCTATGTCATTAATACGTGCAGTGTGACCGAAAATGCAGATAAGCGTTTTAAAACCATTGTGAAAAAAGCACAGAATGTAAACCCTGATGCTTTTGTGGCCGCCGTAGGTTGTTATGCACAGTTGAAACCCGAGGAATTAGCCGATGTTCATGGTGTTGATTTGGTATTAGGTGCTACGGAAAAATTCAAGATTACAGACTACATAAATGATCTTTCCAAAAACGATTTTGGAGAAGTGCATTCTTGTGAAATAGATGAAGCAGATTTCTATGTTGGTTCTTATTCTATTGGCGATCGTACCCGTGCGTTTTTAAAAGTTCAAGATGGCTGCGATTATAAATGTACCTATTGCACTATTCCGTTAGCAAGAGGAATTTCTAGAAGTGATACCTTGGGGAATGTGCTAAAAAATGCTGCTGAAATTTCAGAAAAAGGAATTAAGGAAATTGTATTGACTGGTGTAAACATTGGCGACTACGGAAAGGGGGAGTTTGGCAATAAAAAACACGAACATACTTTTTTTGAATTATGCGAAGCCTTGGATGAAGTTTCCGGGATTGAACGCTTGCGTATTTCTTCGATAGAACCCAATCTATTGAAAAATGAAACCATAGATTTTGTTGCAGATTCAAACACTTTTGTACCCCATTTTCACATACCGTTGCAAAGTGGAAGCAATGATTTGTTGAAACTAATGCGCCGCCGATATATGAGCGAACTATATGTAGATAGGGTAAAACGCATTAAAAAAGTGATGCCGCATGCGTGTATAGGAGTAGATGTAATTGTAGGTTTTCCTGGTGAAACAGAAGAGCGTTTTTTAGAAACCTATCAATTTTTAAATGAGTTGGATATTTCTTATTTACACGTTTTTACCTATTCAGAACGAGACAATACCCCAGCCGCCGAAATGGATGGTGTTGTGCCTATGAAAATACGTAAAAAACGAAGTAAAATGTTACGTGGTCTTTCAGCTAAAAAAAGAAGAGCTTTTTATGAAAGTCAATTAGATAGCACACGAACGGTTCTATTTGAGGGCGAAAATAAAAAAGGGTACATACACGGGTTCACCGAAAATTATGTAAAAGTAAAAGCTCCTTGGAATCCAGAGTTAGTTAATACATTGCACACCATTCAACTTACCGAAATTGCCGAAGATGGATTGATGCGTTTTGAGTTTGTAAATGAAAAAGCAATAGCAAGCTAGATACTGATTCCTACAGGTAATAAATCTCTATACTTTCTTCTGTTTTTACGCATAAATCCTGCTATTTCAGGACTAGTAGGTACTAAGCTTATGCCGCGATCCTTTACTTCATCAAAAACAGCCTTAATAAAAATATCACGAAAACCTTGGTCTTCTAAGTCTTCGGGCATATCATATTTAGTTAGGAAAATTTTACGGTCTTGAAGTGCATATTCTATTCGGGCCATATTATCTCCAATTTCCAATTCGAATTGTCTTAAAAATTCGTTGTCGGTAATCTCTACATCTTCAATCATGGGAGTTATATTTTTAAATTTAGTTCATTGGTGTTTCAATAAGTAAAACGCGACTGTTTCCATTCGCAGTTATACTAATCCTGTCTGTATCCCATATTCCTATGGCATCACGTTTGTTAAGTGTTTCATTGTCAACAAGAATGGTGCCGTTTATTACAAAAACGTACACACAGTGGGATTTGTTATATAATGAATAGGAAGTTTCAGTTTTTTCTGAAAATGTACCAATACTAAAATAGGCTTGTTGGTGTATCCATAGCTCGTTTTCTTGAGCTTCGGATTTAGGTTTAACTATGGTGCTGAATGAATTATCTTTTAATAAAGGAGCGATTTGTTTTTGATCGTACCGAGGTGAAACTTCTTCTTTATCTGGTATAACCCATATTTGAAACAATGTAACAGGGTCAGTACTACTAGCGTTTATTTCGCTATGCTCAACACCGCTACCCGCGCTCATTACTTGAATATCGCCAGACTTTACAATACCGCTATTTCCCATCGAATCATGATGCTTTAAAGCACCTGATTTCGGGATGGTTACAATTTCCATATTCTTGTGGGGATGTTTACCAAAACCCATAGCTGGATCAACTTGGTCATCGTTTAAAACACGAAGTTTACCAAATTGAAGGCGGTCTGGATTATAATAGTTGGCAAAACTGAAAGAATACTTGGCTTGTAGCCAACCAAAATTTGCTGTTCCACGACTTGTAGCAGGATGTAAAATCTTTTTCATACGCTCCAATAGCTATAAGATAATAGTATCTTTGCCTAACAAAGTTACAAAAAATAGCTTGTTGAAACGCATATAATTTCGATAATCCTATATGAATCCTGAAATTACACACGTTTATTTTGTTCCGGGAATGGCAGCTGGAAAAGAAATTTTTAAGAATATTCGTCTTCCCAACAACCGTTTTAAAACCCGTATTCTTGAATGGTTAATACCGGAAAAAAACGAACCTATTGAATTGTATGCCAAACGGATGGCTGAACGAGTAGAAGAGCCTAATTCGGTTTTAGTAGGTGTGTCTTTTGGTGGGGTGGTTGTGCAAGAAATGGCACAATATCTCACGTTGAAGAACTTGATTATTATTTCTAGTGTAAAATCTAAAAAAGAGTTGCCTACCCGTATGAAATTTGCCCGTAAAACGGGTGTTTATAAGCTTATTCCTACTCGATTAGTATTAAGTGCTGATAATCTTACTAGGTTTTCGGTAGGGCCTCGATCTAAAAAAAGACTCCAATTGTACCAAGAGTTTCTTCATGTTCGCAATAAACAGTATTTAGATTGGGCTATCAAGAATATGATAAAATGGCAAAGAGAAGAGCCAATGGAACAAGTAGTTCACATTCACGGAGATAGCGACGTGGTTTTTCCTATTAAAAATATACAAGATTGTATTAAATTAGAAGGTGGTACGCATATTATGCTTTTAAATAAAGGAACGAAAGTTTCAGAAAAATTAATTGAAATAATTTCTAACTAAAGCCACGTTAATTTCTTTAAAAGAGGTATATTATTGAGTATATTTCAAAAAAAATAAGTTATGAATTTTTTATCTAAAATAGGGTTGGGTGCCATTTTGTTTGTAATTAGTGGCTTGTCAATCCATGCAGTACAAGACCATTCGACCGATAAGGCGGAACAAAACCCGCCCGTTAATGAAAAAATGGAAGAAAGTTTAGTAAACGATTATAATGTTTATGCGCTTCCAATTCCCGAAGCTATGGATTTTGCTGGAGAACCCGTGCCTTTAAATGAGCCAGATATACGAGAACGTTTTGATCGTGAGTTATTGGTAAATACTTATTGGCAATCCAACGGACTGTTGATTATTAAACGAGCGAATAAATATTTTCCTATTATTGAGCCGTTGCTTAAAAAGTATGGTTTACCAGACGATTTTAAATATTTAGCTGTTGCCGAAAGTGGTCTTATGAATAATAGTTCTCCTGCCGGAGCTGCAGGTTTTTGGCATTTTTTAAGTAGTACAGGACGTGAATACGGATTGGAAATTAATGATTATGTAGATGAGCGTTACAACCTAGAGTTGGCCACTAAAGTGGCTGCAGAGTATCTTAAAAAGTCTAAAGAACGCTTTGGGAGTTGGACGTTAGCCGCCGCGGCGTATAACGCAGGAAATTATGGTGTGAGCAAACAAATAGACCGTCAAAAATCGGAGAATGATTATTACGATGTGCTTTTAAATGATGAAACTAGTCGTTACGTGTTTAGAATTTTAGCCTTTAAAACAATACTTTCAAACCCGAAGAAATACGGATTTAACTACAGAGAACATGATTTATATCAAACAATACCAACTACTAAAGTAAAGGTGGATACGGCTGTTACTAGTTTTCCAGATTTTGCCCATAAGTACGGTATTAGTTATAAAGTGTTGAAAATCCATAACCCTTGGTTACGCGAAACGTACCTTAAAAACGCTTCAGGTAAAGAATACTTTATAGAAATTCCTAAAGAAGGATATTATAATAAATCGACAAAATAGGAGTAGCAGTAGCTATTTTATTAAAAGACAAAGACCGGTACTTCTTAAAGCATCGGTCTTTTTAACTTTGGTTAGTTATTCCTATTACGGATTGTCTTTTGCTACAATATCACTTTGATTGTTGAAATCAAAACTTTTAATGAGCGAAATACCATTATGAAATGAATCATAATTCATTTCATAAGAAACGTTATATACTTCATTATAAGGATGTAAAACACCCCTTCTTACATCAATTATGGTTTTGTTAGAATCTATAAAAAACGAAGTAGGGAAGCCTAGACTATGTTTCATTGTTTGCACAATGTGGTTGTGTGTGTTTTCGGTTTCATCAACATACACCACGGTTATTTTGTTACTGTAATCCCGCGCTTTCCTTTTTACTTTCCTTTTTGAATCCCAAAATAGCACAACAAAATCTATCTCTTTGTAGTTTTCATCTACAATTTTATTTAATGCAGGAATTTCACCCACTCCAGGGGTGCACCAAGAAGCATAGGTTATTAAAAAAACGGGTTTTTCAAAATCGTAAAAATTAATTTTTTTTCCTGAAGTTTTTCGGATATCAAAGTTGTCAAGGCGACTTCCGTTAACTACATTATTTATAAGGGAGTCGAACAAGAAATCTGCTCGCTCATAATTTTGATCCATATAAGCCTGCTTCGATTGGCTTTTATATTTTTTTATATTTTTTCCAATCGCTTGAGAGAATAGGTTTTCATGCTCAACTTCTTGAGAGAGCCCTGTAAATGAAACCAATAAGAATAGAAGAAGTAGTTTTCTACCCATAAGCGTTTTATAATAATTAACGCATCAAAGGTATAAAGGAGGTAAGAAAAAACAGCAATTTTTCGATTAAGGCAACAACAAAGTCGTTAAAAAGCAATTTTGTGTAAGAATCTACGTGTATACACGTATATGGTTGTAAGAGTTTAGCGTCTACCACCGCGACGTCCGCCACCATAATGTTGCTTAGGTTGCCCTGCTTTTTTCATTTGCTGTTTCATCATTTTTAACTGGTCATCAAGCATATTGTGTTTATCAAGAGCTTTAGCTTCTTTCATTAAGGTTTGAGCTTCTCGTTTGCGGTTTTTTGTCATGGCAATTCCAGCAAGGTTTAGTTTTGCCATTGCCATATCGGCACTCATGTTCAACCCTAAATCGACAGCTTTTTTAAAGTGCTTTTCGGCCTCATTCATATTGGTTTGTGAAACCATTAAGCCATTAAGATAATAGTAATACCCTTGTTGTTTTTGTACCAAAGAAGCTTCGGGGTTTTTAATTCGGTCTAACCATTTTTTAGCACCTGGAAAATCTTGCTTTCTTAACCGTAGAAAAGCAAGTAATATAATTTCGTTTTTAAAGTATAGAAAGATAAATATTAAGGAAAGGAATATAAACATAATTCCGTTTCCGATATTATTTTCAAAAAACTGCCAAACTCCCGCCGCAATAACGAGTGCAGCTAATACTAATTTTATATTTTTGTTAAACATGTAAAGTCTATTTTTATAGGGTTGGCAAAGGTACTAAAAACAAATAAATATTTTTTTAAAATTCCATTTGGAAAGCTAAAAAATGATTGTATATTTGCACCCGCCTACGGAAAGCGAAAAGTGCTTTATTAGGTAGACCTTATTTTTAAGAAAGGTCTTATAAAATATTTTTTCAGAAGAAGTTATAACATTAGATACAATGAAAAGAACATTTCAGCCATCAAAGAGAAAAAGAAAAAATAAACACGGTTTTAGAGAGCGTATGGCTTCAGTAAACGGAAGAAAAGTGTTAGCTGCCCGCAGAGCGAAAGGCAGAAAAAAACTATCTGTGTCTTCTGAAACACGTCACAAGAAATAATGTTTATATCTTATAAATAATAAAGGTGTTGTTTTTATACAACGCCTTTTTTTATACCCTAATGCTTCGTAATTTTACATTCCAGATAAAAACTTCCTTTAAAAATGCCTAAAAACGAAAATTTAAAATCTATCTTGATTATCGGTTCTGGTCCTATAGTTATAGGCCAAGCATGTGAATTTGACTACGCAGGTTCACAATCATTACGATCACTTCGTGAAGATGGAATCGAAACCATACTTATAAACAGCAACCCAGCAACGATTATGACAGATCCCTCGATGGCAGATCATGTCTACTTGTTGCCGCTTACTACAAAGTCGCTGATTAAAATATTAAAAGAACATCCTCAAATTGATGCTGTCTTACCTACTATGGGAGGTCAAACCGCACTAAACCTTTGTATTGAAGCTGATGAAAAAGGCATTTGGGAAGACTTTAATGTAAAAATGATTGGGGTAGATATCGATGCGATTAATATTACTGAAGATCGCGAAGAATTTAAACAATTAATGGGACGTATTGGTGTCCCTGTAGCTCCAGCAAAAACAGCTAAATCTGTTTTACAAGGAAAAGAAATTGCTCAAGAATTTGGTTTACCATTGCTTATTCGTGCTTCTTTTACCCTAGGTGGCGCGGGAGCAGCTTTTGTTGAAACAGAAGATGAATTTGAAGAAGCTTTATCCCACGGTTTAGAAGTTTCACCTATTCACGAAGTCCTTATCGATAAGGCTTTACAGGGCTGGAAAGAATATGAATTAGAGCTATTACGTGATAAAAATAATAACGTTGTTATTATTTGCTCCGTTGAAAATATGGACCCAATGGGAATCCATACAGGAGATTCTATCACCGTAGCACCAGCTATGACCTTGAGTGATACCGCTTATCAACGTATGCGCGACCTTGCCATAAAAATGATGCGAAATATAGGGGATTTTGCTGGTGGTTGTAATGTGCAATTTGCGATAAGTCCTGATGAGAAAGAAGATATTATTGCTATTGAAATTAATCCACGAGTTTCTCGTTCTTCAGCATTGGCATCAAAAGCAACCGGATATCCTATTGCAAAAATTGCAACGAAGCTTGCTTTAGGTTACACCTTAGATGAATTGGATAATCAAATTACCAAAACCACTTCCGCTTTATTTGAGCCTTCCTTAGATTATGTAATCGTAAAAATTCCACGTTGGAACTTTGATAAATTTGAAGGATCTAACCGCATTCTCGGTCCTCAAATGAAATCGGTAGGAGAGGTAATGGGTATTGGTCGTTCTTTTCAAGAAGCGCTTCATAAAGCCACACAATCGCTTGAAATTAAAAGAAACGGTCTAGGTGCCGACGGAAAAAGCTATACCGATTACGACCAAATAATGGACAAGCTTAAGCATGCTAGTTGGGATCGGGTATTTGTAATTTACGATGCGATTCAATTAGGAATTCCATTAAGTCGTATTCACGATATTACAAAAATTGATATGTGGTATTTAAAGCAATACGAAGAATTGTATTTGCTTGAAAAAGAAATTTCAGAGTACACATTAGAAACGCTTCCTAAAGAATTGTTACTCGAAGCCAAACAAAAAGGCTACGGGGATCGTCAAATCGCTCATATGCTTAAATGTTTGGAAAGCGAAGTATATAAAAAGCGTGAAGAGCTTAAAGTTCAACGTGTATATAAGTTAGTAGATACGTGTGCTGCCGAATTTGAAGCAAAAACACCTTATTATTACTCAACATTTGAGAATGAAGTAGAAACTGCAGATGGTAAACGCCACGTTGAGAATGACAGTAAAGTTTCAGATAAAAAGAAAATCATCGTTTTAGGTTCTGGTCCTAACCGTATTGGGCAAGGAATAGAATTTGATTACTGCTGTGTGCACGGGGTATTGGCCGCTGCCGAATGTGGTTACGAAACCATTATGATTAACTGTAACCCTGAAACGGTATCTACCGATTTTGATATTGCAGACAAACTGTATTTCGAGCCTGTTTTCTGGGAACATATCTACGATATTATTCGTCACGAAAAGCCAGAAGGAGTGATTGTTCAGTTAGGCGGTCAAACCGCTTTAAAATTAGCTGAAAAACTAGAACGCTACGGAATTAAGATTATGGGAACTAGCTTCGAAGCCTTAGATTTGGCTGAAGACAGAGGAAGTTTCTCTACAATACTGAAAGATAACGACATTCCTTATCCAGAATTCGGAACTGCCGAAACTACGCAAGAAGCACTGGAGCTAGCGGACCAATTAGACTTTCCGTTGTTAATTCGTCCTTCCTACGTACTAGGAGGTCAGGGAATGAAGATTGTAATTAACAAAGAAGAACTAGAAGAACACGTTGTTGATTTACTTCGGAAAATACCAAATAACAAACTTTTATTAGACCATTATTTAGATGGCGCTATTGAAGCAGAAGCCGATGCCATTTGTGACGGTGAAAACGTATATATTTTAGGTATTATGGAGCATATTGAACCTTGTGGAATACACAGTGGTGACTCCAATGCGTTGTTACCTCCTTTCAACTTAGGTGATTTGGTAATACAGCAAATAAAAGATCATACAAAGAAAATTGCATTAGCTCTTAATACAGTTGGATTAATTAACATTCAATTCGCAATAAAAGATGATAAAGTATTTATAATCGAAGCGAATCCTAGAGCGTCTCGTACCGTTCCTTTCATAGCAAAAGCGTATAAAGAACCGTATGTAAACTATGCAACTAAAGTAATGTTGGGTGAAAAGAAACTTTCAGATTTCGATTTTAACCCACAACTTGATGGTTATGCTATTAAACAACCAGTGTTTAGTTTTAATAAATTCCCGAATGTGAATAAACAACTAGGGCCAGAGATGAAAAGTACTGGAGAAAGTATCTTGTTTATTGATAGCTTAAAAGACGACGAATTCTACGAATTATATTCTAGAAGAAAAATGTATTTGACTAGATAAATAAATACTGAATATATTTTAAAAAGCAGGGCATTTAATGTCCTGTTTTTTAGTTTTTATAGGATACGATAACATTATGGTTCTTTAACTCATCTGTATGTTTTTCTACTTCAAATTTTGAAGAGTGAAAATCTTGAGATTTTTGCCGTTTAATTTCCAATCTGTGCGCACTTTTTAAAAAACGTCTAATTTCCAGTTTTGAGTCCAAAATTAAACCAGGAACCTCTACATTGTTGCCATCGTCATCCTTGGCAACCATCGTGAAATAAGAAGAGTTACAATGTTTTTTAACCCCCGTATGGATGTTTTCGGCCTCCACACGAATGCCAATTATCATAGATGTTTTACCTATGTAATTAACCGAAGCTTTCATCGTTACCAATTCACCTACTTCAATGGGTTTTAAAAAGTTGACCGTATCAACCGAAGCCGTAACGCAATAGTTTTTACTGTGTTTAGAAGCACAAGCAAAGGCAATTTGATCCATAAGTGATAAAATGTAGCCACCGTGGATTTTTCCGCTGAAATTCGTGTGTGAGGGCAGCATCAGTTCAGAGATGGTTACTTGCGATTCTTCTACGTTTTTATGAATTGTGGTCATTTAATTTCTATTAAAATGTGGTGAGTTTTCTTGAGTTACATCTGTTACAAAATACTTGGTATCCCCCCAAAAGTAAAACGTATCATAGCGTTCCACGTAACTTAGTTTTACGTAACTACCTTGATATTCTTTCAATTTCTCTATTACATCTGCTTCTTTGTCCATCACCGAAAATGAAAATATTTGAGCTCCACTGATGCCTTGACTTATTTCGCCTTCCCAAGTTTTTACCATAACTCCTCTGTGGCTGAATTTTATAAGCTCACCGGCTCGGGTGCCCTCACTAAAAGTCACAAAATAGACAAAAGCAAAGTAAGCTAAATACAGTGCTAATAGGCTTCCTAAAATGATAAATAGTATTTTTTTCATATCAACTCCCTGCTTAGGCAGGTTCTTATTTAATTACTAATTTATGCCATTATTACTCGTCATCCTCTTCCTGAGCCCGACTTAATAACTTACTATCAATCGTTTTACTAGCTTTGGCACCTAACTTTTTCAGTTTTTCTACTCGACGGATAAGATTCCCTTTTCCAGTTAGTTTTTTCATCGCACTTTCGTAGCTGTTTTGTACCGTACCAATCTGTTTGCCAACTTTAATAAGTTCATCTGTTAAATTGGTGAACGAATCATATAATGCTCCAGCTTGCTTGGCGATGTCCAGTGCGTTTTGTTTTTGACGGTCGTTTTGCCAAAGATTATCAACTAAACGAAGGGCCGCTAATAAAGTAGCAGGTGTGACAATAATTACTTGTTTATCAAAGGCTTGTTCGTATAAATTGGGTTCGTGCGCCGAAGCAATGGCAAAGGCTGGTTCAATAGGGATGAACATAAATACTGTATCGGGGCTTTCATCGACTAAGTATTGATAATTTTTGGCACTTAGTTGCTCCACATGTCGTTTTATGGAAGCAATATGTTGTTTTAAATGAACTTGTTTCTGTTCTTCATCTTCTTCTGAAACAAAACGTTCAAAATGTGTTAATGATACTTTACTGTCAATAATCATCTTCTTGCCATCGGGTAAATGAATCATTACATCTGTCTGCAATCGCTTTCCTTCCGTAGTGGTGTGGCTGTCTTGGATGGTATATTCACGGTCTTTCTCAAGTCCGGATTTTTCAAGGATTCGAGTTAAAATCATTTCGCCCCAATTACCTTGCATTTTACTATCGCCTTTTAAGGCTTTGGTGAGGTTATCGGCGTCTTTGCTCATTTGTTGATTGAGCTCAGAAAGGTGCTTTAATTGCTCTTTTAACTCGCTGTGGCGACCCACATTCTCTTTGTTGGTGTCTTCCACGCGTTTTTCAAACACCTTTATTTTTTCCTGAAGTGGATTCAACAATACCTCCAAGCTTTCTTTGTTTTGCTTGGTAAATTTCGTCGATTTTTCTTCCAGTATTTTGTTGGCAAGGTTTTCAAATTCTTTGGTAAATTTTTCCTGTAGTTTTTCAACTTCAGCCTTTTGCTCTCTATTTTTTTCTTGCAGGCTATCATATTCAGCACCCGTACGCACTAATTGGTTTTTGAGGGCATCCTTTTCGCCTCGTATAGTTTCTCGTTCAGCTTCAACCGTACCAATACGCTCTTGCAGTTTTTCTTCTTGATTCAATAATTGATTGATGCGTTCTTCCAGTTTCCCGGTTTCAGATTTAAGTTTTAAGCGTGTAAATAGATTGCCTAAAAAGGCACCGGCTAAGATGCAAACGACTGCAAGTAGTAAAAAAAGTAAGGTTTCGTTCAAAAGAGAAAAAGGTTTTAGGAATTTGTTTTTTAAGGTTTTACCAATAGTAACTCATACTATTGATAGCACTGCTAAAGTAGCAAAATTTTTGCTTTATGCACAGATTTTGACAATTTCGAGTGGATGCAATACAACTTCTTGGGTGCCGAAGAATGAAGGAGAAGCTTGTGGTTACTTTTAAATTAGTAAAACCATTATAATTCCTCCACCAAATACTACAATCGTACTAATTATTCGATTATTTTTTCCAGTTCCTAAAAATATTCCTTCAAGTTGTTTTCTGTCGATTTCCACAAGCTCTTTTCTTCGCTTTTTTGACTTTGTTTTATAATTAATTGTTGCTTCCGCGATGAGCACATTTTCTTTAAGCTCTAGAAGTTTTAAATAATTAATTGTTGCAAGGTCGTTTTTTAATTTCCGTCTGGAATACAAAAGTATTTCTTTGTGGTTTTTGGGTTCTCTTCTCTTTTTTTGGGTAAAGTTAAGAATGGTATCATTTACTTTAACCTGAATTTCATTTTGGTTTGATAGGACATCAAAATACCTATGCTCTAAATTTTTATCAAATACCCTATTAGAGCCTTTTAACTCAATTTTCTCATCGCCGTTCATTTGGTAATAAACTGTATTACCAAACCGGGCCATTGGGGTTAACGGCCAAAATTGAGCGTAATTCACACTTGGAATTAAAATAAGTAAAACAAAAAGCCCTTTTATAATGTTTTTCATAACTAACTATTTATTATTATAGATGATGCCCAGTAACATTTTTCTTAAATCTTACTTTTTAATACTAAACCTTCCTGTCCCTTTGACTAAAATTAATTTTGTCATTGAGCTTATGTATTGTTCTGGCTTTATTCTTCTATAATGGTTTCAATCGCTTTTTCAAGTAATTCGTCTTTGCCTGCTCTTATTCCTTCAATGGTCGGTTTTATTTCTATGTCTGGGATTATTCCGATTCTTTGTGTTTCGTCTCCATTTGGGTAGTTTATACCAATCCCCGATATCATAGTTCTAAGACCTCCAGGCAGTAATATTGCAGAAACATTACCGTCTGCACCTGCGGTAGTTGAGCCGATAATTGTGGTATTGTCTCCTGCTCTAAAAGCCATAGCGGTATATTCAGCTTGACTTTGAGATAATTCATTCACCAAAACAATTAATTTTCCCTCATAAGTTTTGCCTTTACTTGGTATTTTTAATTCCCTTGAGAAAGTAAATTCCCCAGGATTGTCAACATTTCCATTTGTGATTTTCACAAAAGGTGTTGAAGTAGAAACGAAATAAGAACCTAAACTGAACGGAACGAATGTTGATGGATAATTTCGAATGTCAATTATAATGCCTTTCGTGTCTTTGAATTCTTTTTTTATTTGCGTTATGTCATCCTCTTTGATGTTTTGGAGTGTAACATATCCGATATTATTATCCAACATTTTGTACGACTGATCATTGCTTTTTTTGTACCAACGATAAATATTGAGACTATCATTTGGATAGAGTTTAAGTATTTTTGTTTGGATTTTAGATTTTTCTGAAATATAATCTATTTCAATTTCGTTAGAATTTGAGCGTAAAATATCTGCCGAAATATCTCTTAGTTTTGTGGGAATATTTGAAGCAGGATAATATTTAGATTTTTCTTTTACAATTTGTTCAATGTTTTCTCCATTTATCTTTGTAATTATATCACCAATTTTCAGCCCAACTTGGCTTCTAAGTTCATCGTTGTAGTAATCTGTTACAACTAATTGATTTTCTATGAACCGAACGTGTATTGGTGAATAATTAACGCCTTTCCATTCGTCTATTTTATTAGCGCCTCCCCAAAGATTAGCGTGGGTATCTTGAACGTCTCCAATAATACGAAGAGCAGCAAATTCATATTCCAACTCATTTTTTGCGTTTAGAAAAACAGGAATATATTCTCTTAGTTTTATATTCCAATCTTTGTCCATCAAGTGTTTGTAAGGAAAAAAATAATTTATCATATTCCAATATCTATAAAGTGATAGTAATCTATAACCATCATCGGGATAAGGCATATTTGAATATGCATTTTCATTTTTAAAATCAGGATTACCATTAGGCGCCATTCCAATATAATAATTCTTGCCTTGTGAGCGATTTTTATAGATATAGAGTAGTTTATTTTTTAAGTCCTCTTCCTGATTATCAATCCATTTTAAGTCAGGCTTAAGTATCGCATCTTCATCAGTTGGCTTACATTTTGAGCATTTTTCTAATTGACTTAATGAATCTATCCAATTCATGATAATATTATTTCTTTCCTTATCGTTTTTAACCTTAAGATATTCTGGTAAAAATCTAAAAAGCTGATAGTCCCAATTATAGTTTCCTTTTGCAATTCGAGGATGGTAATATTTCAAGAAGCCCCAAACTCTTCCGAGTAATTCTAAAGCATTAATATTCTGTGATGTTAAATTGGAAAATTCAATCAATGAGCCATTATCAAACTCTTTATCGAGTTGCGCTTTTGATAATTTCTTTTTAACCTCTTTTAATGTCTCTACATTTTTACCATCAATTGTCAAAACAAAATCATCAAACCATGCTTCTCCTTTACCAGAAAGTATTCCTGCAATAAATATATTCTCTGCTTCTTTTGGATAATCAAGCGTTATACTATATTTCTGCCAATCTTTTGTTCCTATTAACTTTTGATCTTGCATATTGTTAAATGCCAAAGCATTTCCGTTACCATCAATTCGTAATAGCAAACCTGCAAATCCATTTTTAACATCATTAATTTTCATATAGCCCTCAAGCTTGATAGTTTTGCCTTCATAATTAGCGGGTATTTTGTATGCTATGCTACCAAAGGAACTTCCAGCTTCATCGGAAGTTATTTTCCCAGCTTTTTCCCCTGAATTGGATAATGAATCAATAGTTAAATTGTAATCCCCCCATTTAAACCACCCGTCTGAAAGATTATTTTTTTCTTTTTGATTCTCAAATCCAAGATTATATTTTTCACTTTTTTGAGCTTGACAGTTTACTAAAATTGTTATTACAATAAAGAAGGGTAGAATTTGTTTCATTAGTTATTTTTTAATTTGCTAAGGAAGATTAAATATAAAGAATACAATTACTTGTCACAAAAAATAAATGTACTGACAAATTCAATAAACGCATTCAGACAAAAGTTATAACCTGAATTGAGAGGGCGTTATTTGATAGTATTTATAGTAAAAGATATGTTTTTTAATTGAAATTTAGGTTTTAATCCTTGCGACCCTTTGGGGCACCCTTTCTTAGCAAGGGAAGGAGAGTGGTAAACCTCACTTTTTAATACTAAACCGTCCTGTTGTTTTATCAAAATGAATCGTATCTTTCGGAAAAAGAGCGTCAAAATGCCCAGCTTCAATTAAATTACAAGGCGTATCAAAATAATTGGCTTTGTCTGTCATAACCATCATTTTATCACTTAACTGAATGGCTAAATCGATTTCGTGCGTAGAAAACAGAATTGTTTTATTGCTTTCTGAAACGAGCTTCTTCAATAATTTTAAAATATACGCACGATGGTATAAATCGAGATGGGTGGTAGGTTCATCGAGAATGATGATGGGTGTATCCTGTGCCAACGCTCTTGCAATCGCTACACGTTGCATTTGTCCGTCGCTTAGCTCAAAACATTTTCTGTGTGCTAATGTTTGCGTTTCTGTGGCTTGAAGCGCGTTGTTTACTGCTACTTTATCTTTTTCACTTAGCGTGCCCATCCAACTCGTATAGGGCTGTCTTCCCAAAGAAATAAGTTCTAAAACAGTTAGGTTTTTGGATGCTGGCGGTTCGGTTAACACCACACTTATTTGATTTGCGAGTTCTAAGGTTGAATAACTTTGTAAGTTTTTTTTCTTAATTAGGATATTTCCAGAGAGTTTAGGTTGCATGCCAGCTAACGTTCTCAGTAATGTAGATTTTCCAATACCGTTCGCACCAACTAGACCAACTAACTCTCCTTCAGAAAAACTGAAATCTATGTGTTGAGAAACAGGTATTTCTTTTTTCTTTTTGAAATAACCGACACGTAAATCCTGTGCTTGTAAGGTGATATGTTTTGTTTCCGAAGGCATTAGAACAGCAATTTACGTTTTCTAACTAATAACCAAATTACAACCGGTGCACCAATTAGGGATGTGATGGCATTAATAGGGAGTGTATATTCACTAAAAGGAAGTTGTGCAATGGTATCGCAGATCAACATTAATAAGCTTCCACAGATTAATACCGCTGGAATTAAAACCAGATGATTAGAGGTTTTAAAAAACTGCCGTGCAATATGCGGAACGGCTAATCCCACAAATGCTATGGGACCTGCAAAAGCCGTAATGCTTCCAGCTAAAATACTGGTAGCAATGATGATTAAAAAAGTGGTGCGTTTTATATGAAGCCCCATACTCTTGGCGTAGTTTTCTCCCAAAAGCAATGCATTTAATGATTTACTACTTACAACAGCAATAAACAGCCCTAAAAACGTACAACAACTTAAAATTAAAATACCTTGCCAAGATTGATTGCCTAAGCTTCCAAAGCTCCAAAAAATGTATTGCTGTAGTTTTTCAGCATTACTGAAATAGGAGAGTACGGCTACGACAGCCGCGGTAACACTCCCGAACATCAATCCAATAATTAATATCGCCATGGTGTCTTTTACCCGAAATGTAACCATTAAAACCGCTAAAAGGACTAAAAAACTGCCTACTGCAGAGGCGATAACCAAGCTCCATTCGCTTACTAAAGCAGTTCCTAAAAAGCCGCCAAAAGCACCAGCTCCTAAAATTAAAAGTGCAACTCCTAAACTGGCACCGCTGCTCAGCCCCAATACAAAAGGCCCTGCCAAGGGATTTCTAAAAAGTGTTTGCATTAATAAACCGGAAACCGCAAGTCCGCCGCCTGCTAAAACCGCAGTTATGGCTTTCGGTAAACGGTAATCGATTATAATGTAGTTCCAGGTTTCTTTTGAAGCATTCCCTCCGAAAATTCCTTTCACTACTTCGTCAATAGGGATGGAAACCGATCCTAAACTTAGATTTACTAGAAAAAAGGCTAGTAACGAAAGGCATAGCACTATAAAATAAGCACGATATGTTTGGGTGGTTTGCATCCTTATTTCAATTTACTGAAAAAGTACAATTCGTGTTCTGGCAATACGTCAGGATGTATAATTTTAATAATGTCTTTTAATACGATATCTGGACGATTAGGAGCCAATTCATAATAAATCACGCCGCCGGTTTCTCCCACTAAAGTTGTATTTGAGTAGATGTTGTTGTTTTGATACGCTGAAAACTCACTATACACAGAGTGAGCATCTTTCAGTTGTTGTTTACTGGAAAATTGTCCAGGGCCAACCCAAAAGTCGGCGTCTTTTCCTTTTTCTAGCACAGACTCCAAATTAAGGGAAAGGCTTCCCGTCCCTTCGGTATCCTTCCATAAATAGGTTCCGTTGGCGTCTTTTATAAATTGAGCACCCCAACTACCGCCTTTAGGCATATACCAAACATCTTTAAACATCGCACCACTTAAAACGGTAGGCGAGGTAGTAGCTTTTGCCGCTTTTTCTTTTGCTGAAATATAATTGGATTCAATTTCTGTAAAAATACTATCGGCTTTTTGCTCTTTATTGAATAGCGCTCCAAAAAACTTAATCCATTCTGCTTTCCCTAACGGGGATTGTTCGGTCCAATCGGAGTTGTATAAAACTGGAATGCCAGTCTTTTCAATAGTGGAAACCGTTTTGTTGTTTCCTTCTACAGCAAAGGTTACAACCAAATCAGGGTTTAAGTCGATTAATACTTCGGTGTTTATAGATTCGTTTTTGCCTAATTCAGTAATGTTGCCTTTGTCAATTCGTTTTCTTGTTGCTTCAGAAGAAATATAAGAGAGGTTTGGAAACCCAACTAACGATTTTGTTTCGTCTAATAGTTCTAATGACGGAATATGTGTAGTTGAGGTAACCACAATATTTTTAACAGGAACATTTACAACGGCATCAAAGTCAGAATCCTTTGGGAGGGAACCTTTTTCTTCAACCAAAGCATATGTAAACTCCGTATCGGTATCAGGCCACGGTTCTTTTAAGGTAATTACTTTATAGCCGTCGTACACATTGATAGAAAAACCTTTCGCGTGGTTAATTTCAACCTGCTTTTTAGTTTCATTTATAGATGCTTTATCTGTTTCTGTATCGGTAGATTGCTTATTCTCTTTACACGAAATAAGAAGAAACAAGACGGAGGTAAGTAAGACGATTTTTTGCATATTCAAAAATAAAGGTTTTTGTTTGGCTGGTGCAACGAAAATAAAATCTTATTTTTGCAGCGAATTTTGGTGAGTATCGCTACCAACGAGTAACGATTCTCTTAAAAAGGGAATTCGGTTATAATCCGAAGCTGTTCCCGCAACTGTACACCGTCTCAATATAATTGAGATTATGAAAACTTCACCACTGTGTTTTATTAGCACGGGAAGGTTCATACAAAGGTAAGCCAGGAGACCTGCCAAGGTTTGTTAACGAAACAAAGCAACCTTCGGGAAAAAGGTTTTTGGTGTATGAAACATACTATACTTTTATTTCTAGCAACCTTTCTGTTTGCCTCTACATTGTATGGGCAGGATAAACCTATTGATTTAGGAGAAGTATTGATTGTAGCCGATACCAAGCTAAAAGATTTTAGCAATACCCAAGAAACGGTAACGCTCAGCGATAGTATTATACGAAAAAGTAAACCCTCGCTCACCAATTTACTGAATACGAATACCACCATTTATTTTAAAGAAAATGGAGCTGGAATGGTTTCTTCTCCATCTTTTAGAGGAACGACCGCACAACAAACCGCTGTTGTTTGGAATGGTATCAACATCAATTCACAATTAAATGGGCAAACCGATTTTAATACCATCAACCCGACGGTTTTCGATGAACTTACCGTTAGAAGTGGCGGAGGCAGCGTGCTCTACGGAAGTGGAGCCATCGGCGGAACCATACATCTTACCAATACCCTAAACTATAAAAAGGGTTTCAGAAATTCGGTTTCACTAGATTATGGAAGCTTTGACACCTATGCTGTTACGTATACTGGGGAAGTGGCAACAAATAAATTCAACACTAAAATAGCAGTCAACCGAAGTGGTTCTAAGAACGATTTTGAGTACGTAGAAAAAGAAGGTAAAAACTTAAACGGCTCTTTTTACAACACCAGTGTTAACACCACTATTGGCTATAAAATCGATAGTGTCAACTCACTGACCTTGTATAACTATGTTTATGACGGAGAGCGTCACTTTTCATTGATTTTCCCTTCAGAATTACCTACAAAATACAACGATTTCAACACCCGCAATTTGTTGGAATGGAAAGGGGACTATGCTAATTTTACTTCAAAACTAAAGCTTGCTTATTTAACAGAAGAGTATAAATATTTCCCCAACATTGATAAACCTGGTTTTTCTACTGCCAATGTAGAAAGTTTTATGGCTAAATACGATGCCGGTTTTAATATTTCCGAAAAGATACAAGTAAATGGGGTAGTAGATTTTACCCAAAACAAAGGAGAAGAAACTAATATTCAGCAAGAGACCAGAAATATTACTGCTTTTAATTTATTGCTGAAACATAATGTGTCGAATCGATTTTTATATGAAATCACCGCTCGTAAAGAGATTACCAACACCTATGAGAGTCCGTTTTTGTATTCAGCCGGCGCGAGTTTTAAAGCAACCAGTTTTTATACCGTGAAGGTGAATACTTCTAAAAATTTCAGAATACCAACGTTTAACGATTTATACTGGCAGGGAAGCGGTAACCCAGATTTAAAACCTGAAACATCGTATCAGGCCGAATTAGGAAATCACTTCAATTTTCAGAATATTGAATTAGGAATCACCGGGTATTACAATGCTTTGCAAGATATGATTAGGTGGCTGCCTAGCGGTTCTGCTTGGATGCCTGTTAATACAGAAAAAGTAAAAATTTACGGACTTGAAAGTCAGTTGGGCTGGAATCATACCATTGGTAAGCATCATTTTTCAGCAAATGCAACCTATGCATACACGGTTTCAAAAAACGATAAAACCGACAAACAATTAATTTATGTGCCCTACCATAAAGGGACAGCCACGTTTGGGTATGCTTTGAATCAATTTTCAGCGTATTATCAATTTTTATACGTGGGTGAGGTGTTTACCAATTCAGATAACGATCCTAAGTATAATGTTGATGCTTACAACTTATCAACGGTAGGATTGGATTATTCCTTCGGAAGAAATAAAAATTACACATTAGGTTTTACAGTGCGTAACCTATTAAATACAGCATACGAGAGTGTTGCCAGCAGAGCGATGCCCGGAAGAAATTACAATTTACATATAAACCTTAATTTTTAAATAAAATGAGAAAAATAACAAGTCTATTAATTTTAGCTTTAATCGTTTCAATTAGTTTATCATCATGTAGTAGTGACGACGATGCACCAATTACCGAAGAAGAGGAAGAAGAAGTACCGTTGGGAGATTATGAAAATGGAATGTTTATCCTTAATGAAGGAAATGGGAACCCTGCAACGGCATCGGTTAGCTTTTTAGCTGATGATGGAATGTTACTGAATGATATTTTTAGAACCGTAAACCCAGATGCCGAAGAGATAGGGTCGTATTTGCAAAATATGTTTTTTGATGAAACCAGAGCATTTATTGTATCTGGATCGGCAAATAGTGTAACAGTTGTAGACCGCTATACATTTGAGTATATAGCAACAGTAAGCGGTGATTTTGAAGCACCTCGTTACGGTACAGTAGCAAATGGATTCGCTTATGTAACAAATACTGCAGATTATGCAACTGGTGATGATGACTTCTTTACTGTTATTAACCTTACTGATTATACAACGACAAGAGTTGACTTAAACAATTGGTCTGAAAAAGTATTAGAACATAATGATAAAGTATATGTTGCTAACGGTTATTATGGAAGCGGAAATTCAATTACTGTTTTTAACCCACAAAGTAATTCTGTAGAAGCAGAAATTGACTTAGGTGCTGGGAATGCTCCAAATTCTTTTGAAGTTGAAGATAATACATTATATGTTCTTACTTCAGGTTTTGGTATTGATGGAAAGGTTTTTAAAATTGATCTTTCAAGTAATCAAATCACGTCAACTATTGAAATTCCTTCAGAAATTGAATCAGTGAGAAACTTATCTATAGAAGACGATAGTATTTATTTTACATCAGGGGCTTCGGTATATAGCCTTGGTATTAATGAAACTTCAGTTTCTACAACACCGGTATTGACATATGATTCTAATTCAGAATATGGAGTAATGTACGGTTTTGAAGTAGAAGACGATGCGATTTACATTTCTGATGGTGGTGACTTTGCTTCAGATAGTGAAGCATACCAATACAGCTTAGATGGAACCTTACTAGAAACATTTACCGTAGGAGTTGGACCAAACGGGTTCTATGAAAATGACTAATTAGTTTGTTTTAATTTTTTGTTAAGAAAGCCGCCTGATATTAAGTTAGGCGGCTTTTTGTTTTTAACTGATAAATTATGAGCTGAATGTCTTAATGTTCAGCTAACATAATTTGGTATAAAGGCGAGTTTGCTTTACTACTTGATATTTCCTCTATATCACTAACAACGTTCCGTGAAGCAGGTTTTGGAAAACCGGGTACAATTTCGGAAAGCGCAGTGGCTAAAAAAGGTTCGTTTACATCACCCAACATACCTAAGTTGGCATAATCTTCATCTAAAGCAATATCTGGTGCCAAACCATCCACATAGTCTGTGTTTCCTGCAGTATTAGCGGTTTTAAATACCAACGGTAACATAGCGTACGTATGGTTAGGATTTGCATTACTGCGTCTAAAGCCTGGGGCTGGGGCATCGTATAATAAAAAAGAAGCCTGAAACTTTCCAGTCGTATTTTGCCCAATCTGAACTACATTTATGTATGGATTAAGACTGTTAATAACCAATTCACTTGCTGAAGCAGTTCGCCCGGTTGTTAAAATATAAACATTGGTTAATTGTAAACTGTTTATCGCACTTCCGTCACTGATGGATGAGTCAAAAAGACCATTTTCAGCATATTCATCTTGTCGGTCTGGATTCCATTGTTCGGTATAAAAAAGCTCTCCGTTAAACTGACCGGTAATCATACTGGCCAGATCGACAGCTGTTTCCACAGCACCACCACCATTGTAGCGAAGATCTAATACCAAATCGGTTACGCCATCTGCTTGTAAAGAGGCAAAAGCGGCGTTGAGGTCGTGATCAAAATCTCTAGTGAAGCTATTATACATTATATAACCGATTTTTTGACCCTGAACGTCTAATGTTTTTGCTATATAAACAGGATTTTCGGTGTACTGTTGTTTTATTAGTGATGCTGTTTCGCCGGTTGAAGTGATAGTTGTGCCATCAAAAGTAGCTAGACCAATGCTATAGGAGTTTTGGGATAACAGCTCAGAGAAATTGTTTTCATTAATTTGCTGTCCATCTACTGAATTAAAAATATCACCACGCTGTAATCCTGCGTTTTCTGCATCGGTGTTAGGCAACACATAGCGTACGTAACCAAATACATTTGTTGGGTTGTTTGGGTAGCGTACTAAACCATATTCCATTCCATTACTTTCTGAAACCCCAGAAAGGGAGTTTTCCAACTCTATATAATCATCAACTAAAATACTGAATCGGTCTTCTGGTACTGTTAAAAAGGCGAACAAGCTTTCAGGCGAATCATAACTACTTAAAAAGTTGTTCAGTTCTTGCTCACTTGAAAAAGCATCATCGGCAAGTTCTGGTTTGTCAGCTTTATAGAGGTAGAAAAAATTGAGGCCGCGATAAATGAAATTCTGAATTTCTAATTCTGAAGCAGTACGTGGGTTATCATCTGTATCTTCAAAACAAGAAGTAAATAAACCAGCGGTGATTAATAAAAGCAGTATAAGTTTCTTTTTCAAGGTGTTGGGGTTTTGGTTTTAATTTAGTCTAATAACCACAAAATACTTACAATATTGTGAATATGAAAATTACGGGGTTTAGAATCATTTTCTGAATCAAATATAATATATCTACTGTTTACTTGTAGTTTTATTGTTTCAGAAATAAAAATGTAACAAAAGTTATAGTTGTTCGTCGTAATTATAGAGAGCCATAACAAAGCTTTCATACAACCACCAAAAAATGAAACAAAAAGAATTTATAGCAACCGTGCTTCCTTTTAAGGATAAGTTGTATCGTCTTGCAAAGCGAATTCTTGTTTCGGGCGATGAAGCTGAAGATGCTGTACAAGAAGTGTATTTGAAATTATGGAAAGGGAGAAATAAAATTTCAAACTATAAAAACCCAGAAGCTTTTGCCGTGACAATGACAAAAAATTATTGTCTGGACCGGTTAAAGTCGAAACAGGCTTCTAACTTGAAGATTGTACATAGCAATTACAAAACTTCAGAAAATATAGAAAAGAAGATTGAAGCAAATGATGGGGTACAATTAGTTTTTAGAATAATGGAAACCCTACCTGAACAACAACGCATTATATTGCAGCTGCGAGATGTAGAACAGTTTGAATTTTCAGAAATCGCAAAAATGTTGGATAGTACCGAAACAGCAGTGCGCGTAAATTTATCCCGAGCCAGAAAAGCGGTGCGAGAAGAATTGATTAAAAAACACAATTATGGAATTAGCTAGAATAGAAAAATTACTAGATGCCTATTTTGAAGGCAATACCAGCCTTGCTGAAGAAGCTATTTTGCGAAACTATTTTGCTCAAAATGAAGTAGCACCTCATTTAGCTGCTTATAAACCTATGTTCGATGGTTTTACACTTGCCAAGAAAGAGGTTTCTAAACAAGATGTACAGGTAACAGAAAAACAATTTACCGTACGAAGATGGTGGTATGGTGTTGCAGCTTCAGTAGTATTGGCTATTGGCGTAGCAGGGTTTATGTTCTCTGAACCAAAATTAACACAAGAAGAACAAGAAGCCTTGGTCGCTTTTGAAAAAACAAGAGAAGCCATGCAAATGATGTCACAGAACTTTAATGAAGGAGCCGAAGAGCTCAGTTATATATCAACATTTACACAAACAAAAAACAAAATTTTAAAATAACCCTTAACTATATAAAAATGAAAAAGTCACTTATTTTAATTGCTTTATTGGCAGTACCTTTTTTCGCTTCAGCGCAAAAAGCTTTCGATATGTTCGAAGATGAGAAGGATGTAACCTCCTTTGTCGCTACCAAAAATATGTTCAAACTCCTTAGTAAAATGGATTTTGACTCTAACGATCCAGAGGTAAAAGAATACCTAGATTTAATAAACAACTTGGAAAACATCAAGATATTTACTACTGAAAATGTTTCCGTTGCTTCAAAAATGAACGATGCAGTTTCAAAGTATACTTCAGGGAATTCTAGCCTTTCTGAGCTAATGCGAGTAAAAGACGATGGTAAAAACATCAAGTTTTATTCAAAAGAAGGAAAAAACGAAAATCACGTAAGTGAATTGTTGATGCACCTTACCGGAAATCTTGATGGGAAAGAACGTACTGTAATTATGAGCATTACCGGAGATATAGACCTTAAAAAGGTATCGAAACTCACTAAAGACCTAAACGTTCCTGGAAGCGATGCATTAAAAAACCTTGACGATAAAAAATAATAATTATGACACTAGCAAAATATTTAATAGGTATTACCTTAGCGAGCCTTGCACTGTTTTCTTGCGACAACTCAGAATCCTTACAACAATATTTAGTTGATAAACAGGATGACGATAAATTCTTAAAAGTGGATTTAGCCACTAGTTTGTTGCAAAATGAAAACAGCGACTTTACGCAAGAAGAAAAGGACATTCTGGCAACCGTTAAAAAAATAAACGTTGTTGCGTATCCTTTAAAAGGAGAAAACATTACTGATTACCAAACTGAAAAAGACAAGGTGAAGTCTATTCTTGCAGAAGAAAAGTATAAAACCTTACTTAAAATGGGCTCTAACAACCGTGGTGCTACCTTAAAGTACACCGGCGAAGAAGATGCGATTGATGAGCTTATTGTCTTTGCTAGTGATGAGGAGCGTGGTTTTGCGGTTTTCAGGTTAATTGGAGACAAGATGCGTCCTGATAAAATGATGAAGTTGATGAACTCCATTGACAACGGTGATATTAACATAGACCAATTGAGTGGAATAGGAGATATCTTAAGTATGGGAACTGATAGTTCTGCTGCTAAAAAGTAAAACGTACTACTCACATTCAATAAAAAAAGCTTCAGATATTTTCTGAAGCTTTTTTCATATTAGACTATTGGGAAATTAAATCCCCGTATAATTAGAAGGCGTAATGACCCGCATTTCTTCTTTAACAGCTTCGGAAACGTCTAAAGTTTCAATAAAATCGGCCATGGATTGTTTTGTGATAGCTTCATTAGTTCGAGTAAGGCCTTTTAGTGCTTCGTATGGATTTGCATAGCCTTCTCTTCGTAGAATGGTTTGAATGGCTTCGGCTACAACCGCCCAGTTTTTCTCAAGGTCTTCATTAAATTTGGCTTCATTCAGTAATAATTTACCCAAGCCTTTTAAGGTTGACTGAAAACCAATTAACGTATGTCCAATTGGCACGCCAATGTTTCGTAATACGGTGCTATCAGTTAAGTCACGTTGTAAGCGGCTAATAGGTAATTTAGCTGAAAGATGCTCAAAAATAGCATTGGCAATTCCTAAATTTCCTTCGCTATTTTCAAAGTCGATTGGGTTTACTTTATGTGGCATAGCCGAAGAACCTACTTCGCCTTTTTTAATTTTCTGCTTAAAGTAATCCATGGAAACGTAACTCCAAATATCACGATCTAGATCAATTAAAATGTTATTGATTCGTTTCAAGCAATCAAACAAAGCCGCCATATGGTCGTAATGCTCAATTTGCGTGGTAGGGAAGGAGTGGTGTAATCCTAATTTGGATTGCACAAAATTTTGTCCAAAAGTTTTCCAGTCTACATTAGGATAAGCAACTTTATGGGCATTGAAATTTCCTGTAGCGCCGCCAAATTTAGCAGCACTTTTAATATTGTCCAATAAATCGAATTGTTCATCAATTCGAGTAACAAACACGGCAATTTCTTTTCCTAAGCGGGTAGGAGAAGCTGGTTGACCGTGCGTACGCGCTAACATTGGAATGTTTGCCCAATCTTCAGCTAACTCTTTCAATTTCTTTTTTACATCTAACAACAAAGGTACATAGACCTCGTTCATGGCTTCTTTTAAAGACAACGGAATGGCAGTGTTGTTTATGTCTTGCGATGTTAAACCAAAGTGGATAAACTCTTTAGATTTTTCCAATCCTAACCCATCAAACTTTTCTTTTATAAAATACTCAACCGCTTTAACGTCGTGGTTGGTTACTTTTTCTGTGTCTTTTATTTTTTGAGCATCTTCTGTGGAAAAGTTGGTGTATAACTCCCGAAGTGCTTCAAATTTTGAGGTGTCAAAATCACTTAACTGTGGCAGCGGAAGTTCTACCAAAGCGATAAAATATTCAACTTCTACTTGTACTCGGTATTTGATAAGAGCTTCTTCAGAAAAGAAAGGGATAAGACCTTTTGTTTTGGATGCGTATCGACCATCTATTGGTGAAATTGCTTGTAATGCGTTGTTAGCCATGGATTGAAATTTAAAGGTGCAAAGATACTAATTTTTAACACCTAAAGCGTCGATTTTTCACTTCAGTTTACTCTCCTTTTTTTCTGAAATTCAGTAATCTGTTTAATTGTTTTTTTTCCTCTGGCTTTATAACCTGCGCTTCCTACGTGAATGTTTTGTTCGATAATTTGTTGTAATTCGGGGTGAATCCATTCAAATTCGGTGCCTAAATAAAATAATGCTGTCATCGCCCGCGCCTGGCAGGCTATTTTTTTATCACTTATCAACCAATCAAAGCAACACTCGGTCATTATTTTTTTATGTGCTTCGGTACATTGTAAGCGTATTTTTTCTTCTTCCTTTTTGTAATATGAAATCGCAATAATTTCACAAATATGTGCCAACGGTCTAAGGGTTTGATCACGGGTTATGGTGGGTAGCTTTTCAAAAAAGAAATCTAAATGAGGTAGTAAAAAGTCTGGCTCTTCTAAATAAACAAATTCCAAAACCCAAGCGGCTTTATATGATAGCTCATCTTTTGTGGTAAGATAATAGGTAAGTAGCTCGCCAAACGTTTCGGGATGAGCAATTACCCAATGCGCAGTATCTAACCGGTTTTTTCGGTATGCCTTTGTGTAAGATAGTTGTTGTAATAATTCAGAAGAACTCATTTAAACAGCTAATTTTTCAATTTCAGCAATTACTTTCGGAACTCCCGTAGAAGCATTTTCAGCAAAAACAGAAATTCGCTCTGATGAAGAAATAGAAGGATTAGGATCCACAAAAAAGATAGGCACATTTTCCGAAGCAAATTGAAGCAATCCCGCGGCAGGATACACTTGCATAGATGTCCCAACGATAATTAAAATATCAGCTTGAGCAACGTAGTGCATTGCTTCATCCATCATTGGTACCATTTCACCAAACCAAACCACGTGTGGTCGTAATTGATGGTTTTCATCACAACAATCACCTGGGTTGAGGTCTTTTTTCCACTCTAAAACCGTAGTTTCATTGCCTGTACTGCGTACTTTTAATAATTCGCCGTGTAAATGAACTACGTTTGAGCTTCCTGCTCGTTCGTGTAGATCATCTACATTTTGAGTTATAATCGTCACTTCATGGTTTTGTTCTAATTCAACCAAAGCTTTATGAGCGGTATTGGGCTGTACTTCTAGCAATTGCTTTCTTCGTTTGTTGTAAAAGTCTAATACCAATTCGGGGTTTTTAGCAAAACCCTTGGGGGAGGCCACTTCCATTATGTCGTGATTTTCCCACAGGCCGTTGCTATCCCTAAAGGTATTAATTCCACTTTCGGCACTTACACCAGCGCCCGTTAAAACTACAATCTTCATTAATCTATTTTTTATATCTTCGTTTTTTTAAAAATACTTATTTCTATTGGATTCTCAACTTTTAAAATATTTGCAAAACCATATAACCGATAAGCGGAAAGCTCTTTTTAAAGAGGTGTTGGCTAAGCGAACGCGGCATTTTACTGTGGTGACCGAAGATGTATATCAACTGCATAATACGAGTGCCGTGATGCGAACCTGCGATGTTTTTGGGATTCAAGACCTGCATGTTGTAGAAGAAAAACTGGGTAAACGAGTGGACCGAGAAATCGCGATGGGTGCACAAAAATGGGTGAGTTTAAATCGGTACGACTCTATAGCAAGTTGTATGGATGACCTTAAAAATCAGGATTACCAACTTATTGCTACGACACCGCATAACGAATCGACTATTTTACATGAGTTTGATGTATCCAAAAAAAGCGCTTTTTTCTTTGGAAAAGAACGAGAAGGACTAAGCGATACGGTTTTAAATAATGCTGATGGGTATTTAAAAATACCGATGTACGGTTTTACCGAAAGTCTGAATATTTCGGTTTCCGCAGCCATTATTTTGCAAGATGTGGTAACGCGTCTCAAGCAAAGTGATGTGAATTGGCAACTTTCTGAAGAAGAAAAGTATGAAATTGAGTTACTATGGACAGAGAACACTCTAAAAAGTTCCGAAGAAATAATTAAAAGGTATCAAGAGCAGAAAAAGTAGTAGATTAGATGCTAGATGCTAGATGCTAGATGCTAGATGCTAGATGCTAGATGCTAGATGCTAGATGCTAGATGCTAGGTAAAACTAAACCTTAACCTGAAATTTCAAACCTAAAATATGAGACTAGTTTTCGCTACCCACAACAAGAATAAATTAAAAGAAGTAAAAGCCTTACTTCCGCATCATATTGAGATATTAAGCTTAACCGATATTGGTTGTAACGAAGAAATTCCTGAAACAGCAGATACCATTGAAGGCAATGCTATTTTAAAAGCAAATTATGTACGAGACAATTATGATTTAAATTGCTTTGCAGATGACACAGGATTGGAGGTTACGGCTCTAAATGGTGAGCCTGGTGTTTATAGTGCGCGTTATGCAGGGGAGGATAAAAGCTCTGAAGCTAATATTGAAAAACTTTTAAAAAATCTCGAAGGTAAAGAAGACCGTTCTGCTCGGTTTAAAACTGCAATAGCGTTAACTTTAAATCATTCCGAAGTATTGTTTTTAGGAATTTGTGAAGGTGAAATTACTACTGAAAAGAAAGGTACGGGTGGATTTGGATACGACTCTATTTTCAAACCAGACGGATGTGATGAAACGTTTGCTCAGATGAAACTAACTCAAAAAAGTGAAATAGGGCATAGGGGAAAGGCCATGCGCCAACTTATTGAATACCTTCGAGAGTGATACTGAATGATTTGCCTTTAGTTTTCGGTAATGTAAAATAACTAGGCAAAAGGACGATTAAGTTAATAGTTAATAGTATCTTTGCCGCTTCAAAAAATCCTCAGGGTGAGGGTTTGTGTTGAAGCGAAGCCCAAGGTTTAATAGTCGTTTGCTTCCAACCAACACGCAAACATTTTTAAACCATTTTATGGCTACATTTAAAGAATTAGGCCTTGAAGAAAACTTGCTTCAGGCTATTACCGATATGGGTTTTGAAACTCCATCGGAAGTACAAGAAAAAACAATCCCTATTTTATTGGAAAAGGAAACCGATATTGTTTCCTTAGCACAAACCGGAACAGGTAAAACCGCTGCGTTTGGCTTCCCAATGCTTCAAAAAATACAAATTGAAAGCAGAACCACACAAGGACTTATCCTTTCACCTACCCGTGAGCTTTGTTTACAAATAACCAAAGAGATAGAAAGCTACGGAAAGCATAAAAAAGGTCTTAATGTGGTTGCTGTATATGGTGGCGCAAGCATTAGCGATCAAGCACGCCAAATTAAAAAAGGTGCTCAAATTATCGTCGCTACTCCTGGTAGAATGAAGGATATGATTGGTCGTGGTATGATCGATATTTCAAAAATTGAATATTGTGTGCTCGATGAGGCAGATGAAATGTTGAACATGGGCTTCTATGAAGATATAACTGAAATTCTTTCACACTCCCCTAAAGATAAAAGCACCTGGCTTTTTAGTGCAACCATGCCAAAAGACGTGGCAAAAATTGCCAAAAAATTTATGCACAGCCCGGTTGAAATTACCGTAGGAAGCAGAAATGTAGGTACCGAAAATGTATCACACGAATACTATTTGGTAAACGCTAGAGATCGATATTTAGCACTAAAACGCTTGGCCGATGCGAATCCTGACATCTTTTCAGTAGTATTTTGCCGTACTAAGCGCGATACCCAGAAAGTAGCTGAACGTCTTATTGAAGATGGTTATAATGCCGCTGCAATACACGGAGATTTGAGTCAGAATCAACGTGATTTAGTGATGAAATCGTTCCGTACGCGTCAAATACAAATGTTAGTTGCAACCGATGTTGCTGCTCGTGGTATTGATGTAGACAATATTACACACGTAATAAACTACCAATTACCTGATGAAATTGAAACCTATACACACCGTAGCGGTCGTACAGGTCGTGCTGGAAAGAGTGGTGTTTCTATAGTAATTGTTTCAAAGAGTGAGCTTAGAAAGATTAAAAGCATTGAAAAAATTATTCAAAGAAACTTTACTAAAAAAGAAGTTCCGAGCGGAATGGAAATTTGCGAAACGCAATTGTTTCATTTAGCCAGCAGTATAAAAAATACAGAGGTTAACCACGAGATAGATGCGTATCTTCCAAATATTAATGAGGTTCTTGAGGATTTCAGTAAGGAAGAGTTAATCAAGAAAGTATTTTCAGTAGAGTTTACTCGTTTTTATAACTATTATAAGAATGAGAAAGATTTAAATTCAGCTGTAGGAGATACATCGGTAGGTAATAGCGAGGACAGTGTTCGATACTTTATTAACATTGGTGGGCGTGACGATTTTAACTGGATGAGCCTGAAAGATTTATTAAAAGATTTACTTAGTTTAGGTCAGGACGATGTATTCCGCGTAGATGTAAAAGATTCATTCTCCTTTTTCAATACCGATAAAAAGCACCAAGAGTTAGTATTGAATATTTTCAACGATTTTAAATTAGATGGTCGTAATATTTCAGTAGAAATTAGCAAAGACGGACGTAATAAAGGAGGCGGAAGAAGCGGCGGAAAAGGTCGTGGAAAAGGAAAACGAGGAGGAAAAAGCTTTGATGGTGGCGGTGGTTCAAAATTTAAAGGAAAAAGCCGTAGAAGAAACGAACGCCCTTCAGGAAAAGGTACAGGAGGAAAACGCAGAAGACGTAATTAACAAATAAATTAGTCCACTTTTGAAACTTTGGCACAGATTTGTCGTCTATTTATGTAAATTTGTTACAATTGCTATGAAAAGACACGTATTACTTTTAGTATTTTGTTTAGTTTCCATTATTGCATTTTCGCAGGATGATACCCCAATTAAAGGTAAAGTTCTTAGCAGTGCAACAGACGACCCTTTGGAAAATGTAAATATTGTTAACTTGAATGAAGTTATAGGTACAACTACCGATAAAGAAGGTGAATTCTCTATTCGCGCTAAAGTGAACGATACCTTGTATTTTAGCTATTTAGGCTATAAATCGATTCGAGTTCGGGTAACAAATGACTGGTTAAAATTTGGTGATATTAAAGTAAAAATGACAGAATTAGGCATTGCACTTGAAGAAGTTGTGGTAAAACCGGTACAACTTACCGGTTATGTTGAGGTGGATGCTAAGATAATTCCGATCTATGATAATTACAGATATCGTATTTCGGGATTAAGTTCTGGTTATGAAGGTGGGAGCAGGCAGCCAGGAGCTGTAAACAAAGTGTTGAGTGCTATTTTTAATCCAGCAGATTTTCTGTATAATGTCTTCGGAAAACGGCCTAAACAGATGCAGAAGCTTCGTAAAATGAAGCAAGATGATGAAATTAGAAATCTGTTAGCTAGTAAATATGATAGGGAAACCTTAATGGCTGTATTGCAGTTGGAACGCGTTGATATTGATGAAATATTGAACAATTGCAGTTATTCTGAAAGTTTTATAAAAACGGCTAACGATCTTCAAATATTGGACGCTATCAGTGAATGTTACGAAGAATACCGTGTTTTAAACAGAGAAAAGGGTTGATTTAGCAAGTTGTTATGAAAATTCTGAAATAAGTTTATTTATCTTGAACTTTTTCAGAAACCGTAACACTTCTTATGAAACAATTTGTAGACCAACAAAGAGCTTTTTTCAATACCCAAACTACAAAAAATATATCTTTTAGAATTAAACAGCTTGACACGCTACAAGCTGTTTTAAAAGAAAATGAAACGCTTCTAAATGAAGCTATCTTCGCAGACTTCAAAAAATCTGAATTTGACACCTATGTAAGCGAACTGGCTTTGTTGTACAGCGATATAAAAGAAGCTAAAGGCAATATAAAGAAATGGTCTCGCCGAAAACGAGTTTCTACTAATTTATTAAATTTTCCAGCCAGCAGTTACATCATTCCTGAGCCATTAGGCGTTTGCTTAGTAATTGGCGCATGGAACTATCCGTATCAACTTTCTTTTGCACCTGTTGTAGCAGCTTTAGCTGCGGGAAATACAGTGATTTTAAAACCTAGTGAGTTGCCTTCAAAAACAAGTGAGGTGATAGCAAAATTGGTTAATAAAAATTTTGATCCCAATGTATTTAAAGTAATTGAAGGCAGCGTTTCTGAAACTACGGAGCTTTTAAAACAAAATTTTGATAAAATATTCTTTACTGGCAGTACCAAAGTAGGGAAGATTGTCTATAAAGCAGCAGCTGAAACTTTGACACCCGTTACTTTAGAAATGGGGGGTAAAAGCCCCGCGTTTGTTACCGAGGAGTGTAACCTTAACATGGCGGTAAAACGAATGATGTGGGCTAAGTTTTTAAACGCAGGCCAAACCTGTATTGCTCCAGACTATGTGATGGTACATGAAAATGTGAAGAAAGAATTTTTAGAACTTGCGAAAGCAGAGATTGAAGCAGAACACTTTCAATTTGAAAATGATAATTATGTTCAGATTATCAACAACGATAATTTTGAAAGGCTTGAAAAAATGATACAACCTAATCAAGTATATTATGGCGGAAACATGGACAAAGAAAAACGCTATATACAACCTACGATACTTCAGAATGTTTCATTTGAAGATCCTGTTATGCAAGAAGAGATTTTCGGCCCTATTTTACCGGTGATTGGGTATGATAATATAGATAAAGCAATTACTGAGGTGCGAAAATTTCCGAAGCCATTGTCTTGTTATGTCTTTACCAAGGATAAAAAAGCAAAACATAAAATATTGAATGATATTTCATTTGGTGGAGGAGCAATAAATGATGCTGTGATGCATATTTCGAATCCCAAACTACCTTTTGGTGGCGTAGGGCAGAGTGGAATAGGTAACTACCACGGTAAAGCAGGTTTTGACTGTTTTACACATTATAAAAGTATTCTTGATAAACCTACGTGGTTAGAATTACCCATAAAATACTATCCTCATACCAATAGAAAATTGAAATGGATCAAGCGGATGATGAAATTTCAATAACGTCTTTAAATATGACCTAAAAAGTTCATAAATATGAGGTTAATTTAAGTTAGTTTTCATAAAAAGGTTTCTTACTTTTATACTTTACTAACCAAAAATTCTATTTATGAGTCAAGAAGACAACTCAATTTCATTACAAACAGCACAAGATTGGACCACCGAATGGCGCTCCGTAGAATCTACTTACAACAAACACAATGAATGTAATGGATTTTTAATTCCCGCCGAAGATTTGCAAGCTGTTTTAGATGAAATGGCAACGCAAAGAAGCGGCAAGAAAAAAGTTCGTGCTTATATAGGGGTAGATCCTACAACCAATGAAGAAAAATTAATTTTTGTAGCAACACAGCCTGACGATCAAGATGATGGTAGTATTATCTATCGCGATATGATAAATGGATACAATGGATTGCAAACGGGAGGTAAATTGTATGATTTTACTTTACCAGATCCACCAGCCTCCGATCCCCTAAGCCCTTTGAATTAAAACCATTAAATGGAATTATTTCTTCTTTTAGGAAAAATAGGGGTTATTACAGTTGTAATTAATACTATTTTATTCTTTAAAAGCTTTACTTACAACGGTAAAGCTTTTAAAATCTTTACTTACTACTTGTTATTAATATCCATTATCCAGGTAATAAGTTATTTATTACATTTATTTACAGACTATAATTTATATATGTCTAACGTATATATTATTGTTCAATTTGCAGTTTTGACTCTTTTTTTCCGTGAACTATTAAACTTAAAAATACTTTTATATATAGGTATTTTGGTACTTGCTTTTTTAGGGTACCAATATGTAAGTGATTTTTCTTTATTTTTAAAATACAATTCTGTTGGTATTGCCTTAACGCAAGGGATTATTACGGTATATGCTTTATTATATTTTTACTTTTCACTGACTAAAAAAGATTCGAAGTTCTTATTAATCAATTTAGGCATTTTTCTATATATGATTAGTAGTAGTTTAATCTTGGCATCGGGAAACTTAGTGTTTAATTTCGATTTAATTTCGAAAGAAGACTATATATTATTGCTAACCTTAAACAGTGTATTCTATATTATTTTTCAAATTTTAGTTTTTATCGCTTGGTATGGAAACTTCAGAAAGAAAACTATACGTTATTTAAGCTAATGGATACGTTGTTGGATATCTCAAGTAATTTTGCGATAGCATTTTGTGTGTTAAATGCGCTTCTTTATATCTCTAGGCTTAAAGGAAACAATAAAGCCTTTAAAATATTTGCGGTTTATTTAGTTGTAATAGCCATTATACAGCTTAATGCATCGTTTTTAAAATTTATTGTTCCTATAAATAACAATCTTTTTCTCTTTCATTTTTATTACATTCTTCAGTTTATTTTTCTCACATTTTTTTATTTTGAGCTGTTGAAACATAAATGGATGTATGTTGTTTTGGGGATAGTTCTAGGTATTATCACGTTTCAGTTTATTGAAACCCCAGCTATGTTTTTTCGCTACAATCCATTAGGTGTTACAATCACCCAAGGTATTATTGTAATATATTCAGTCCTCTTTTTTTATAAGTACCTGCACGAAACAAATGAATTTCTTATCATTAACATAGGTCTTTTTTTCTATTTACTGTCTAGTATTTTAATTTTTGCCTCTGGTAACCTCGTGTTTAATATGGAATTAATTACAAAGTATGGTTATCGCTTATTATTGAACTTAAATAATGTACTCTATCTTGGCCTTCAATTTCTTATCTTCGTGACATGGTGGAAGAATTACTATTCCAAGAAGACTATCAAATAGTCGATCTTATCCTCATTGCCATTGCCCTTTTGGTAGCAATGGCGGTAGCTATTATTTTGTTTTTTTACTTTTCAAGAAAACGGATTATCAAAAGTGAACTGGAAAAGGCAAACTTGAAAATTGCCAATCAAAAAGAAATACTACAAACTACCATAATCACCCAAGAAGAGGAGCGAAAGCGAATTGCTCAAGACTTGCATGATGCCATTAGTTCAAAACTCAACATTGTTTCATTAAATGCTAACATGTTGTCATTAAAAGATATTTCTTCTGAAGAAACAAATAAAATAGCCAATAGCATTTTAAAGGTAACCGGAAACGTTTTGGAAAGCTCCCGAAAGATTGCTCACGATTTGTTGCCACCTACTTTAGATAAATTCGGACTGGAAGCTGCCCTAGAAGAGTTGTGCGAAGAAGTTGCCGACACCAATAGCTTTGAGGTAAATTGTAATTTACAGTATCCAGAACATTTTCTTAACAAGGATAAAGAATTGCATGTATTTCGTATCGTGCAAGAGCTGTTCAATAACTCCATAAAATATTCTGAAGCTACAAATCTAACTTTAAAAACCGAAATGGAAGGAAAACAACTACTTCTGTACTATTCCGATAATGGAAAAGGATTTGATGTTTCAATTGCCAAAAAAGCAAAAGGATTAGGGATGAGCGGTATTGAAAACCGAGTTGCCATTTTAAATGCAACTCATACTATAATATCTTCACCAGATAATGGAATTTCTGTAACTTTAGCCTTAAACCCCAGTAAAGATGAAAATTAACGTAGTAATCGCAGATGATGAAGAACTGTTTAGAGTAGGGATGGTGCACATTCTCTCTCGTGATTCAGCCATAGAAATTACATATCAGGCCAGTGACGGGAACGAGCTTTTGGAACACTTGGCAGGTTGCGAACAATTACCCGATATAGTTGTTACGGATATAAAAATGCCAGGATTAAATGGTGTCGAAGCTACCAAGGCGATACACCAAGCGTACGGTGAAATAGGAATTATTGCTCTTACTACATACAATACCAAACCATTTATTAGAAACATGATAGATGTAGGGGCAAGCGCTTACTTAGTGAAAAATTCACCACCTGAAAAAGTTTTACATACCATAAAACAAGTATATTACAATGGTTTCTATTACGATAAACACGTGATGGAAGTAGTGAATAGTAAAAAAGGAGGAAGTAAATACAGTGATAAAACTGTTTTTGATGACGAATTTTTAACTGAAAGGGAAGCAGAGGTTTTAGAGTTAATCTGCAAACAACATAAAACCGCTGAAATTGCTGAAAAATTATTTATAAGCCCAAGAACTGTGGAAGTACACCGTAAAAATTTATTGGATAAAGCAGATGTGAAAAACGTAGCGGGACTTGTCATCTTCGCAATTAAAAATGAATTGGTGCCTCCCATTATTATTGAATAGATGCTTTTAGCTTATCTAGTAAGAAATGCTGCAAACAGTTACACATTATTCGCTTCACTTTTTAGCCCCAGGTTTATTAGCGTGGATTTTTTTCAGAAATAACTGGAAACGCGCTTGGCTCATTATGATTGCCACCATGCTTGTCGATCTGGATCATTTGCTGGCAGACCCTATTTTTTCTCCCGGAAGGTGTAGTATCGGGTTTCATCCACTGCATTCCTATTATGCCATTTGTGTTTATTTGGTGTTTTTATTCTTCAAAAAAACCAGAATTATTGCGGTAGGATTGTTGTTTCATATGGTAACAGATTTTATTGATTGCTGGTGGATGAAATAATACTTTTTTTCTGAAAACGGTATAAATAAAAAATTACTATCTTTCCTTTTTATTCAACTCCCTTGTTTTAAATACTAAAAAATATGCTCACAAAAGTATATGGGAGTGCTGTTTTTGGCGTAGAAGCCACAACTATTACTGTTGAAGTAAATACTGATATTGGAGTTGGCTACCATTTAGTTGGTCTGCCAGATAATGCTATTAAAGAAAGTAATTACCGCATTGCTGCTGCCTTACAAAACAACGGATTTAAAATTCCTGGAAAAAAAATAACTCTAAACATGGCTCCGGCCGATCTTCGAAAAGAAGGCTCGGCTTACGATCTTACCTTGGCTATTGGAATATTAGTTTCTACTGGACAGATAAAAGAAAATCATCCCCTTTCAGAATACATTATTATGGGCGAACTTTCTCTAGATGGAAGTTTACAGCCTATTCGTGGTGCTTTGCCTATCGCTATAAAAGCTAAAGAAGAAGGGTTTAAAGGTTTTATTCTCCCCAAACAAAATGAAAAAGAAGCTGCAATTGTTGATGGGTTGGAAGTATACGGCGTAGAAACTATAAAAGAAGTAATCGATTTTTTCAATGCTGAAATTCCTCTAGAACAATCCATCGTTGATATGGAAGCTGAGTTCTATGAACATCTTGAAAACCCAGAATTCGACTTTAGCGACGTAAAAGGCCAAGAAAGTATTAAGCGTTGTATGGAAATCGCTGCCGCTGGTGGACATAATATAATATTAATTGGCCCTCCAGGCTCGGGTAAAACCATGTTGGCAAAGCGTTTGCCCAGTATTTTACCTCCATTGACTATTAATGAAGCGTTAGAAACTACCAAAATACACAGTGTTGCCGGAAGAACGAAACAAAAAGGAGGGATAATGACTTCACGCCCTTTTAGAAGTCCCCACCATACAATTAGTGATGTAGCACTGGTCGGCGGCGGACAATACCCCCAGCCAGGGGAAATTTCATTGGCACATAATGGTGTTTTGTTTTTAGACGAATTACCTGAATTTAAGCGAAGCGTCCTCGAAGTAATGCGACAACCGCTAGAAGACCGCGATGTAACCATTTCACGAGCACGATTTACAGTTACATATCCGTCCAGCTTCATGTTAGTTGCGAGTATGAACCCCAGTCCTAGTGGATATTTTAACGATCCAGATGCGCCAATAACTTCTTCACCAGCCGAAATGCAACGTTATTTAGGCAAGATTTCGGGTCCGTTACTAGACCGAATTGATATTCATATAGAAGTAACTCCTGTGCCTTTTGAAAAATTGAGCGAAGAAAGAAAAGGCGAAGCGAGCATCATCATACGAGAGCGAGTTACACAGGCCAGAAAATTACAGTCAAAACGTTTTGAAGAGTTTGAAAATATCCATTATAATGCGCAAATGGGCGTTAAGCAAATACGAACCTTTTGTAAATTAGATGAAGCTTCCTTACAACTATTGAAAACAGCTATGGAACGCCTTAACCTTTCCGCTCGAGCGTACGACCGTATTTTAAAGGTATCTAGAACGATTGCCGATTTAGATAATTCAGAAAATATAACGGGTAATCATATTTCCGAAGCTATTCAATATAGAAGCTTGGATCGTGACGGTTGGTTTGGTTAATTTTTAACTAATTTTTATTATAAAGGAATAAAATATTTAATTTACCCCAAAATATACTTTAATGAAACTGTGTTACTTTTTACTTTTTTTTATTTGTAGTTTACATATACATGCACAAATAATAGAATTTACAGACCAAAATTTGAAAAATAGATTAGTAAATACTAATTGCGTCATTACTTCACCAAATGGCTCATTACCTACAGAAGATGCAGATATTAATGATGATGGTGAAATAGATATTTACGAAGCTCAAGAAGTAAGATACTTGTCTTTAAAAAATAGTGAGATCTCTTCAATAGATGAAATTGGTTATTTTATTAATTTGGAACGTCTTTTAATTTACGGTAATCAAATTTCTACAGCAAACTTTAGTTCAAATGTTCAGCTCAAAACTTTAGATATCAAAAATAATTCTCTAACGAGTTTAAATTTTTCTGAAAATCAACACATAAGGACAGTGATTGCAGATGATAATGAATTACAAGAACTTACTTTATTAGATAATCAGGAATTAATACATTTAAATGTTTCTGGTAATGATTTTAGTGACTTATACTTAAATGAAGCTCCTAATTTAATTCATTTAAATTTTAGCTTTAATCCTAATATTTTGAATATAGACTTAGCTAGTAATGTTAATTTAACAGAATTATATGTTACGGGAAACAACTTAACCCAATTAGATTTATCTCAAAATATAGAATTAGAAATATTGAATTGTGCTGTTAATGAACTTCAATCTCTTAATTTAAGTCACAACACTAATTTACGTTCCTTAAATTGTGCTTATAATGAACTTACGGAAATATTAACGAATAGTAATCAACTAGATAATATAAATTGTGACTATAACAACCTTACTGAGATAGATATTTCAAATAGTAAAATGTTATATAACTTTAGCGCTGAACATAATTCACTCACTTCATTAGATATTACTTCAAATCACTTACTTAAAACTTTAGCAATTAACAATAACGCCTTAGAAACTTTGTTTATTAAAAACGGTAGTTCTTTAGTCTCTTTAGGTTTTGATAATAATCCTGATATAAGATTTATTTGTATAGATAGTGAGATAAATGGTTCGTTAGTGGAGTATTTTCAAGTGACAAATAAGCTTGAAGATTATGGATATGTAGATTGCCAAGTTAATTCATATTGTTCTTTTGTTCCAGGGGGGGGATATTATGATGTAATAGGAGAAACCAGGTTTGATATTGATGGAAATGGATGTAACATTACAGATGCTATTTATCCTTATTTAAAACTTAAAGTGTCTAATGGAACTGAAGAGGCAATTTTTATAGCAAATGGAGAAGGTAACTATAAAATTCCTTTGCAAGAAGGGCCTCACACATTTGTGCCAATGCTGGAAGAGATATCATATTTCACAATTGATCCTAGTATTGTACAACTAGATATCCCTACGGGACAAAACCCACATATTCAAAACTACTGTATAGTACCCGATGGAATACATGATGACTTAGAAATAACAATTGTTCCCTTAGAGCAAGCAGTACCAGGATTTGATTGTAGATATAAAATTATATATAAAAATAAAGGGAATACTACCCTTTCTGGAGAAGTGAAATTAACCTTTCAAGATGAATTTATGGATTTTTTAAATGCTACACCTTCTGAAAATTCACAATCTACAGATACTATTAATTGGATTTTTAATGATCTATTACCTTTTCAAACCAACGAAATTGAGGTTGCAATGCATTTAAATGCTCCAACCGATGTGCCTCCGTTAAACGGAGGTGAAATATTAAATTTTAAAACGTCAATTTTTCCCCAAGAAAATGATGAAACCATAGAAGACAATACTTTCACTTTAGAACAAACTGTTTTCAACTCTATGGATCCAAATGACATTAAATGTTTACAAGGCAATACTCTACCAGTAAATAAGATTGGAGACTATATTCACTATTTAATTCGCTTTGAAAACTTAGGAACAGTAAACGCTAGAAATATTGTAATTAAGGATGTTTTAAATACAGAAACCCTCAATCCATTGTCTATAGTTCCATTAAGTTCAAGCCATAATTTTGTTACTAGATTAAAAAATGACAATATATTAGAGTTTGTTTTTGAAGATATTCAATTACCCTTTACATCGCCAAATAATAAAGGCTTTGTTTTATTTAAGATAAAAACTAGAGGAAACTTACAGGTTGGGGAAAATATTATGAATAATGCTGAAATATATTTTGACTATAATTTCCCCATTGAAACCAATACTGAAAACACTGAAATTACTGAAGAAACCTTATCTATTTATGACTATAAATCGGGTGTAAATATTTATCCCAATCCTGCTAATAATATGTTATTTATTGAATTTTTACTTACATCAATAAAAAAACCTTCTCAAGTACTAATATTTGATTTAACGGGGAAACTATTAAAAAAGGAATTAATTGAAAGTAAAACTAATAAATTAGACATTTCAAATTTTTCAGCAGGAGTTTATTTAATAAAGATAGTTATTGATGAAAAAATAATTACAAAGAAAATAGTTGTTAATTGATTTAACATTTCGTTAAGATTTCAGCAAAACTGCAGTTGTATCTTTAGCGCTTACAAAACTAAACCAATATGATTGCAAAAAACAAAATTAAAATTACAGTTATTGCTCTGCTTGCAGTGGCTTTTACTTTTACTTCCTGTAAAAATGAAGAAACTGAAACCACAGAAGAAAGTGCTTCACTTTCTGTCGATTTTGAAAAGTATGAACTTGAAAACGGTCTGGATGTCGTGTTACACCAAGATAAAAGTGACCCGATTGTTTCAGTTGCCATTCAATATGGCGTAGGTTCTAACCGTGAAAAAACGGGCCGTACTGGTTTTGCTCACCTATTTGAGCATATGCTATTTCAAGAATCTGAGAACGTTCCACAAGATCAGTTTTTCAAAAAGATTCAAGATGCTGGCGGTACATTAAACGGCGGTACTTGGAAAGATGGAACTATTTACTACGAAGTGGTACCTAAAAATGCCATGGAAATGGTAATGTGGTTAGAAAGTGACCGTATGGGATACTTTATTAATACAGTTACCGAGTCTGCTTTTTATAACCAACAAGAAGTGGTTCAAAACGAAAAGAGACAACGTGTAGATAATAATCCTTATGGCCACACTGGTTGGGTAATCGATAAAAATATCTATCCAGAAGGACATCCTTACAATTGGCAAGTTATTGGTGAATTAAAAGACCTTCAAAATTCAACTATAGAAGATGTTCGCGAATTTTACGATCGTTTTTACGGTCCTAATAATGCGACATTGGTGTTAGCAGGTGATTTTGAAACAGCCGAGGCTAAAGAAATGATTGAAAAGTATTTTGGCGAAATCAAAAAACGTCAAGAAGTTGAAAAAATGGAACCACAACCGGTTACTATTTCTGAAACCAAAAGACTGTACCACGAAGATAATTTTGCGAATGCACCACAACTAAATATGGTGTGGCCAACAGTTGAGCAATATACTGAGGATGCATATGCATTAGATTTCTTAGCTGAAATACTTTCCGATGGAAAAAAAGCACCATTGTATAAGGTATTGGTAAAAGAGAAAGACCTTACTTCAAGAACTAGCGCTTACAATAGTTCGCAAGAATTGGCGGGTGAATTCCGAATTAATATTACCGCTAATAACGGTGTTGACTTAGATAGCGTAGAAACTGGAATTAATGAAGCGATGGCGATGTTTGAAAAGAATGGCGTGACCGATCGTGATATCGAGCGTATTAAAGCTGGTTTAGAAACAGATTTTTACAATGGAATAAGTAGTGTATTAGGGAAATCATTCCAATTAGCACGTTATAACACATTTACTGGAGATCCTGGATTTATCGAAGATGATATTGAAAACATCAAAAAAGTAACCAAGGAAGATGTTATGCGTGTGTATAACGAGTACATAAAAGATAAGCCTTTTGTGTTGACAAGCTTCGTACCGAAAGGACAAATGGAGTTGATTGCTGAAAATTCAGAAAAAGCGCCAGTTGTAGAAGAAGAAATTAAGGAGAATGTAGAGAAGAATATTGAAGAATCAACTGAAGAAGTAGCTAAAACTCCTTCAAATTTTGATCGTTCTATTCAACCTGAGCAAGGTGCTACACCAGAATTAAGCATTCCAGATACTTGGACGGCAGAATTAGATAACGGATTAGAAGTATACGGAATTGAGCAAAATGAAATTCCAACGGTTAACTTCAGTTTAGTAATCGAAGGCGGACATTTAATGGACGATAAAAATAAAAATGGTGTTGCTAACTTAATGACAGATATTTTAATGGAGGGTACGCAAAACAAAACTCCAGAAGAGCTTGAAGAGGCCATTGATCTTCTAGGAGCTTCTATTAATATGTACACTACCAACGAGTCTATTGTAATTCGTGGAAACACATTAACACGTAACTTCGATAAAACAATGGATTTAGTAGAAGAAATTTTACTAGAACCACGTTGGGATGAAGAAGAATTGGGACGTGTTAAAACCAAAACAATCAACCAGATAAAACGTAATGCCGCGAATCCAAACAGGGTAGCGAGCAATGTCTATGATAAATTGTTGTACGGTGAAGACCATATTTTCAGCCTTCCAACAAGCGGAACGGAAGAATCTGTAGAAGCCATAGAAATGGCAGATTTAAAGTCCTTCTATAACAACAATTTTTCACCATCAATTAGTACATTTCACGTAGTTGGTAAAATAGACAAAGAAGAAACCTTAAAGCAACTTAATGGATTAAAAGAGCGATGGGCAGCAAAAGAAGTAACCATTCCAGAATATACAATTCCGGAAAGTCGTGATAAAGCTTCTTTGTATTTTGTAGATATTCCTAAAGCCAAGCAATCGGTTATCAATATTGGATATATCGCATTACCACGTACCGATAAGGATTTTTACCCTGTTGAGGTGATGAACTATAAATTAGGTGGTTCTTTTAGCGGAAATGTAAACCTTATTCTTCGTGAAGAAAAAGGATATACATATGGAGCACGTACGGGGTTCAGCGGAAGCAAAATTCCAGGAACGTTTACTGCTTCCTCTAGTGTTCGTACCAATACTACAGGTGAGTCTGTTCAAATATTTAAGGATCAGATCGCTAACTACAAAGAAGGAATCAGTAAGGAAGATCTAGATTTCACTAAAAATGCAATGATTAAATCGAACGCGCGTCGTTTTGAAACGCAATTCTCATTATTGGGTATGCTTCAAGAAATGAGCAGTTACGACCTTCCTTCAAATTATATTGAAAACGAAGAGAGCATCGTTAAAAACATGACGCTTGAGCAGCATAAAGAATTGGCAAATAAATACCTAGACGAGTCTAAAATGGCTTATTTGGTTGTTGGTGATGCTGAAACACAGTTTGCTCAATTTAAAGACATGGATTTTGATGAAGTTAAATTAATCAACAAAGAAGGTGAAGAAGTAAAACTGGAAGACGTTAAAATGTAATTCAGAATTCACTAAAAAGTAAAAGGGATACCAATTGGTATCCCTTTTTTTGTTTCTAAAACTTAAATAGAAACTATATTTAATATCTTTAATATTTTAATAGAAACTGTTTCTGAAATATCCTACTATGAAAAATGTCCTTTCCTTGTTTTTTTTACTTTCCATATTGGTGAGTTGTAATTCGTCCGAAGAAAAAAAGAGTCCTGAAAACAAAATGAAACATGAAAATAAGATTGAAACTAAAAACGAAACTGAAATTCAGCAATACGATTCTCCTTCCTTTACACTAGCTGAAGCCAATCAATTAATAGAACTTCCATTGCATTGTGTGGAAAATGAATATCCAAACAAACTGGGACAGACCATTGGCAGTGATGAAGATTTACAATCCCCAGAGGCGCTACACCCAATTTTTTATGGCTGTTTTGACTGGCATAGCGCTGTTCACGGTTATTGGTCTATGGTTACACTAGTAAAACAGTTTCCAGATATGGAAAAGGCAGATAGGGTTAAAGAGATACTTCAGAAAAATATTACGGCTAAAAATGTATCAAAAGAACTTGAGTATTTTCAAAAAGACATTAATAAAAGTTACGAACGTACTTATGGATGGGCATGGTTACTAAAACTTTCAGAAGCATTACACACTTGGGACGACCCAATGGCAAAACAATTGGCCGAAAACTTACAACCTTTAACAGACGAGATCGTTTCGAAATATAAAGAGTATCTACCTAAACTAGTCTATCCAATTAGAGTAGGGGAACATGCCAATACTGCTTTTGGATTGGCATTTGCGTGGGACTATGCTAATGCTACAGAGAACACTCAATTACAAATTCTTATTTCAAAACGAGCTAAAGAATTTTATTTAAACGATGAAGGTTGTCCTATGACATGGGAACCCAGCGGATACGATTTTCTTTCACCGTGTTTAGAAGAAGTGGATATCATGCGTCGTGTGCTTCCGAAGGAAGAATTTACAGGCTGGCTTGATTCTTTCTTACCAACTTTAGAAGATAAAAATTATCAACTTGAACCGGGGAAAGTAGGCGATAGGAGTGATGGAAAGTTGGTTCATCTAGATGGGCTTAATTTTAGCCGAGCTTGGGTGTTGTATGGCTTGGCAAATCAATATCCAGAGTATGAATACTTAAAAAATGTGGCAAATCAGCATATTTCATATTCCTACCCTAATTTGGTAGGCGATACCTACGAGGGCGGTCATTGGTTGGCAAGTTTCGCTATTTACGCTCTGCAACAAAACTAAAAACACAGGTGAAAAACATATTTAAAAATATAGGTCCAGGTGCATTAATAGCAGCGGCATTTATAGGTCCGGGAACCGTTACTGTCTGTGTTTTAACCGGTGTTGAATTTGGTTTCACATTGTTATGGGCTATGGTTTTATCGATCATTGCCACGATTGTGTTGCAAGAGATGGCCATTCGGTTAGGATTGGTATATGGAAAAGGTTTAGCGGAAGCGGTACGGAGCGAAATTCCTTTAAAAACGGTGCGAATTGTTGCTATACTCCTTATTCTTTCAGCAATATTAATAGGGAATGCCGCGTATGAAGCCGGGAACATCAGCGGCGGAATGTTAGGCTTAGAAACTATTTTTACGGAATCTACTGTTTTAATAGGTAGTTTAGAACTTAACTACTTAAGCATGTTAATAGCAGGAATTGCTTTTATTTTGCTTTTTATTGGAAATTATAAAGTAATTGAACGAAGTCTTGTCGTATTAGTCATATTGATGAGCATTTCATTTTTAGTAACAGCTATTGTAACCAATCCCAATTGGATAGAAGTCTTAAAGGGTATGTTTATGCCTTCAATCCCTAAAGAAGGTGTGCTAGCTATCATTGCTTTAGTAGGAACGACAGTGGTACCTTATAATCTGTTTTTACATGCCTCTTTGGTGAAGGAAAAATGGAATGGCAAAGAAGAATTACAAGCTGCCCGAACCGATTTATATGTATCTATCATTTTGGGCGGGTTGGTGTCTATTGCCATTATTATTTGTGCCGCTTCTATTAAAAATTCAGAAATTAGCAATGCAGCCGATTTGGCAAAAAGTATAGAACCGCTTTTTGGCAGCTTTGCAAAATACTTTTTAAGTATTGGTTTGTTTGCCGCCGGGATTTCCTCAGCAATTACAGCGCCTTTAGCAGCTGCATATGTAGCCAGAGGTTGCTTTGATTGGGAACTTAGTTTAAAATCTAAAAAATTTCGTGCCGTTTGGATGCTTGTATTGTTAACGGGTGTCATATTTTCTTCAGTAGGCTTCAAACCTATTGAAGTTATCCAATTTGCACAAGTAGCCAACGGAATTTTACTACCCGTAATTGCAGGGTTTTTAGTGTGGGTGGTTAATAAAGAATCAGTTTTAGGAACCTATAAAAATAATAAAGCTCAAAACGCTATAGGAATCATCATCGTACTTATTGCACTTGTGTTAGGCCTTCGAAGCCTCTCAAAAGTATTTTTTGATGTTTGATAGAATATAATAATTTTAGAAAAAGGTGGCTGAGTGATTTTATGGCGGAAGATACAGAATGAAACAGTAGACTTTCAATCCATAAAATTGTATCGAAGCTACCGATTAATTGATGATTATTTTTTACCTTAATGATAAATAATCAATGTGGCTGAGCCCTTCGACCATGCTCAGGACAGGCAGAGTCGAAGCCCAGGAGATAAAACTAGAAACTTGAATAAAGAAACCAAACATATAGACATCAACGCAGACCTAGGCGAAGGTAGTGGCTTTGACGAAGCCATCATGCCGTTAATCTCTTCGTGCAGTATTGCTTCTGGAGGGCATTTTGGAACAGAAAAAACAATGCGGACCGCTATTAGGTTGGCAAAGCAACACAACGTAAAAATTGGAGTGCATCCCTCGTTTCCCGACAAGGACAACTTTGGAAGAAAGATTATCACGATGACAAAAAACGAGTTGACACAAACCGTTTTTAATCAACTGATACAGTTTTTTGCACTCTGCGAAACCGAAGGAGCTACCATCAATCACGTAAAACTGCACGGCGCTCTGTATAATTATGCGGCGAAAGACGCCCCAACGGCAGATGCTGTAGTAGAAGCCGTATTGCAAACAAAAGTGCGTCCTAAATTGTACGTACAACACAACTCCGTTTTGCATCGCAAAGCAGAAAATTTATTGCCACTAGAATTTGAAGCTTTTATAGATAGGCGTTATAACAACGACCTCTCTTTGGTTTCACGGAGTGAAGAGGGAGCGCTTATAGAAAGTCCTAAAGACGCCTGGGAACAACTTTTTAAAATGGTTTCTGAAAGAAAAATTCAAACTATTAACAGTATGGCTAAACCAATTACTGCCTCCACATATTGCATTCACGGTGATAACCAACATTCGATTGAAATTTTGCATCACATCCACAAACAAATGAGGGTTAAAGGCTTAACTTTAGATCGATGAAACAACCAACTATAAAACCATTTGGCGAACAAGCCATATTGATTGAGTGGAAACCATCTGTTGACAATAAAACATTGACAGCTGTTTTACAGGTTAAGCAACTTGTTTTGCAAACCTATACAAAAGAGGTCCTTGAAACGGTCCCTGCGTACAGCTCATTGGCAGTGTTTTTAAAAAAAGGAGTGCAGCAATACGATTTTATCAATCAACTATCAAAAAAACTGAAAAAGATACCCAAAGCACAATCGGAAATTTCTCGGGTATTACATATTCCGGTTTGCTATAATCCAAAATTTGCGTTGGATATTGAAGACGTTGCAAAAACAAATAATTTAACTACTTCTGAAGTAATAGAACTTCATACCAAACCTACCTATAAAGTTTATTTTTTGGGATTTCTACCCGGTTTTCCGTACTTAGGTGGCTTAGACAAACGCTTACAAACACCACGGAAACAAACTCCAAGAGAAATAATCGAAGCTGGATCTGTTGCAATTGGTGGATCGCAAACGGGAGTCTATACTTCTTCTTCTCCTGGAGGGTGGAACATTATCGGTAAAAGTCCGCTAAACTATTTTTCAATAGAGAAGAACCCACCCGCTTTATTAAAAGCTGGAGATTTTATAAAATTTATCCCAATTTCAGAAGACGAATACCGTAAAATTAAAGTGGAAGTCGATGCAGATATCTACACAATAGGAGAGGAGGCAAAACATGGTTGAAGTATTAAAACCAGGTCTTTTTACAAGCATACAAGATAAAGGAAGAACGGGCTACCGTCGGTTGGGTGTGCCTCTAAGCGGAGCGATGGACACTGTTTCCGCGGCTATGGCTAATAAACTTTTGGACAACTCAACCCAAGCTGCCGTTATGGAATTTACGATGATGGGCCCTAGACTTCAATTTAAAGCTCCCACGTTTATAGCGATCTGCGGAGCTGGTTTTCATGCAACAATCAACGATGTGCCCATAGAGTTGGGTAAAGCCACAGAAATTTCTGAAAACAATGTTTTGAAAATTGACCATCCCGACTTTGGAAACTATGGTTATCTGGCAGTTTTAGGTGGTTTTAAAACTGAAATTATATTGGGTAGCCGAAGCTTTTATAACAACATCACAAAAAAGAAACGATTAGAGAAAGGAGATGTTTTGAAATTTTCAACTACTACTTCTAAAAAAATAGTTAGACATGCTTCTTTTTCAATAGATGAACATCATTTTAATGATGAAGCAATAGAAGTATATCCAGGACCTGAATTTGATTTACTTCCGAAGAAATTTCAGAAGATAATAATGGATACTACATTGAAAATAGGTTCACAAAGTAGTCGTATGGCGTATGTAATAGAAGGTTTGGAGGATATTTCAGCAAAAGAAATAATAACAGCTCCAGTGCAGCCAGGAACGGTGCAGTTGACGCCTTCAGGCAAAAGTGTGGTATTAATGCGCGATGCCCAAACTACTGGTGGTTATTCACGAATACTGCAATTAACAGAACAAGCTATTTGTAGACTTGCCCAAAAGCGGGTGGGAAAAACGGTTTATTTCAAATTAATCGAACACCTATAAAGACAACTGCGGCGCTTTGTTTTCTTCTATTTTCTTGGTGTTGATAATACTTTCAATTTCTTCAAACTGTTCGGTAAGTATGGGGTGTTTCAGTATCGCTTTCACATAATTTATGCTGCTTTTACTTAAATGGCGGGATAATGTTGGTTCATAATACTCCCAAGGCTCGAAGAAGGATTTATTTTGCTTCTCAGTAAGCGAAAGGATAAGGTTGTTCTCTTCAGAAAGAAATATTTTAAGAGTGTTTTCAATGTTTGCTGAAAGTATAAATCCATTTAAATGAGCTTCAATATCATTAAAAGTTACCTTATGCGGCATCATAATCTTGAAATACCGAGTGGAACCATCGCTTGTTTTTTCAAGGCTCGTAACGTAATCACTTAAATATCCGGGAATTTTATCAAGGTTTAAACCCGTTTCTAAATCGGCAATGATGTTGTCTGTCTCATTTTCGTTGATGGCAATGTGATCAATGTAATATTGTTTTTTGAATTTCTTTATTAGATGGTCTATATACAAGCTTTTACTATTAATTATCTCGATATACCCAATCTGTTTGTCTCCCAGTACTTTTTTGTCACGGGCTAAATAGTTATGAACATCCAGACACCCTAACAAGCCGCTATTGTCAATGGCCCCAGCATCGATAAAATAGCCATAACCAGGGATTTTTGCTGCCGGGCTGAAAACAGGAAAACGGTTGGTGGTTGATACTGCTTGATAATAGGGGATGGTTTCATTGTTGGTAAGATCGGCCAGATTTATTGCAAAAGGGAAGATTTCTTCAAAATTATTTTGCTTAACAGACCAAAGAATACCGCGACTACCTTGTGTTCCTGCTGTGTTCATTATCAATGAAGGAAAATAACCGTTTTTGTTAAATGCCTCTTTCCAATAATCCCTGAATGAGGTTTTAGAGAGCCTAGTGCTGTTTATATCTTGAATTTCATTCTGATACTTACGCATAGCATAATACGGCCGGTCACGTAAGCCAAAACGTTGACTAAAAGGCCATATTTTTCGGTAGGAATCGAGCCCGAACGTTAGGGAAAGATCTAGGGAGGTATAATTTTGTGCTGCCAGGTGGTCAATTTTCTTTTGAATTTCTTCAAAATCAAGCCCGTTTTCTTTATACAGTCCAGTATATAAAGCTAAACCCAAAGACCCGCCTGAGGCCCCAGAAAGCGCAATGGTCTGGTTTAGTAACTTGCCTTCAGTATTTTTTTGAAGCATATTTACTACATTTAGCGTCCAAACGTTGGCCTTAAGTCCGCCACCATGTGAAGCGATAAAAAACAGGGTGTTGTCATCTTTGGCTCGTAAACTGTCGATAAAAACAGCTTCGGTAATTTCGGTTTTTGAGTTTTTTACTCGATCCAGTTGGTGGGTTTTAACCTCAATAGGAGCAAAAAAAGTAATGATAAATAAGGCGATGACAGTTCCCAATACAATAAAGATTCCTTTGTATAATTGTGATCCAAAGAGATTGAGTTTTTTGGTTACAAAAAAGTATTTGCCCAAGCTTGCTACAATAAAATAATAGAAATAGAAAAATGCCAGTAGTATTGGTATTCCATTAAGCAGCGACCAGTCTTTAATACTCGCAATGGTTGAAAAAACGATGATGATAAACGCAACCAAAAAATTAAGGTTGTACATAACCAGGTAATTTTCAGAGCGTTCCAGGAAAAGTAGATTTTTAATGCAAAATTTAAAAGGAACAAATGCTTTGGAAGTGCCCATTGCATTGTAAACAAGTGTTAATTTGGTTCGCAATAACCTAAAAAACACGTAATTAAACATAAGGGCATAGCTGGTAAGAAGCAACAAAATAAACCCTCCGGGGCTAAAGTTGCCTACTAGTAACGTCAAAGCCAACAACAGAAAGCATGCAAGCGCCAAAATTACATACCAAATCCCTAGTTTTCTATAGAGCTTATTTATTTTATTGAGACTTTTTTGATGCTTTTTTTCTGAAGCTACACCTTCTTTGGCATCAAGTGTTTTTTTAAGTGCTGTAAATTTTTCCTTATAAAAGATGTAAACAACAAAGGGAACAAGTAGTAGCACGTACATAACACTCTTAACCGGTGCGAAGGGAAAGGAATCAAAAAGTAAGTTTGGTGAAAAACTACTGATTATAAAATGAACCCAAACACAATGGATCAATATTCCGATGGAATACCGTAGGTAATTAGCCCAGTTATCCGGCTTATAGTTAGATTCTGGGTTAGTCGTGAAAACAAAAATGGGAAACTTCTTAAAAGGCCAAAAGGGGATTGGATTGGTTTTGTGCCAATTGGTGTAATCTCTTGAATCATTTAAATCTGCCGCATAATAAGTGTAAATAGGGTAGTGAGAAAGAACCAAAGCCAAGGCATTAATAAGAAAGAAACATAGCAATAGAGAAAACTTGCTAGTTTCCATCATATCGACCAACATTGTCAATGCTTGATCCATTTGTGTTAATAACAACAGGATAATTACAATGACAATCAAGCTTAAAACAGCAGATTTAAAAAAGTTTTTAAATGAGCGTATAAAGTGATTGATTCCATTTACAAAATGGACAAAGATAGATGTCTTTTGTTTTTTTGTATTCATAAAACAACGGTAACTCGTTATTAAAGATACTTATTAATTATAGTTAAAATGAGTTGCATTCTTTTTTTTGTCACCACTGTTTATTGAAATAGGAGGGGTGAACAACCTTTTTTTTTCTGTTTTTAATTTGGATAATGTCACGCCGAAATTAAGCGTTTCAAAAATTGTTTTTTTAGAATATTCCTTTGAAGTTTCTTTAATTAATTTATGAAGTCCAAGCTGGAAATCTTCTAGATTTTTATGACAAAAAAACAGCATCCAAAAATATATTTTGTATTTTGATTCACGTAAGGATTTAGGTATCTTTAAAATATGCGTCTTACTCGTTTTAGGCGCGCCTAAAAATTTAATTAAAATATTTATAATGTTTTGATTATCAATTTTTTTAATTAAATTAATTAAAGTCTTAGTTTGATTTAAATTTGAGTTCACACTTATATTACTTTCTTCTATAATTACTATGTTTTCAATGCTTTTTTTATCTAAAAATGAAGTGTTTTCGAGTGTGCACATATGTATTTTAGTTTGTAAGAAAGACACTAATTCTTCTTCTATTTTGTTTGTATTTATTTCAGTTTTAATCATGATTTATTTGGTTTTATTTTGAGTATTATAAACTGTAATTTTCTATTTTTTTAACCTGAATAACTAAACTAGTTTAAAATAATTATATGCTAATTCCATGGTATCAATAGCAAGACTATTTTCTTTTTCTATCTGTTTTTTTACCGTCCATTTTACTGGATATGCACGTATAATATTCCAAGCTAAAACAGATTCTTTTTTACCGTTTACCAGTTTAACTTTTAAATCGGTTGGAGAAAATTGATATTGATCTATTGCTTTTTTACACCATTCAATCACTTTTAAATCTTTTAATAGTACTCCTTTTAATATAAGATTTGGAAAACGTGTTCGGGATGGAAAAAAATGTTTAAACTCTTTTTCTGGGTTTTTAACTAAGTTTTCAACATCTATATGAACCGTAAGACCAGAAACCGATTTGAATTGTGCATTGCTTTCTCTTTTTTCATTTTCAAAGAAATGAACATTAAGGTAAAATTGTTTTTGTGCAATTGTTTTGTTCATATTTTCAGCTTTTAATTTTGTTGCATCTTATATGTTAGTTGCATTGTGATAAACTCTGCGGGTCGTATCGGGGCGATACCAAGTTCAATTATTAAAAGGCCGTCCAGTATGTCGTTTTGTGTCATACTTTGCCCTAAGCCGATACTTACATAAAAAGCACGACTAGGAGTATTACCGCTTAAAGCACCATCTCGCCATTGAAGCATTAAAAAATTTTCGATTAGTACCTTTAATTTTTGCCAAGTGGTATTGTTGTTTTGTTCATTTAAATAACTGTTAACCACTCTGTTTATAGATGTTTCAACCATAATACCAAAGCGTCTTACCGAAACATACCGCCATTCATTATCATTACCTGCCAATGTACGAGCTCCCCATACCAAAATGCCACTACCTTGAAATTCCCTGATGGCATTAATTGATTTTCCTGAAGGGTGAACATTCAGGGTTTCTTGTTCGAGATCTGTTATACTTTGGGTGGTTTCTATACATCCATTTACTGAAACGTTTGCCGGCGCCTTCCATACACCTCTGTTTTTATCTACTCTTTCATAAATACCTGCCATCGCGCTACTTGATGGTAGGGTGACTGTCGTTTGGTCGAGCTGGCTTTTTATATCGTTAAACAAAATGGTATTTTCGTGACTTCCTCCAATTTTTAAGTCAGCAAGTGACAATCCGTTAAATGAGCCAAGGTTTTGAATTCCCGTTTCATCGACACTTGTATGTTCTATGGCTATATCACCATCTTTAAAAGCATACGGGAAAAGCGTTTTTAGATATGGATAATATATAGCACCGTATTTTAAAAGCTCGGTATCATTTCCTAAGGTGTTGGTATTACGTACTGTGGTAGGATTATTTTCGTAGGTGTCTGCAATTACAAACCGATCTTTAAGCTGTTTTGCTTGTTGCAATGCTTGGTGTATCAAATCATAGTAATTATAAGCAGTTGAAATGTTCACCGCATCTGGAAATACCAACAAAGTAGGTTCTTTATAATTTTCAAGGACAGAGAAACCATCCACAAGTTGGCTTTTTGAAACCGTTGTATTGTTATAATCTCCCACAGAAATTATGTAGCAGGATGTTCCGCCATTAATAAAGTATAGTTGTAAAGCATAATACATTGTAAATGGACTTGGAGCACTATTGTGTGTGCTTATTTTGCGGTCCTGTGTTTGTGTAAGGCCATTATTGTTTAATGTATCTGTAATAGTAACTGTGAGGTTTTTTTCGTTTTGTGATACCCCAAAGAAGTCTTCATACTCAAGAAGGGAGGATATTTTTGTAGGTAAGTTGGTGAGGTCTTGGCCACTTTTTTCAGCTTTTTCAGTATAGCCAATGAAAGCAGGAATGGCAGTTTCTACTTGTGTTATTGCGGTAGTGTTATAGCTTATGTTAGTACTATGGAAACTAAATGGTTTGCGGGGTTTTTTCATGTGCCTTTGCTTAATTAATGTAGATTTCATAAATTGTTTTGGTAATATTACCCAGCGGGTCTTTTTCAACGATGAGCCGGGTAGGGCAAGCTGGTGGTTGTTCCCGACTATTAAACTTGTAGTCAATCTTACCGTTTTTCACTAAAGGCAACTCGGTAGGTTCGGTTGAATGTACAAGCGTATTATTAAGTGCATTTTTATAGTGCCAAATGGTTTTGCGGTTGGCAAACTGAATTTTAAATTTTTTCGATTCAACGCTAAGTTCATCTTTCTTACTTAGTAATTTTCTTTTGTTAGCGGTATAAGTTTGCAAGTTGTCGTCTGTAATATTTAAAGAGATTACTCCAAATAGGCTTTCCATCTCTTCTTCTGAAAACTGCTTCCGTATGCTTTTCCAGGTGGTTTCAGAAATTTTAAAATCTGAAATGGGATGTTTTGTTTCTGCTACATCTATATACGTGAAATTATTGTTTTCTGAAGCAGGCTTTGTATTAGAAAAGTAAAAAGGAACAACAGGAATGGCATTTACTGTTGAGTAATTTTCAAATAAAAAGTCATTGATATATAGTAAAAAGGATAGGTTGAAGTTCTCTAAAACAGGAATTTTTGGAATGTAATTTTGCGCTTCTTCTGAAATCTCTTCAACCTGGATTAATAGTGTAAAACCTGTTTCGGTAGGTTTAAAAATTATCTTATGTGCATTAAGATAATGATATGTTTCTTCAGAAGGAACAACGTCAATAAACTCCCGTGCATCATAGTTGGAAAGTTGCTTTTCTTTTAGTTTTTCTGAAATATCAAAAGGAACGAGGCCATCATTTAAAAAATATTCGTGATAAATATCTAGGCTGCAAAGTGGTTTATATGTAATTAAAAAATTCAAGTTGTCTAATATTGGTACAACACAAATTTAAAGTGTAATTGTTTGTATTTCAGCAGGTAATTAACTTGAAAAATAGAAGGTTTTTCTTTAAAAAAATAGGCATATCCCTTAATAGCAAATAGGGAAAATCCTTATTTCAATGAGGGATTTTTCCTAATTCACACCTTTAATGTATCAACAAAGCAAGAAATTGTATACATTGCTTTACTAACTAACCAAAATTATAAAGATGGCTAAACCAGCAAAATGTATTAGTGTTGACCAGGCAAGACAATTGCAAGATAATTGGATAAGCACGAGAGCATTAGAAATTGAACGTGCCCAAGGGAATGTTGATACCCGTGAGTTTTTTTATACAGTAGATGAATTACAGGAGTATTTAGATTACGTTAAAGAGTTATCTAAAAAACAAAAAATCGATAACCCTGGAATCAGGATTTATTTTGCGGCTTATGATGACATTTCAGATGATAAAGCAACTGTTTTCTTAGCACCTACAGAAGGGGCTACACCGAGTTCTAATATTAATTATAATATTGATCCTTTTAATAAAAGTATAGGAGGTTGGCCGCCTAAAAGCTATTAAAACCTGTGTTATTTTGAAAGAATTCTTAGTATATGCCTTTCCTATTACAACTATAGAACTTTTGGCAGCTGTAGCGGGGCTTTTTTTGATTAGTAAGCGTAAAACCGATGCGGCAACAAAATATTTTATTTATTTTTTGTGTTTTACTGTTTTAGTTGAAATTGTGGGCTACTATGCACCACTAGCTTATTTTTCAGGTTATAAATTGTTCTACTTTGTAGAAGGAACCGTTTTTGAAAACAATTATTGGTTGTACAACATCAATTCAATAATTAGTTATGTTATATATGTAAGTTACTTTAAGTGGCAATTAAACAGTCCCAGAATCCGTACCTTTTTAAATGTAATATTGGTGCTTTTTGTGATTTCTTGTATGTTAAACTTGATTTTTTCAGACGTTTATTTTATAGCATTTTCTTCGTTTACTGAAGTAATAGGAACAATTTTGGTGTTATTTTCAATAAGTCTGTATTACTATCAACTGTTGAATAGCGATGAGATTTTAAAGTTTGATAAATCACTTCCTTTTTATATTTCTTTAGGGGCTATTTTATTACATTTGGTTTTGACTCCTGTATTTATTTATAGCCATCATTTTGATTCTGAAAGTCCCGAATTTGTAGAATTGTACAAAACCATACTCCTTTTTACAAACCTATTGGTATATTTACTTTATACTATCGGATTTGTTATATGTCTAAAGAAGAAAGGCTTCTCATAATATACTTTATTGCAATATTGGTGCTTACCGTTGTTGTATCAGTAGTATTCTTTATCGCATTTCAACGACGAAAAAATAAATTATTGTTACGGCAAGCCGAGCAAAAGCGGCAATTTGAGAATGAAATCTCAAAATCTAGAATTGAGATTCAAGAACAGACCCTTAAAAACATTGCGTGGGAGTTGCACGACAACATTGGCCAATTGCTTTCTGTAGCAAATATCCAATTGAATATGATACTACCAACACTTCCTACAGAATTCCATAATCAATTACTAGAAACTAAATCTGTTGTACAGGAAACCGTTACCGAAGTACGGAGTCTTTCAAAAACTCTAAATAATGATGTTGTGTATAAAAATGGATTAGTTGAATCATTAAAAGTTGAATTAGAGCGATTTAATCGCCTCGACTTTTTAAATGCAACTTTAGAGATAACTGGTAAAATAAAAGAAATAGATAGAACCAACGAAATAATAATTTTCCGAATCCTTCAAGAGTTTTCTACTAACGTATTAAAACACGCCCGAGCAACAGAATTATTTGTACATTTAAATTATACAGAAACCTTTTTTCAAATTGAAGCAAGAGATAACGGTATTGGTTTTGACATGTCAGAGCAAAAAGGGAATTCTGGAATGGAAACCATGAAAAGCCGCGCTGAACTGTTAAAAGCTCAATTTTCGATAGATTCTAAAAAACAGGAAGGAACAATTTTACGCTTAAATTACCCTTATAAAAATGAATAAAACAACTTCTCACAACATAGTAATAGTAGATGATCATTCCTTGTTTGCTAGTTCATTAGAGAAACTAGTGAACTCTTTTGAAGAGTTTAATGTACTCTATCATGCCAAGAATGGTAAAGACTTGCAGCAAAAACTAAAACAGTACTCAGAGGTTCCTGAACTAATTTTATTAGACCTCAATATGCCAGTAATGGATGGTTTTGAGACGATGGAATGGTTACATGAAAACCAAAAAAGCATTAAAGTATTGGCGCTTACCATGGAAGATGATGAAAGAAAAATACTTAAAATGTTGAGTTTGGGTGCCAAGGGGTATTTGCTAAAAGATATTCATCCCGATAAACTAAATGAGGCCTTAGTGCAAACACTTAAAAAAGGATATTATCATTCAGAAAAAGTAGCTGAATCCTTGTTACATTCTTTACATTCAGATGAAACTGAAAAACCAGCATTTAAAGAACGGGAAATTGATTTTATGAAGTTAGCTTGTAGTGAAATGACCTATAAAGAAATTGCTGATAAAATGAATTTGAGCCCGAAAACCATTGATGGCTATCGCCAAGAACTTTTCAATAAATTGGATATTAAAAATAGGGTGGGCTTGGTGATTTATGCTTTAAAAAATGAGATTACAAAAATTTAATCACAGGCTTTCCATAACGGATCTTTAGGCAAAGGAGCAATAATGGTAAGTTTTTCTTTTTTAACGGGATGTACAAAGGTTAGCTTCCTAGAGTGCAAGTGAATACTCGCGTCTTTATTACTTCGGTCAAAACCGTATTTTAAATCACCTTTTATAGGGCTGCCTATTGCTGAAAGTTGGGAGCGTATTTGGTGATGACGTCCAGTTTCTAATTTTACTTCCAGCAAAAAATAATTATCCAACTTCTTTATAACCTGATAGTGGAGTATTCCTTTCTTACTATCAGGGACTTCGTTTATATGAGAATATGATTTGTTTTGCTTCGGATTTCTTTTCAAATAATGTATTAGGGTATCTGAAGCTTTTGGCGGTTCATTTTTAACTATGGACCAATAGGTTTTTTCAGTATCACGTTCAGCAAATAATTTATTTAAACGTGATAGGGCTTTCGAGGTACGTGCAAAAACAACAACCCCACTTGTAGGTCGGTCTAACCTATGTACCACGCCCAAATAAACAGCTCCAGGTTTATTGTATTTTTCAGCAATATATTCTTTAACAACTTCTGAAAGTGGTTTGTCACCAGTTTTATCACCTTGAACAATATCACCTGCACGTTTATTTACGATAAGCAGGTGATTGTCTTCAAATAAAACTTGTAAGTTATCTTTTGTAGATATGATTTTTTTTAAACTCAGCGGAATATTCTTTTGAAAATAAGTACTAGTATTGCTCTTTATCGCTAGGGAAATTACCGCTTTTTACATCATCAATGTAATTTTTAAAAGCGCCCGTCATTTCGGCATATAAATCTAAATACCGACGTAAAAAACGAGGATTGAACTCATGAGTCATCCCGACCATATCGTGTGTAACCAAAACTTGTCCATCCACTTCATTTCCGGCACCTATTCCTATAATTGGAATAGTTAATTCTTTGGCTACTTCAGCAGCTAATTTGGCAGGAACTTTTTCAAGTACAATAGCAAAACAGCCTATTTTTTCCAATAATTTAGCGTCAGCTTTTAGTTTTTCGGCTTCTTCATCTTCTTTTGCACGAACAGTGTAGGTTCCAAATTTATATATGGATTGTGGCGTAAGTCCTAAATGACCCATTACAGGAATTCCGGCGTTTAAAATTCGTTTAACCGATTCTTTTATTTCTTTCCCGCCTTCTAGTTTTACTGCGTGACCGCCGCTTTCTTTCATAATCCGAATAGCAGAGCGTAGCGCTTCTTTTGGGTCACTTTGGTAACTTCCGAAGGGAATATCAACAACAACCAGACTTCGTTCAATGGCTCTCACTACTGAACTGGCGTGGTAAATCATTTGGTCTAAGGTGATTGGCAACGTGGTTTCATGTCCAGCCATAACATTGGAGGCCGAATCACCTACTAGTATGACGTCTATGCCCGAGCCATCCACAATTTTTGCCATAGTAAAATCGTAGGCGGTGAGCATGGATATTTTTTCACCTTTCTTTTTCATATCCACCAAAGTTTTGGTGGTAATACGTTTGTATTCTTTTTTTGCGATCGACATATTTTTTTTCTTATTCTATCAATTAGAGTATAAAAATACTAATTTTGAAAGGAACCAAATAAATTTCTTAATATGAAAACTGTACTTTATCTGTTGTTTTTATTTACTCTGACTTCAGTTTTTGCTCAAAACGAACTTTCAGAAAACAATGCAAAAATAATTATAGGTGAATTTTTTAGAGGATTTCACGAGCGCGATACCGTTAGGATGAAAAGTGTCACTTCACCTCATTTACAATTGCGTACGTTTTATCTATCTAAAGATGGGGAAAACAAGGTGCGTTATTTGCGAATTGAAGATTTTTTAAAAGCTGTGGCAGCAAGACCTGAAGACCAAAAATGGGAAGAACGGTTACTAGATTACCAAGTACAGTCTGATGGTAACTTGGCTCATGTTTGGACACCGTATGAGTTTTACTTAAATGATGCGTTTAGCCATTGTGGGGCAAATTCGTTTACATTAACCTATACCGATGAAGGTTGGAAAATTATTTTAGTTTTAGACTCTAGGCGAATAGGTAGTTGCGATAATTAATGTAGCGTTAACAATCGCTCATATTTACACGTACCGCTAAGCCACCTTCGCTGGTTTCTTTGTATTTATTGCTCATATCTTTAGCAGTTTCCCACATCGTTTCAATAACCTTGTCTAATGGGACTTTTGCAGAAAGTGGATCACTATCAAGCGCCATCTCGCAAGCGTTAATGGCTTTTATAGCTCCCATAGCGTTTCGTTCAATACATGGTATTTGCACCAAACCGGCAATAGGATCACAGGTTAATCCGAGATGATGTTCCATAGCTATTTCAGCAGCCATTAAACATTGTTCTGGAGTTCCGCCCATTAATTCGGTCAAGGCACCAGCTGCCATTGAAGAAGAAACGCCAATCTCTGCTTGGCAACCGCCCATAGCAGCTGAAATGGTAGCTCCCTTTTTAAACAGGCTGCCAATTTCACCCGCAACTAACATAAACTTGCGAATATCTTTAAAATCAGCTTTATGGTTTTCAATAACCATATAATACATAATTACAGCTGGAATAACACCGGCACTTCCGTTTGTAGGTGCGGTAACCACTCTTCCTAACGAAGCATTTACTTCGTTAACCGAAAGTGCAAAACAGGATACCCATTTCAATATTTGTCTAAACTTTACTTCTGTACTTCTAATGGCTTCAATCCATTCTTGAGCATCATTATATGGGGCATCGCCTATTAAGTTCTTATGCATGTCAAAAGCACGTCGTTTTACATTAAGTCCGCCTGGTAATTTTCCTTCTGTATGGCAGCCTACATACATAGAATCTAGCATAACATTCCATATTTTTTGTAGACCCTCGTTTATTTCTTCTTCTGAACGAAGCGATTTTTCATTTTCCAGAACAATTTCGCTAATGGATTTCCCTTCGGCTTTACAATTAGATAGCAACTCAACACCGCTATGGACAGGAAACGGAAATTGTGCAAATTTCTGCTCCTTCATTTTTTTGTTCTTCCGTTCTTTCTTAATTACAAAACCACCACCAATAGAGTAGAAGGTAGCTGTTTTTTTAGAACCGTTAGTTAAATATGCATGAAATGTAATTCCGTTAGGATGAAAATCTAAAAATTTTCTGTTGAATTTAATATGTTCTTTTGGATTGAAATCAATCTCTTTTTCATCATTCAACCTAAGTTTATGGTTTGATGTGATAAAATCGATGGTCTCGTCAATTTTTTCAATAGGAAAAGTTACCGGGTCAAAACCACATAAACCAAGCATTGTAGCAACATCGGTAGCATGGCCTTTTCCAGTAAGAGATAGCGAACCGTATAAATTCACCTGCACTTTTTCTACTTGATTAAAATGACCTTTCTCAATCAATTCATCGACCCAACGTTCTGCAGCACGCCAAGGCCCTAAAGTGTGCGAACTTGAAGGTCCCACACCAATCTTTAACATATCAAAAACACTTATACTTTCCATAGGCTATAATATAACACAAATGTAAATTTTCTTTTATAGATTTTTGTTGAAAAGTATATGGAAATAATCCTATTTTTAAATGGATTATTTCCTAATTTTGTTTCTATGGAAATTACAACCTCTGGAAAATTACAGAAAGTGAAAAACCGCCATGCGCCTGAAGTCTCTAAACAAACAGGCTTTCCTAGCGCGGCTACACATTATTTAGAAGCACCTATCGATTTGCACAAAGAATTGATGCACAATCAGGATGCTACTTTTTTTATCCGGGTTGATGGTGATGGGTATACGGCATTCAAAATACATCATAACGATGTACTAATTGTAGACCGTTCTCTTAAGGCAACCCCCAATAGGCTCGCTTTGGTGGTTATAAATGGTGAGTTTTTATTGGTTCGTATTTCAGAAAAACCTTCAGAAGAAGAATATACCTTGTGGGGTGTTGTTACATACATAATTCATAATGCGCTATGATAGCTATGGTCGACTGCAATAGTTTTTACGCGTCGTGCGAACAAGTATTCCGTCCAGATTTGTGGGGGAAACCAGTAGTGGTATTAAGTAATAATGACGGTTGTATAATTGCAGCAAATAAGGAAGCAAAAGCGATAACCGACATCCCAATGTTTGAGCCGGTCTTCAAAATAAAAGATCAATTGATAAAAAACCGAGTAACGTTCTTCTCTTCCAATTACACTTTGTATGGCGAAATGTCGCAACGGGTTATGAATATATTAAAAACCTTTTCACCTATGGTTGAGGTGTACAGTATTGATGAATCTTTCGTAGAAGTAAGCGGGATGGATTACTTAAACCTTGAAAACTATGGACATGAAATAAAAGATACCATTAAACAATTAACCGGTTTGCCGGTAGGAGTGGGGATAGCGCCCACCAAGGTATTAGCAAAGTTAGCTAATAAAATGGCAAAGAAGATAGAAGGCTATGATCACGTATGTATAATTGATTCTGAAGAAAAACGGATTAAAGCCTTGCAGTGGGCAAAAACAAAAGACGTTTGGGGGTTGGGGAGAAAACACGTAGAGCGATTGAAGAATATAGGGGTATTTACGGCCTATGAATTTACCCAAAAGCCACTCGCTTGGGTTCGCAAAGAAATGACCGTGGTGGGTGAGCGATTATGGAGAGAATTACAAGGTGAACCGTGCATAGAGTTTACAGAAGTGCCTAAACCCAAAAAAGGAATCGGCACTGCTAAATCATTCGGAAAAAAACTGGAAGACTTGGAGCGTATCGAGGAAGCCTGCGCGTATTATATAAGTGAAGTGAGCGAAGTGCTACGTGCTCAAAATTCCTGTGCCACCTATGTACAGGTGTTTGTACATACCAATTACCATAGCAATGTTGATAAGCAATATTCTAATAGTATAACGGCAACGATGCCAATTCCTACCAATAATACGTTTCAGTTGATTTCTGAAGCGCGAAAAGCATTACATGAAATATACAAACCAGGCTATCGCTATAAAAAAGTAGGAGTGAATTTAAGCGGAATCATTCCGCAGGAATATGTGCAAGGTAATTTGTTTCATCAGCCATCTAAATTAAATAACCATAAGCTTATTCAAACGTTCGATAAGCTGAACAATAAGTATGGAAAGTCTACCGTAGCTTCAGCGATGACCGGAACACGTATGAACGAATGGGAACTCATTAAAAAAGAACGAAGTCCGCGATATACTACACAGTGGGAAGAATTGCTGAAAATTGAAGCTAAATAGCCGTAATACCAATCCCTCCATCAACTGAAATATTTTGTCCAGTAATGTACGATGATTTATCCATCGCTAAAAAAGCAATCACATTTGCCATTTCTTCAGCTTGTGCAACACGACCTAGTGGTGTGTGTTTTAAAACGGGTTCAATACGCTCCTTAATTTTAAGAAGTCCTTCCGTAAGCGGGGTTTGAGTAAACCAAGGCGACATGGCGTTGACGCGGATTCCATCTTTAGCCCATTCAGCAGCAAGGTTTTTAGTTTGCATCACCAACCCGGCTTTCGACATGCCGTAGGGAGATCCCGTATTCGTATCTAACACTCCAGAAACAGACGCAACGTTGACAATGGTTGCCTTACCGGGTTTTTGAAGAAACGGATGCAGTTTTCTGCTCAACTCAAAAGGTGCCGTCATATTAATGGCAATAACTTTTGAGATTTCTTCTTCTGAATAATCCAATGCTTTTTTTCGAATATTGATTCCTGCATTGTTTACAAGAATGTCCAAAGTATCCCAACGTTTTCGTACTTCGGAAACAATTGCTTCAATGCCGTCATTTTCTGAAACATCACTAACGACTCCAAAAGCGGCATGATTCTCTTTTTGTAGCTCGCCTTCAAAAGCTTTTACATCTTTTTCACTCCGTGCTGTAAAAATCACATCGGCACCGAGTGAAAGAAACTCTAAAACCGTTGCTTTACCAATTCCTTTGGTGCCTCCAGTTATAACCGTTTTTTTACCTTTTAAATTCCACATAATTATATTTTAAAATTAAAAAACCTTCCGCTGCATTCATATCGAAAGTAACGGAAGGTGTGTTGTGTCTTTATTCTCTACGGAGTTAAAACGACTCTAAAACGAGCTTCGTTGTTCATCATTTTTTCAAATGCTTCGGCAACATCGTCTAACTTGTATGTTTCAATCATTGGTTTAGTGTCAGTCAAAGCGCTAAAGTTAAGCGTATCTTCACTTTCAATTGCGGTACCACTTGGCCATCCGGTAACCGATTTGCGAGCCATCAATAGTTGCATAGGTGATACTTCTACAGCATCAGGTGTAGCACCTATACAGATTAATTGTCCGTCAATACCCAATCCATCAATAACAGACGAGATTGCATCAGCGTGTGGTGCAGTAGCAACAATTAACTTTGCGCCGCCTAATTTTTGCAATTCCTCAACAGCATTTTGTTCCTTGATATTAATGTAGTGATGTGCTCCTAAGTCTTTTGCTAACTTCTTTTTATCATCACTCGTGGAAAGAGCTACGGTTTTCATCCCCATTTTATTGGCATATTGAACGGCTAAGTGCCCTAAACCACCAATACCTTGAACAGCTACCACATCTCCGGCTTTTACATTACTATTTCGCATGGCGTTGTATACGGTAATTCCGGCGCATAATAAAGGGGCGGCTTCTTCACTGGAAAGCTCTTCAGGAATGCTAGCAACCGCTTCTTGAGGCGCAGTCATATATTCGGCATAGCCACCATCATAAGAGATTCCACAAACTTGAGCATTTTCACAGTTAATAAACATACCACGACGGCAAGGTTCGCAATTAAAACAGTGACCTCCGTGCCAGCCTACACCAACGCGTTGCCCTTTTTCCCAGTTGGAGACGTTACTGCCAACACTTTCAACAATTCCCACTACTTCGTGACCGGGAACACGTGGATATTCTAAACCGGGGAATCCGCCTGCTTTTACAAAATTATCACTGTGGCAAATTCCGCAGGCTTCTACTTTTAGTAAGACTTCATTTTCTTTTGGGGAAGGTTTATCGAGTTCTACTATTTTAAAATCACCTCCTGCTTCTTGTACTTGTACTGCTTTCATAGTTCTTTTTTTTGAGACTTGAAGATACAAAGAGTAAACGTGTTATTATTTTAAAGCTGTGTTAAACCCTAAACAGGAATGGTTAGTTAGAAATCACATATGTAAACAATAGCATAATTCCGATTGCAAACGCATTATTAAGAAAGTGAAGTAAAATAGGCCAAATTAGCACGCCTGTTTTAATTTTTAGCCAACCGGCAATCCCACCAAGAACAATTCGTGGAACAATCATAGCAAATAATGCTGCATTAATGAGAAAAGACTCTACATAGTTATAAATATGTGCCATTCCGAAGATTACAGAAGTAATAACCAAAACTACTAATACGTACTTGCCAAGAAAATTTTGAATACCTACAAGCGCTTTTTTAGGTACAAGAAATTGCAACAGATAATAGGTGCCAATAAAAACTGCGAACATTATTAACAGCCGGATATACCAATCTGTTAGTCCTTCCGAAAAACCCATAAAAAGAAAGCTGAGCCAACCACTTATAAATAGCAACAAGTCTTCATAGCTGGGCTTTATAAGAGAGCGGAACATGATTTCTTCAAAAATGGGCGCAATGATTACTGCGGAAATAAGCAGTTGTATGGGTTGGTTATTGAGCATTTCTAGTAGACGTTCCTGCTTGTATTCGTTGTTTATAAGCTCAGGAAACCATTTTGACAATAGACCCAAAATTATAAAAAACGAAAAATAAAACGCCCAAACTAGCAAGTAGCTTTTAACTAATAGTTTTGCACCTTCTTTTACGGTATATGTTTTTGTTGCAATCATATTTTTAAAGGAAGCAGCAAAAGTAAAGGAATAAATTGTCTTAAACAGATATACATTTGCAAGAGGGATAGTGTAATGGTACCGTGTACCCACGAAAGCCCGACCGTACCCTGGGCGAAGCCAAAGGGTAGGGGCTTGCCATAAAAAGACCTACTAAAACTGTCAATTTATTAGAAAATATGACACCCTGTCATAAAGTTTCTGATGGCATAATCATTGACTTATACATAGCGAATTAAAAATTTGAATTAGTAAAACAATAACTATAACACTATGAGTAAAATAATTGGAATCGACTTAGGTACAACCAACTCCTGCGTTGCTGTAATGGAAGGTAGCGAGCCAACGGTAATACCTAACGCCGAAGGAAAACGAACTACTCCCTCAGTAATCGCCTTTGTGGAAGGTGGCGAAATTAAGGTTGGTGACCCTGCAAAGCGTCAGGCTGTTACAAACCCTAAGAAGACTATATCTTCCATTAAGAGATTTATGGGGAATAAGTTTTCCGAATCAAAAAAAGAAATTGATAACGCTGCTTACGATGTAGAAAAAGGCGATAATAACACACCACGTGTTAAAATCGATGATCGTATGTACACGCCACAAGAGCTGAGTGCGATGATTCTTCAGAAAATGAAGAAAACCGCTGAAGATTACCTTGGGCAAGATGTAGACCGTGCTGTAATTACAGTTCCGGCTTACTTTAACGATAGTCAGCGTCAAGCAACAAAAGAAGCTGGTGAAATCGCTGGTCTTAAAGTAGAACGTATTATTAACGAGCCTACAGCGGCTGCGTTAGCATACGGACTTGATAAAAAAGACAGCGACCAGAAAATTGTAGTATTTGACTTTGGTGGTGGTACACACGATGTTAGTATCCTTGAATTAGGAGACGGCGTTTTTGAAGTACTTTCTACCGATGGTGATACACATTTAGGTGGTGACGATGTTGATAGCAAAATCATTAACTGGTTAGCAGATGAGTTTCAAAAGGAAGAAGATTTAGATCTTCGTAAAGACGCTATGGCGTTACAACGTTTGAAAGAAGCTGCTGAAAAAGCTAAGATTGAATTATCATCTTCTACACAAACTGAAATTAACTTGCCTTACGTAACTGCTACTAGCAGTGGACCAAAACACTTAGTAAAAACGTTAACACGTTCTAAGTTCGAGCAATTAATTGACGATCTAGTAAAAAGAACTATCACTCCTTGTGAGAAAGCTATGAAAGCAGCTGGTCTTTCTAAGAGTGATATTGACGAAATAATTTTAGTAGGTGGATCAACACGTATTCCTGCTGTACAAGAAGCTGTAAAGAATTTCTTCGGAAAAGCGGCTAGTAAAGGAGTAAACCCTGATGAGGTTGTTGCAGTTGGAGCAGCTATTCAAGGTGGTGTGTTAACTGGTGATGTAAAAGATGTATTGTTATTAGATGTTACACCACTTTCATTAGGTATTGAAACAATGGGTAGCGTTAATACAAAACTTATTGAAGCCAATACAACGATACCAACTAAGAAAAGTCAGACATTCTCAACAGCGGCAGACAATCAGCCAAGTGTAGAGATTCACGTATTGCAAGGTGAGCGCCCGATGGCATCAGATAACAAGACAATAGGACGTTTCCACTTAGATGGAATTCCACCTGCGCCAAGAGGAACACCTCAAATTGAAGTAACATTCGATATTGATGCCAACGGTATCATTAAAGTAAGTGCTGAAGATAAAGCGACTGGTAAGAAGCAAGATATTCGAATTGAAGCTTCTTCAGGTTTAACAGAAGAGGAAATCGAAAAGATGAAGCAAGAAGCTGAAGCAAATGCTGATGCTGATCAAAAAGCGAAAGAAAAAGTTGACAAAATCAACGAAGCTGACGCGATGATTTTCCAAACTGAAAAGCAACTGAAAGAATTTGGTGATAAATTATCTGACGATAAGAAAAAGCCAATCGAAGATGCTTTAGAGGAGCTTAAGAAAGCGCATGCTACACAAGAAGTTGAAACCATTCAACCAGCGTTGGATAAAATCAACGAAGCGTGGAAAACTGCAAGTGAAGAGATGTACAAAGCGCAAGCTGATCAACAAGGTGGAGCTGCCCCAGGCGGTGAAGCTGGAGCTGAGCAAGGTGCTACAGGCGGTTCTTCAGAAGAAGAAGGCAGTGATGTAGAAGACGTAGACTTCGAAGAAGTTAAGTAAGACCGAAGTTTATATATAATAGAAAAACCGCAACTTAATAGTTGCGGTTTTTTTTATACAAAGGCCATAAAGTTGTTTAAGACAAGTATAACACCCCACTATACCATTTATCAGTATATTTGAATTTATGGAATCTGTACTACTTCCCAAACAGCCGCATCCGGTGGTTTCATACCTACGTGTAGGGAGGTTGCTGTATTTTTCACTCATCTTATTTATTATAGAGTCGTGGGTGTATGGTGTGCAACTTATGGAAGCTTGGAACAATGCTTCGGTTTATATTGTTGCTATTTGGGCATGGTGCTTTCTGTTTTCCTTTATTCATATTTATTTGGTCATTATGGATGGCTGGTCACGGTACCAGAATTACAAACGAGCAAAGGATCAGTTTTTTATACACGGTTTTCGTCCGCGTATTGCAGATATATACATCGTTTCAAAATGTCAACGTATGGCAGCTGAAACCGCTGCTGAAGAATTAGGAATAAAAGAAGAAGTAAAAGCTTATTATAAAAGCTGTGGAGTAAAATGGTATCACTATATTCCTTATTTTATGGTAAAAGAACCTCTGTTTATGTTTAAAAAAGACTTTTGGTCTCGTACCTTTTTAGAAAAGAATTACACGCCAAAATTTGATTTTCAAAATATGCCACAAGCCACGGTATGAGTATTTCGTGTAGACAAGTAAGCAAACAATACGGTTCGGTAATTGCGTTACAAAACGTAAGTATCTCCTGTAAAGCCGGTGAAATTTGTGGAATTGTAGGCGCCAACGGAGCTGGTAAAACAACCTTGTTTAAAATATTAATAGGATTGGTAACACCCGATAATGGCTCCGTTACTATTGAAAATACAGGAAAGAAAAAAGCGGGAGGTATTATAGAAAAACCTGCTTTGTACGAATATCTCACGGCATATGAAAACCTTAAAGTATTTGCCAAAATGCAAGGTGCAAGTACCGATAAAAATATACTATATCAATTTTTAAAGCGAGTAGGGCTACCGATAGATAGAAAAGACCCAGTGCGTAATTATTCCATGGGGATGAAACAAAGACTGGGCATTGCCATTGCGTTGCTAAACAATCCTTCTTGCTTAATTTTGGATGAACCATTTTCAGGCCTCGACCCAATGGGAATTGAATCACTACGAAATCTTATTCTGAAATTATCTGAAGAGAATCTAGCTATTTTAATTTCCTCTCATATTGTTGATGTATTGAGTAAATTATGTTCAAAGCTATATGTTATTAATAATGGCAGTATTGTTAACTCAGGGGACACGGCTACATTAATTTCTGAAAACACAAATGAATATACCATCTGCGGTTCTGGAATTGCAGATTCAAAAACATTACAGAAATATGAAACGATAGAACGCGGTAATTGTGTGATGGTTTCTGTTTCTTCCAAAGAAATTCCGAAGGTATTGCAACAATTGGCCGAAGAACAGATTAGCATCACTTCCTGTACACCCGAAGTAGATTTACAGAAACTTTTTCACCCAATATCGCAATGAGAGCACTTTTAGCGACCGAATTTTACAAACTCATAAAGCAAAGCCGGACGTATTATGCACTCGCTGCCATTTTTGTGATAGAAGGTGTAGTCTTGTTTAGTGCGTATTACCAAGGTGCCGGTATTATCGATATCGTGTTGAGCAATTTAAAAGATACCTTCTATTTTGAAGGAAATCTGCTGAATGGAAACTTAGTCACCTACTTTATATTAAACTCGCTGTGGTTTCACGTTCCACTGATTTTGATCATTATTATGTCGGGTTTACTCACCACAGAATATAAAGACAAAACTTTGCAAACCGTGATGATGCAGCCGGTAAAAAAGTGGCAGTATATACTCAGTAAATACATTGTAGCCATTGTTTTTACCACCTGTGTGGTGTTTGTATTGGCGCTGACGTCCTTTTTACTATCGTATGCTTTGTTCGGAAAAGGGGATTTAATTGTGTATGTAAACGGTCTTACCTTTTTTGAACATGATGATGCTTTGTTGAGGTTGGTATATGCTTTTATAGTAGGAGCGGTGTCTATGGTGTTCTTTTCGGTAGTAAGTGTAACCTTGGCCGTTATCTTTAAAGAAGCGATGAAAACTTGGATTATTGCAGCTTTCTTTTTAATACTTTCAAACATTCTTCTGAAAGTTGATTTTGGAAGTGAATTGCTAAATAAATTACTATACGTAAAACTGAATGATACGTGGCAGTACTTTTTTACATTTGAAATACCGTGGAGCACCATATACACCAATGTCGCTTTATTAATAGCATACACCTTGATTACTATAGGAGTTGGAGTGTATGTATTTCAGAAAAAAGATATAGGATGATACAACGATTGATATTGATACTACTATTTGTGAGTTCGTTTTCAAGCTTGGCTCAAGAGCAAGATAAAGATCTTTTGCACATTAAAGAACGGCTGGACACGGTTTCGGCATTTACGGCCGATTTAAAACTGGATGTGGATATTAGCTTTATTAATATGCCACAGAAAAAAGCGACTGTAGAATTTAAAAAAGGAGAGCCAATGGCTTTTTCTTCGGAAGACTTTGCGCTTATCCCAAAGCGTGGTCTAGACTTTTCGTTTCAAGAATTGTTTGAATATCCTTTTATCACTGTTGATCGTGGAATGAAAACGGTTGAAGGAAACAAATTGAAAGTTGTGAATATAATTCCAACGGATAAAAAAGCCGATTTTTCAATTGCAACCTTGTATTTAGATTTAAATGCAGAACGAATAGCCATTTCAGAAATAAGTACAAAAAAGGATGGTACATATACCTTACTATTAGATTACCCGACTTCCGAATCTGTTCTGCCAACAAAAGTAGAAGTGCAATTTGAAATGGAACGTATTCGTATTCCGCTTAACTTTATGGGAAAAGACATTGATGTTGACAGAAAAAAGATGCGAAAAGAAGAAATAAAAACCGGTAAAATTTTCTTGACGTTGAACTACAAAACCATTTCGTATTAATTTTCAACCTTGCTTAAGAAAAATACTTTGAGAAATTAAGTAGCCATAACACCTATTCTACAGCGATTTACGGAAAAAAAAAGAACGGTTCTTAGTAGAGAACCGTTCAAACCAAATAAATCAATTAGCAACTAAACTAATTAATTAATGCAATAGTAATTATTAATTTTTTTCTCGCAAAGTGTTTTAACGGTATTTTTGGATTTTTATCGGTATGTTTTTTTTCAGCTATTCTGAAAATTCGCACGAGAAATAATACTATGTTTATTCATCGTCACTTGTTTCAATAGCAATAATACTGTTGGCTGGAGACGTTATTGAAGGTTCTTTTGTAAGATCTAATAATGCTCCAGAGTTTGAAAGTAAAACCATTGAAAATATTTCTGGGTTTGTAAAATTGTTTTCGGCTACCATCAATTCTTTTAAATTGTTGTTTTGAGCTAAATCGGTTGGTAAAATACCCGTTAATTGATTATCAAAAACATTAAACACTTCTAATAGTGTCAAGTTTTGTACGGATGCAGGAATAGCTCCTGTTAATTTATTACTGCTTACATGAAATTGTTTTAACTGGGTAAGATTCCCCAAGCTGGTAGGAATAGCTCCAGATAGATTGTTTCCGTTAAGGGCTAATACCTTTAAAGTCTTTAAATTTCCGATAGTGGTAGGTAATTCACCATTGATTTTATTAAAAGATAATTCTAATGTTTCAAGATTGGTAAGGTTTCCGATAGAAGAAGGAATAGTGCCCTCAACATTGTTAAAAAGCAACGTGATTCCAATTACTTTATCATTTTCTAATGTTACTCCTTGCCATTCAGAAACGGGTTGGTCTACTTCCCAACTATTGTTCCACTGTTCCCCATTGGTGGCATTATAAAAATCGATAAGAGCTTGCTTTTCTTGTGTGCTTACTTGAGCAAACAGCGTAGTGCAAAAAGCTATAAATAAAAGACTTAGTAGTTGTTTTTTCATAATTCGGAGCTTTGGTTTTCTTACAAAACTTTATAAAGAAACTACTTTTTTTGTCTAAGTGCAAAAAAAATCGATGAACTGCACAATATAAAATGATTACTCGGTTGCTACTTGCTGTAGAAAAGACGTGTTTACTTCGTGAACTCCTTCAAAAACAGATATTTGTAATCTATTCCCAAATAACGAAGTACCTTTTAACTGTTCTTCTGTTTTACGTGCTTCAGTAATGTATGGATCCTTACTTCCGTACAGGTAAATTACCTTGGTTTCAGGTTTCAGAAATGAAAAATCTTCAGGTTTTAATTCTACCGGAATCCCGCCAGAATGAAGCAGCAATTGATCACATTGAATCTTTCTACTAGAAAGCCATCTTGTAGCGATGGAGACCCCTTGCGAATACCCCATTACTATAAAATTGGGCATAGTCTCTGGCTTTTCATTTTTCCAAACAGCATCAATATATTCTAGAACATTTTTGGTTTCGGCCACGGTATTTTCTTTGGTAAGCCATGAAGCTCCCACGTGTTTAAAATCGCTACCTTGGTAATATTTAGAAGGAGCTTGGGGTACAATTATGTAATTTTCTTCGGGATTTAAGTGTCTAAAATACTTTGCAAAGTAGCGACTTAAATATCCTAACCCGTGGAAAGTTATCCATATATTTTTGGTTTTTGAAGTAAATGTATTTACGGTAGTATATGTATTTGTTGAAGTATACGAAACCTCTTTTTCGTTCGCCATTTCTATTTTGTATTTTTACAAAGTTAAAAGAAACAGATGAAGTATACTAAAGAGGAAGTATTGGCAGGTTGCAAAAAAATGTGTCAAAATACATTAATGGAAACATTAGAGATTGAATTTATAGATGTCACCGAAGACACCCTTATTGCCAAAATGCCTGTTACTCCAAAAGTACATCAACCCGACGGCGTGTTACATGGTGGTGCATCGGTTGCTTTAGCTGAAAGTGTGGGAAGTGCAGCAGCCTTTATTTTTATGGATGCTGAAAAGGTGAGCATTCGAGGAATTGAAATCGCTGCAAACCATGTGAAAAGTGTGCGAGAAGGTTTTGTGTATGCTCATGCAAAAGTGTTACATCAAGGCCGAACCACACAACTTTGGCAGATTAGAATTGTAAATGAAGCTGACCAATTGGTTTCTTTGGTTAAATTGACTACCTTAAGCCTAGAAAACTAATCGCTAATGAATTTAAAAGTACTCCTCCAAAAAGTTGCCGATCATTATGAAAATCAAAAACCTTTTGTCCTTTATTCTCACCCTGAAAGTGATACCGTTGAAGTTTTGCTTCAACAAAATATAAAAAAATATACTTCCGAAGCGTTTGATAAACGCGGAATTGTGATGGCGCCTTTTAAGTATGAAGGTCAAGCTGTCTGTATTCCCTTACAAGAATCTGAACATATAACTTGTAAAATTTCAAAAGAAACATTAGAAACAGAAACCATCGCTCCAAGTTTTAAAACATTGGAAAAGGAAGATTACATGCGGCTGGTTTCAAGAGCAATTAGGGTTATAAGCCATAAAAATACGCACAAAGTTGTGGTTTCCAGAAGAAAGGAACTTGACATTAACCCGATTGATTTCTTAAGTTTTGTACCTCGTTTATTGAAATTATACCCAACAGCATTTCGTTATGTATGGTTTCACCCTGAAACTGGATTGTGGTGTGGCGCTACACCTGAAACACTTTTAATGACCAACGGAACTTCTTTTACCACTATGTCATTGGCAGGAACAAAAAAGATTGAAAACCAAAAAACTCCAGAGTGGACACTGAAAGAAAAAAATGAACAGAAAGTAGTGACCGATGCCATAAGCAATTGTCTTCAAAAGGTTACTTCAGTTTTACGAGTTTCAAAAACCTATACGCACGAAGCGGGTTCATTAGCACATTTACGGACCGATATTACCGGAATGCTGAAAAATAAAAAAACCACTTTAGCGACCATTACCGCTGCCTTGCATCCCACTCCTGCAGTTTGTGGCAGACCTTTATCTGCAGCATTAGATTTTATAAATAAAAATGAAGGATATGATAGAGAATATTACACAGGTTTTATAGGTTCTGTAGATAATAATGATTCAAGGTCTTGTTTATATGTAAACCTTCGCTGTATGAAGATTGAAAAGAACAAAGCCTATTTATATGTAGGGGGTGGAATTACCTTTGATTCAAACCCAGAAGAAGAGTGGGATGAAACCCAAAATAAATTGCAAACTATGTTGCAAGTAGTGCAACCAATGCTTTAAAATTGACAGGGCAGTTTGTACCTTTGTAATAATGAATTTTTCTGCTAAACGCCTCTCGCAAACCGTAACACAACTTTGTTTATCTAAGGGTATAGACCATATTGTAATTTCTCCGGGTTCCCGGAATGCTCCTTTAACTATTGGTTTTACGGAACATCCTGATTTTTCATGTTTTAGTATTGTAGACGAACGCTGCGCTGCCTTTTTTGCGTTAGGAATGGCGCAACAGTTTAAAAAGCCGGTTGCTTTGGTTTGTTCTTCAGGTTCGGCTTTGCTAAATTATTTCCCAGCCGTGGCCGAAGCTTTTTACAGTGATATTCCATTGGTTGTTCTTTCTGCCGATCGTCCATCAGAATTACTCGAAATAGGGGATGGTCAAACCATTCAGCAAGAAGATGTGTATGGAAAACACATCCTTTATAATGCAAATTGCAAAGAAGGAGAAGAACACCAAACCTACAATGAAACCGAAATAAACATTGCTTTAAACACAGCAATTGAGTTACAAGCACCCGTACATATAAATATACCTTTTTCTGAACCTTTATACAATAAAGTAAAAGCATTAGAAGTGAGTCCACAGCACGTTCCAGCGAGGATTGATTCAGACGAAATTTCTGAAAATATAGATGAATTTGTGAAAGCGTGGAATAATAGTGCTAAAAAAATGATTTTAATTGGGGTATTACCACCTAACAGTATAGAAGAACAATACATTAAGATATTAGCAGAAGATGAAAGTGTTTTAGTATTGACCGAAGCAACTTCAAATTTGCATCACGAAAACTTTATCCCTGCAATAGATCAGCTTATAACGGTTTTGGATGAAGACGGTTTTAAAGAGTTGCAACCCGATATCTTGCTTACGTTTGGGGGGATGGTAGTCTCAAAACGAATCAAAAAGTTTTTACGAAGCTATAAACCGAAGGCACATTGGCACGTTGATGCTAAAAAAGCGTATGATACATATTTTTCATTGAGCCATCACTTTAAAATCACTCCTAATACGTTTTTAAAAGCCTTTTTGCCTAGAACCGAAACCATTATCAATACTTACCAAACCCAATGGCTGACTGTTAAAAACGAGCGTACCGTAAAGCATAACAAGTATGTTGAATCGGTTCCTTATTCAGATTTTAAGGTATATTCCGAAATTTTAAATAGTTTACCAGAAAAAATACAATTCCAGGTCGCCAATAGTGCTGCGATACGGTATGTGCAATTGTTTGACCTTCCGTCATCTGTTCAAGTATTTTGTAATCGAGGAACTAGCGGAATTGATGGTAGTGTAAGTACAGCAGTAGGAGCAGCTTATGCTTCAAAATTGCCTACTCTTTTAATTACCGGCGATTTAAGTTTCTTTTACGATAGCAATGCTTTGTGGAGTAATTATATTCCAAAGAATTTTAAAATAATATTAATCAATAATAGCGGTGGTGGAATCTTCAGAATTTTGCCCCATGCGCAAAACACACAGCATTTTAATCAGTTTTTTGAAACAGAACATAAGTTATCTGCTAAACACTTATCTAGTATGTATAACTTTAAATACTTTTCAGTGAATAATGAAAATAGCTTAAAGGAAACATTACCTATTTTCTTTGAAGAGAAAAATACTCCATCATTATTAGAAGTAAAAACACCATCTGAAATAAATGATGTTGTATTAAAAGAATATTTTAAATGCCTGAAGTAACCTGTTGATTTTCTAAAAGGTTTTGCGACCAATTATAGGCATCTTCAAGTGTGGAAAATGCTTGAAAAGGTTTTTTAAAAAATGCAGCTTCAATTTCTAAGTTTTTATACCCAATGGTCGAAGCAGATACTACAGCAATACCTTTTAAATTTGGGATTCTATGTAAATACTTATAGTCTGTTGGGGTTAAAGAGTAAGAGTTTATTCTATGCGATATATAAACCATTGGTTTCATACCAACATGCCGCAAAACTAATAGTAGTGCCGAAAAAGATGAGATATAACTTACATTCATACCTTCTTTAATTTCAACGACAACAACTTTGTCATAAAGGTAAACCGTACCAACAGTTAACTCAATGATTTTGTTAAACTTGGCTGATGTTGGGAAGTTGTGGGGATTTTCCTTATACATATTGGGATAAAAATAGCAAATATTTTAATATCATTTATATCTTTTTTAATAATTTAATCCTCACATTATATAGTACCTTTGTAGCTATGATTAATATAGGACAATACCAAACACTTACCATTTTAAGAGAAACCGATCCTGGTTTATATCTTGGAGATGAAGAAGAAAATGAACTTTTATTACCTCACAAATACAAACCCGAAACATTCGAAATAGGAGATGAAATTGAAGTGTTTGTTTATTTAGATAATGAAGAACGCCCTATTGCAACAACCCTAGAACCGTATGTTATTTTAAATGAATTTGCTTACCTAGTTTGTAGTGATGTAAACAAATATGGTGCATTTATGGATTGGGGATTGGAAAAACAACTTTTTGTTCCTTTTAAAGAACAAGCCCGTCCAATGACGGTAGGTAGCTGGTATATTGTGTATTTGTATTTGGACGATAAGACCAACCGTTTAGTGGGTTCTAGTAAAACAAATCGCTTTTTAGATAATAGCAATGTTACCGTAGAGAAATATGACAAAGTAGATATACTTGTTACTCACCTGACTGATAAAGGAGCCAATGTCATTGTAAATGGAAAACACCACGGACTCATCTATATTGATGAAATTTTTGAAGATATTCGTAGTGGAGACCGCATGAAAGCATACATTAAAAAAGTACGTGAGGACAATAAAATAGATGTGGTACTTCAAGCGCCAGGTTACCGAAGTATTGAACCCAATGCTAATTATATTTTAGACGAATTAAAAGCTGCTGGAGGATTTTTACCACTACACGACAAAAGTGACCCTGATAGTATTAAAAATGAATTAGGCTTAAGCAAAAAAAGCTTTAAAAAAGCTATCGGTAGTCTCTACAAGGATAAACAGATTATTATTAAGAGTGATGGTATTGAGTTAATCTAATTAATATTCTCGCACCTGAATGCTTATCGTGCTTTTATTTTCTTTGTTTTTATATAGGTTTATGCCAGATTGCCTATAATATGGATTGTAATAATATGGATTTCCATATTGTGAGCTTCTATAATACGGATTTCCATAATATGGCATTGTTTGGTTTTGGTAAACCGAATTATTTACACGCGAATACTCGTCGTTGTTGTATACATTAAACTTATTAGCTCCTTGTAAGCCTGGTTGTACAAATTGGTTATTTAAACGAGCTGCAAATGGATTGTTACTTGTAGGTCTAGCATCAATAAAATTATTGTCTTGATTAGCTGCTTGAACCATATCAACCGGTTGCCAATAATCATTTCCTGAAACAGAAACAGGAGCTAGATTTGGTGTATAAACCGGTATCGCACCAAAACCTTGGCGGTTACCAAAAACTCTGTATGGCATTAATTCTAACCCTTTTATTTCTACAGAAGGAGTTGCTTCGATAGATACCTGTCGGGTATCAAAATCTGATTGGCCAATGGCTAATACAGGGATTAAAAATAATATAAATAGGAGTTTTTTCATCTCTATAAAATATAGCAAATTTTAAGCCAAATTACAATGCTAATTTTTTGAAAGTACTTTTTGGCACCGCATCCTTGTGTACCATAACACTTATAGCTTTCAGTTTCATATACGCCTCGCTAAAATACACATAGCCACCATTTGCATTTCGGCTTTCATCGGTGCCCCAACTATTTTTTACTTTGTAGTATTTTGTGCCATTTTGGTCACGTAGCAAACCAGTAATGTGCATTAAATGATCATCGGTTGTATCATAGTTTTCAAATTCTACCTGACGGTATTCTTGTGTTATATTTTTTTCTGAATAAACACCTTGCAACGCTTTTATATTGTTTTCTGAATTTTCAGGAATCACCGCAACTCCATCTTTTGAGGAAAAAGTACGTTCGCTTACATCACAATCCAACTCTATGGTAAAACCATTTTGTAGTGCATTGTCAATAGTAGACATCATTTCATCTAAAGGAACATTATAAAAACTACCATTACTCCAATTGTCGGGAATATTCAATATAAATTCTGAATAAAAAGGAGCGTGACTGAATGACGTTATTGTTACATAATCTTCAGGTACAAGCTGCGTCATTTTTAAAAAGGACTCTGGAGTGTATTGTTTCCCTTCAAACTGAAAGGTTTTAGGGTTAGTTCCTAAATATACATCTAACACACTAGAAACTGCTTTTTTCCACTTAGGGCTTAAAGCTTTTGCTGGATTATCAATGTAGGTTTTAAGCATCGATTTTAAAACAGCTACTAATTCGGCGTGGTTATGGTTTTCTTCTGAAGTAAATAAACCGCTGTAGGCTTCTTGTGTTACCAAACCATAATCGCGGACGGAGTTAATTACATCATGCGCCAATCCGCCTTCACTAAATTGTGCCTTCCCTTGTCGCATTACAAAATTTTCAGCTTTTTTAGGGTAGGTGTTTCGTACTTGGTACATTTCAGAGAGATTGATTTCTTTTCCGGTCAGTCTAATTATTTCAGATTCTAAAAAAGAAGAAGTCGAAAAACTCCAACAGGTTCCCGTACGACCTTGACTTATAACGGGTGTTGCTTCTAAGTCAATTTCCGTAGTAAATTTATAAGCCTCTTGAGCGGTTGTAGTAAGAGTTGTTAAGGCAATTCCGAAGAAAAAAAGTAGCGTTCGCATAGAAGTTAAAAAGTGTTTGTTTTTGATAATCAAATTTTTGGATGTTAGCATTTTAAGCACTTGCTAAAATAATTATAAATACTGATGTATAATAGTATACGCTTAGTCTAACACCGATAATTTAATAGCGCAGCGCTCTAAAGTCTTAGTCGGACACGACTAAATTAGTATCTTTACCGTAAAAATATAAAATATGAACACACCCAACTGGAAAACAGCTAAAGAATATTCAGATATTACCTATAAAAAGTCAAATGGCGTAGCCCGAATCGCTTTTAACCGCCCTGATGTTCGTAACGCATTTCGACCTAAAACCACTTCCGAGTTACTCGATGCTTTTCACGATGCACAAGAAGATACCAGTATTGGTGTGGTTTTACTGTCTGCTGAAGGGCCTTCTTCTAGAGATGGTGTGTATAGTTTTTGTAGTGGAGGTGATCAAAAAGCACGCGGGCAACAAGGTTATGTGGGTGAAGATGGATATCACAGGTTAAATATACTAGAAGTTCAACGGTTAATTCGTTTTATGCCTAAGGCTGTTATTTGTGTAGTCCCTGGTTGGGCTGTAGGTGGTGGTCATAGCTTACACGTAGTTTGTGATATGACATTAGCTAGTAAAGAACACGCTATATTTAAACAAACCGATGCCGATGTAACCAGTTTTGACGGAGGCTACGGAAGTGCTTATTTAGCTAAAATGGTAGGGCAGAAAAAAGCACGTGAAATCTTTTTCCTCGGAAGAAATTACAGCGCACAAGAAGCTTTTGAAATGGGTATGGTAAATGCCGTAATCCCGCATGACGAATTGGAGCAAACTGCCTACGAATGGGCACAAGAAGTATTAGGTAAATCACCAACTTCTATAAAAATGCTGAAATTTGCAATGAACCTAACCGATGACGGAATGGTTGGTCAACAAGTATTTGCAGGAGAAGCCACACGTTTAGCATATATGACAGAAGAAGCAAAAGAAGGCCGAGATGCTTTTTTAGAAAAAAGAAAGCCGAACTTTGATAAAAAGTGGTTGCCTTAAAAACTAGGCAACCTTTAACTCTTTTTCTTTTTTATCCTCATTAATTTTTGCTTCCAGCTTTTCCTTGGCCATTTCTTTGCGAATTTGCTTTACCGTTAAGGTACTGCCATCATGGCTCCAACCCGGAGGGCCAAAAGCGTACATAAACTTGTGATACCAATTGCTAGATTTCTTCATATCCTGCCAAATGTTTTGGTATTCGTGCATTAATATTACGTAGAGATTGTAAGAATTTGGTGGGGTAGAAACACCGTATTGAATATTGATATCCTCGTCTAGTTCTTTCCAAGTACCAAATATCCTATCAAAAGCATTTAAAATACCACCATGGTTTTTATCCATATACTCAATGTTGCAAGCATGATGTACTTGGTGCATCGTATGGGTGTTGATGAACTTTTCAATAAAACCTAATTTTTTGATGTATTTGGTGTGCAACTGAAACTGCCACAATGCTTCAATACCTAAGCAAACTACTAGCATTTCTGGTGGAAAGCCGATGATGACAATCCAAACATAGAAAAACGGTTTGTACAATATGGTGAACCAACCGTTTCTGACTGCAGTCCCCAAATTAAAATTATCGGATGAGTGATGAACAATATGTGCTGCCCAAAGAAAACGAACCATATGGTTTTGTCTATGAAACCAATAGTAAGTAAAATCATCTAACAACATGCAGATTATCCAAACATACCAAGCATATCCAAAAGATTCGTACCCCATAATGTTGGTGCGAACTCCATCTACAACAGGATTAAAAATATCATACGCAAAATTAAAAACGAGGATAATAGAAACCGTTTTAATCAGCGCTCCTAAAATAGCAGAACCAATACCAAGCGATAAACTTGAGAAAAAGTCTTTCCATTTATAAAGGCTTTTATCATCGAAAACCTTACTATAAGAAAGTTCTAATGCAATAAATCCTAAAAAACAAGGTACCCCATATACTAACGGGTTTGTAAAATCCATTCTCTATTAATTATTGAAATTATTAATTTTTGGGACTAAAAAGTGCAAGATAAAGGTTATAAATGCAACACAAGATTATAACCCAGTTTTTTCTTTTAAATTGTATAAAGAATACAGAGAAACAATGTTAGGCTAAAACTATACCTCTTTTACCACAAAAAAACCATCATTGCCTTGCTTTTGATATAGTGGCATGAAAATATAGGCCTCCCATTCACTTGTAACAGGTTTACCATTATGATGCGCTAATAACTCACCCTTTTTGATTTGCTGAAAATTTTTATAACCCGGTTCCATAGAAAAGGTGTCATCGTCTTTAAGTCCGTGGCGGTATTCAATTTCAAATGTTTTTTGATTTTCTTTTTGTTTCTGGAGTTTTGAAACTGATTCGGGAAACTTTGAAAGTTTATTTAAATCTAAATCACAAGCTTCTTGTAATGCAATCCAAATGGTACCTTCATGATTTATGATTGATTCTGGGTCATCATGTTGTCCAGCTTCCAATACAAAACCGGTTAAACCTTGTCGGCTCATATACCCATCTGTAGTTCCATAAACAATATCTGAAAACCCTCTAATTATGTGAGTAGGGAAGTGGTGCGCCCAACTATCGTTATCGTGTACATCTTGCACCGAAGCATACGGTAAACTATCTGATGACGTAGTGTGGCAATCTAAAAAATAGCGCTTTGTATACTCTGAAGCGGGATAGTTATTCAGCACTTCAATAATACTGAACATTTCCTCTTTTTCATTGGTGTCTGTAATATGGTTCTCAATAGTATCTTTCGTCCACGTGCGGTTTAAATCTTCGTCAATAAAACGAACCTCTTTGTTTAAAGCTTCATTATTACCAGAAACACCGATAATAGTCCCTTTAATGTCAGGTTTTGCAACTGAAAGTTCGGCAAAAACCTTTTCAAGAGCAATAATTCCGCTAGGTTCGTTACCGTGTATACCTGCGGTAACAAATAGCAGAGGTCCTTTATTGTTACTACTGTATTTTCCTATTATTCTTGGAATGTCTTTCTTCAAAATATATGTTTTTAAATTAAAAAACTATTACTAAATTTTGCCTACTGCGTTTCTAATCCATCGTGGCTAACTCTCTATTGGATAAGTTAGTTTCATAGTACTTTTTATACTCCATTTTTCGTTCAATAGCTTCAATTACAGTATCCGTAAAAGCGGGAAGACCAATGTCTTGGCAATAGTCTAAACCACCAGGGCTTAATACATTTATTTCAATGAGCTTATCTTTCACAATATCCAGCCCCACAAAAAAGAGCCCATCTTTTATTAATTTAGGCGCAGTCACATCAACAATGCGCTGCATTTCTGGGGTTAGCTTTGCTTTTTCAGCTTTGGCACCAAGAGCAAGATTACTTCTAAATTCTGAATCATCTTTGTTAACCCTTCTTATTACAGCTTGTTCACCATCTTCTTCTAAAATTTTTCCGTTCATTAAAATGACGCGCACATCTCCTTTTGAAACTTCAGGCAAAAATTCTTGCGCAATGACGTATCCTTTTTCTGTAATAGTTTCTATAATTTGGTTGAGGTTTTTCTTGTCTTTATCAATTAAATATACATTTTGACCTCCTGAACCTTCCAAGGGTTTTAAAACCATCTTTTTACCGTTGTCTTTCCAAAATTTCAATAAGTCTTCTTTGTTTCGGCTAATTAAGCTATTTGGCTTTATAATAGAAGGTAACTCTTCAAAATATAGTTTGTCAATAAAAGCGTGAGACATGGCGAAAGCATCGTTTAATACTAGAACGCCACTTTGTTGAATCATACGTGCAAATGCAATTCCACTATGTTCGGCCCAATGTCTATCGTCGGCTTCTTCCGTTGGATTATTCCGAAGAAAAAGGACATCAAGGTCAGAACTGCTTATCACTTTATATTTCAATTCTTCATCTTGCACGCGTTCCCAGAACTTATCTACGGTTCTAGACTTGGGGGTTTTTGGTACCTTTTTACAGCGTAAACTAATAGGTTTATCGTGGTGAAATATAAAATCACCCACACTCATCACGTACAAGTCGTGCCCTCTCTCATGTGCTTTTTTCATTAATACTACCGAAGTCCCAATGGCTTCAGATTCTATATCACTAATTACAAAACATATTTTCATTTTTTATATCATTTTAGAAAGGGCTAACCCTTGTTTAAGTTTATCAATTTTTTGTTTAAAGTCTTTTTGTTCTAAATACCTAGGTTTTAATTTAGGTGGTGTTAAAAGTCCCCTATCAGTTAAATCTTTAATCACATTAACGTGTTTTAAAGCAAACTTTCCAGCTAAGAGTGGTTCAAGTTCCCCGCCGTCAACTAAATAATCGCGAAGCTCTACCAGTCCTTTTAAGTAAATAATATCTTTTAAAAATCCGCCTCCTTGAAACATTCTAGAGGTAATATTAAAAGCAGGTTCTTTTGAAAATCCGTGGTTTGTATGTAACAAACTGAAAACTTGTTTAAAATCTGCCCCATCTAATAAGGCCTCTCCTGCTACTACCCGTCCAGCCAATACTCGAAGTCGGTTACTAGATAAACCACCAATTAAATATTCTGAAAGTACTGCAATTCCTTCCTGTAAGGCATCATAGTCGGCAAAACCAGCCGCCATTTGGCTTAATGACTGTTGGCTTCCATTATAATATGTTAAGGCATGAGTACCAATTTCGTGCTGTAATAATGCCGCAGCACCATTTTTTGTCATTTTATAATCTGAAGGCAAATACAATTCACCTTGCGAAACCATCATAATATTCACATCATCCCGAATGTGAATTTTCCCTTTATAATCTGGTGATTGTCTTCTAAAATATTCAAATTCTTTTTCGGCTATTTTAGCAAAATCTTTAGCACTAATGAGGAGCCTCTCTTCTTGTGTATGGTCTTCAGAAATATTTTGAAGAATAAGCTTAGCTTCGGTTAAAACATTTTTTTCAAGACCTTTATATAAACGTACACTGCTGTAAAAGAAATTTTTTGAATCGCGTTCTTTCAACATCGTAAGTTGATGATCTATTTCTTCTCTTTTTTCATCAAAGAGATAGGAAAGAGCGGGGTCATCAATTTCATCAATCCGTAAGTTGTATAATTTACGCTTTAGTATATCTGGATCTACAGGAAGTAACCGATAGTGGTATTTATTTATTTCTTCAAAATTGGTTTCAAAAAACCGTTCTCTAAGGGCTTGAATATTTACCGGGGCTACTAACAGTAAAAATTGGTAACTGGATTCAATTTCGGTAAGTTGTTTGTCAATTTTAAATACTTCACGATGAATATCTCGTTTTCCTAAAGCATGGTAATTAACCAGTTTTGAAGTTGTCTGTACTCTCACAAATTCAAAAATTGCTTTTTGAATGGCTTGAATAAAACTATCTCTAAATTTCCTAAAGTAAACAGGATACACATTATCATCGGCATTCCTGTAAACCGGTGGTACTTCCAGCCCAATCAATGTACCACCCTTTGATTTTATATCCTCAATACTGAAAAGAGGCGTTAACTCTTCGAGTTGACGTTGTTTGGTTTGTTCAATCCTTGCGTCTAGTTGTACGTTATACTTTCTACTCGGAATTTTACAGAGCTCGTCCTTTAATACATCTAACGAAACCGGTAATTTATGTGAAGGACCTCGAATTACAAATTCGATGCTATTAGTTTCTCCGCTGAAAACTTCTAACAGAATAAAAGAGCCAAATTTCGCCGCCATTTTCTCAGTGAGGTTTGAGATAAACTCTTGAAAAAAACTAAAATTTTCCTCTCCAATAATTAAATAAGAAGCCCCACTTCGAGCCAATCGCAAAGTAGCTTTATCATCTGGTTTTTTTCTATAAATAAGTAAGGATGGTACATCGTGCTCTAAAAATAAATAACCGTCATGTGGCAATGGACAAACGGTGCGTTCGCCAGGGGTTAAATCGTTTAAAATTTGTTCTGTTTTTTTTGAAGTTTCAGATACCTCCATTCTTTTTCTTATTGCTTGATATATTATTAATAATTCTATCTAAGCATAAGATAAAAAAACGCCTCGATGAGACCGAGACGTTTAAAAGTTATTTAACGCTAAATTAGCAACCAAAGAGCTTTTTGTTAAATTAATAGCTTCAAAAAATGATTACTTGCTATACGCATCACTATGTACATTGGCAACCGCTCGTCCGCTAGGATCGTTCATGTTTTTAAAACTTTCATCCCATTCTAACGCTGCAGGACTACTACAAGCTACTGAAGGAACAGAAGGAACACTCAAGGCAGCTGTATCACTAGGGAAGTGTTCTGTAAAAATAGATCGATAGTAAAATTCTTCTTTGCTGGTTGGAGTTTGTATTGGGAATTTATACTGTGCATTCTCCATTTGTTCATCAGATACTTTTTCATTTACCAATTCTTTTAATTTGTCAATCCAGCTATATCCTACACCATCACTAAATTGTTCTTTTTGGCGCCAAGCAACACTCTCGGGAAGCATATCTTCAAATGCTTTTCGCAGCACCCACTTTTCCATGCGCTCTCCATTGATCATTTTATCTTCAGGGTTTAGTCGCATTGCCACATCCATAAATTCTTTATCTAAAAACGGAACACGGCCTTCAATACCCCAAGCAGCTAGACTTTTATTGGCGCGAAGGCAATCGTATTGATGGAGCTTATCAAGCTTTCTAACGGTTTCTTTATGAAGTTCTTCAGCGTTTGGGGCTTTGTGAAAGTATAAATAGCCCCCAAATATTTCGTCGCTTCCTTCACCACTTAAAACCATTTTTATCCCTAACGCTTTGATAGCTCGAGCCATTAAAAACATAGGTGTAGAAGCTCGAATGGTTGTAATATCATAGGTTTCTAGATGGTAAATTACATCGCGAATGGCATCAACCCCTTCTTGAATGGTAAATTTTATTTCGTGATGCACAGTATCTAAATGATCGGCTACTTTTTGAGCGGCAGCAAGATCTGGGCTTCCTTCTAATCCAATGGCAAACGAATGTAATCTAGGATACCAAGCATTTTCTTTATCACCACTTTCAATACGTTTATCTGCATATTTTTTGGCAACAGCTGAGGTGATGGAAGAATCCAATCCGCCGGAAAGTAAGACCCCGTATGGCACATCACTCATTAATTGACGATGCACAGCGGCATCTAAAGCTTCACGCAATTCTTTAATGCTAGTTTCATTGTCTTTTACAGCTTCATATTCCATCCAATCGCGGGTGTACCATTTTCTTAAATCGCCTTCTTTGCTGTATAAGTAATGACCAGGAGGGAAGAGCTCGATTTTGGTACAGATACCTTCCAATGCTTTTAATTCTGAAGCTACGTAAAAAGTTCCATTTTGATCCCAGCCCATATACAATGGAATGATTCCCATATGGTCGCGGGCGATTAAATACTCATCATTTTCAACATCATAAATGGCAAAACCGAAGATTCCATTTAGTTCATCTAAAAATTTGCCTCTTTTTTCTTTGAAAAGGGGTAAGATTACTTCACAATCAGATTTTGTTTGAAATTCATACTTCCCTTCAAACTGCTTGCGTAGCTCCAAGTGATTATAAATTTCACCATTGGCAGCCAATACAAACTTCTTGTCTTTACTGAAAAGCGGCTGTTTTCCTGAAGTAGGATCTACAATTGCTAAACGCTCGTGCGCCATAATGGCTTTATCATTATCAAAAATTCCACTCCAATCCGGCCCTCGGTGGCGGATGCATTTACTCATTGATAAAATTTGCAGACGCAAGGCTTCTGCTGGTTCTTTTAGTTTAAAGGCACATACAATTCCACACATAATTTCTATATTTTATTGGTTAGTAGTTTTAAAACACAAAAAAACCCGTCAAGTTAAAAAACCTGACGGGCTATATATCGCGACAAGTTTTTGCTACGGCAACGGGTTATTATTATTGTTGTTATTTAAGTTGAAAAGTAACATACTACTTGTTTTGTCTTTTATGATTATTTGTAAATATTCATTAAAAAAAATGAGGATTCCAAATTTTATTTGTAAAATTTTTAATTTTTTTTAGTAAAAATAGCTTTTAAATGCTTTAAAGTAAAGGTCTAGCGGTCAAATAAAATTATTTCAATTGGGAGTGCTTCTTCTGGAATTTGATTTCCATTTATATCGTAAAAAGCATGTTGAACTCTCGTATCTTTTCTGAGGTGAATACGATAAATTTCTCTTTTCTGAATATAAACCGTAATAAAATCGGCATAATCTGCTTCAAAATCTTTGTAATCAAATTGAAGTTTCAACCGGACTGTTTCAGGAATATTATCTGCTTGCATATATTTTGAATGAAATATCAAGGTACCGTCTGGAAGATAAGAAGCTGAAGAACCAGAGCTTCCGTTTTCTTCGAATTTTGAAATATATCGTATAGCAGTAGAATCAGTGTTATTAAATTCCTTTTGAAGCTGCCATTCAGAGATAAATCCACTAGGAAATAATGTATCTTGATTGGTCAAAACTTCTTGTGGAACATCAGATTCTGCAATAGTTGGTTGATCCAAATTGGCATCTTGGGCGTTCGTAAATAAAGGAATGAGAAGTAATGCTAAAATTAGTAAAGTACTGTTTTTCATAGTCGTTATCTTTATAAATTCAATAAAAGATACAAATATAACAGCTAGAAAAACAGTGCTTTATGACTATCTTAACTTTGGAAAGTCTTCTGGGTTTGCTTCGTGAATAATGGCATATACCTTTTCAAAAATATCTTCTACAGATGGTTTTGTAAAATAATCACCATCGGTTCCATACGCTGGACGGTGCGCTTTTGCAGTCAACGTTTGTGGTTTGCTATCTAAATGGCGATATCCATTCTGCTTTTCTACAATAGTATTTAAAATATATGCAGCAGCACCTCCCGGTACATCTTCATCTACCACTAATAATCTATTGGTTTTGGCGACACTTTTTACCATATCCTCATTAAGATCGAGCGGAAGTAAGGATTGTACATCGATAATTTCAGCATTAATACCCACTTGCTGTAATTCTTTAGCAGCTTCTTCAACAACGCGAAGTGTACTTCCGTAGGAAACCAGCGTGATATCTTCACCTTCTTTTATGGTTTCAACTACACCAATTGGTGTGCGGAATTCACCCAAATTATTAGGCATCTTTTCTTTTAATCGGTAGCCGTTTAAACATTCGACAATTAAAGCAGGTTCGTCAGTTTCTAACAACGTATTGTAAAAACCGGCAGCTTTAGTCATATTTCTAGGAACTAAAATATACATACCACGCAAAAGATGAATTAACCCACCCATTTGCGAACCACTGTGCCAAATACCTTCAAGACGGTGTCCTCTTGTACGAACAATTAACGGTGCTTTTTGCGTACCGTTCGTTCGGTAACGAAGTGTTACCAAGTCATCACTCATAATTTGCAGACAGTACAGCACATAATCTAAATACTGGATTTCGGCGATAGGGCGGAGGCCCCTCATAGCCATCCCGATACCTTGTCCTAAAATAGTCGCTTCACGAATACCTACGTCGGCAACTCGTAATGCTCCATATTTTTCTTGCATGCCTTCCAAACCTTGATTTACATCACCAATTTCACCACTATCTTCACCAAAAATTAGCGTGTCTGGATGCTTACTGAAAATAGCATCAAAATTATCACGAAGTACCACACGACCATCAACATCTTTTGCGTCATCATTATAATCTGGTTTTACTTCGGAAATTGTTTTTGCATTCTCTTCTGCTTCAGAATATAAATGAGCGCTGTATTTTGGCTGAATTAACTCGTAGTAGTTCTCAATCCAATCGATTAGTTGTCTTTTTTCTGAAGAATCTTCAGTAGTAACATATCGAAGTGATTTTCTCGCAGCACCTAATATTGTTTTACGAAGTGGTTCTGTATCAGAAGCTAAATCGTTCTTTATTTTTTCAATGAAGTTTTTATTCTGGCTGCTTTCGGCTAAGTTACCTAAAAGTGTTACCGCTTCTTTTTGTTCTTTCTTTTGTGGTGCTAAAAAGGCTTTTAACGCTGCTTTTTTACCATCACGAACTTCTTTTTTGATTACTTTTTCTATTTCAGAAAGCTCTTCGTCTGTAGCGATATCATTTTCAATCATCCACTTACGCATCTGTACATTACAGTCGTGCTCGGCTTCCCACTCTAAACGTTCTTTGCTTTTATACCGTTCGTGACTACCACTAGTACTGTGACCTTGTGGTTGAGTCAATTCTTGCACGTGAATTAAAACAGGGACGTGCTCTTCACGAGCTATTTTACTTGCTTTTTGATATGCTTCTATTAATTCTGGATAGCTCCATCCTTTCACACGGATAATTTCGTAACCTTCTTCATTTTCGGTACGTTGAAATCCTTTTAATATTTCAGAAATATTCTCTTTAGTAGTTTGGTGTTTTGCGTGAACCGAAATTCCGTATTCATCATCCCAAACATTAACAACCATAGGTACTTGCAATACACCCGCGGCATTGATAGTTTCCCAAAACAGGCCTTCACTCGTACTAGCGTTACCAATGGTACCCCAAGCAACTTCATTTCCGTTGATAGAGAAATTGGTTTTATCTTTAATGCCCTTAACGTTTCTGAAAATTTTTGAAGCTTGTGCTAATCCTAATAAACGTGGCATTTGACCTGCTGTAGGAGAAATATCGGCACTACTATTTTTTTGAGCGGTTAAGCTTTTCCAACTTCCGTCTTTGTTTAAACTATGCGTTGCAAAATGACCACCCATTTGGCGTCCAGCGCTCATTGGGTCTGCATCAAGATCTGAATGACCATACAGGCCTGCAAAAAATTGTTGAATGGTTAATTGACCAATCGCCATCATAAATGTTTGGTCACGATAGTAACCGCTTCGCCAATCGCCATTTTTAAATGCTTTGGCCCAAGCCAACTGTGGTACTTCTTTACCATCACCAAAGATTCCGAATTTTGCCTTTCCAGTTAAAACTTCACGACGACCTAAAAGGCTGCATTCGCGGCTAGTTACAGCGAGTTTATAATCAGTAAGCACTTCAGTTTTAAAATCTTCGAAGGAAAGGTCACTATTGGTTTTTGGCTCTGTTTGCATAGTCTAAATTTTGAGTTACAAAAGTAGCGAAAACCACCGAATTTTGCAATGCTTGTTTGTTGTTAGATTGTTAGTAATGAATACTAAAAATTATGAATTTATTAATTTGAAGTGTTATTTTAACGAATTTACTATAAAAGGTTAAAATAATTTTTTCTAAAAAGATGTCTTTTTAGTACCATTTTCGGGTAAATAAGCCCAATAATGTTCTTAGGTCAAGTGTTACAATGAAGCGAATGCGTTGATCGTAATTTTCGAGTCCGGGTTCCCAACCTAAATTAGAATACAGCGGGAAGTAAAGCTCAAAATAATCTGCAACCAAACTTAAACGAATTCCGGTATCGAACACCGCTTGCGTGCCTCGGTCTGTATTATGAATTAAGCCTGCATCTCCATATGCATAAACCCATTTCCATATATTGGTACTTGCATTTAACGTAGTTATCCAACTATTGGCAAATTTTGGTTTAAGTTGAGATTTAAATCCGCCTTCAGCAACAATTAATTGCTGACTAAAAAGACCGCTTTCTTCACTTCTTCCGTAGTAATTGTAATCAAAAAGGTAATCAGTAGGTCTATCTAATGCGAAACTGAAAAAGTCTTCATTTTCTCTGGTATCATTGAAAAGGAAGGCACCCGCGAAAAAACGAACGTTTAATTGGCGGTTGTTTAAAAACAGTTTCCGGTACTCAAACGTGGTAGATATTTTACTGAATTTTGATGAGATTTCATAATCGACCGACCCTTTAAAATAGTTAATCAAGTTGGGATTCGAGTATACGTACTGAAGGTTAAAAACACTATAATTTGGTTCTTGTTCAGGATCGTTTGGATTTTCATCCCGGATTACATTTACACTTCTAAGGTTGATAAACTGCTTTTCATTGTCACGCAAATCCTTGTTGCGGAAAGCAAAGGTCATAAACGGTGTATAGCGTCTATAAAACAAATCTCGGTCATACGAGAAATAACTTCCAGAAAAACCATATCGCATAGAATATAGCGATTCTTTATCTAAATTTTGAGTGTAAACAAGAGACCCGCTCCCGATTATGGTATTAGATTTAAGCCCAATTTGTGGTGTTAACTTATAATGAAACCCTTTAGCTAATACGGTTTTATTATACACTTTTGGCCCTACTACAAAGCCGTCGTATAAGTTGTATTGAAATTCAGGCATAAAAAACACCTGATTGTAACGAGAGTCACCAACATCTTGAAACAACCTAAACTGAAACGGTCTGTTTAACAACCCCTTTACAGCTTTGTAATTATTACGTTGATTGTATTCTGGAATGGTTTTTTCGAAATTTAAAACAAGTTTTCTTACATTTTTTTTAGGTACAGTAACCGTTGCGGTGCTATCAATTGGCAAAAGCCACTTTTTAAATAGAACACTGTCTTTGTTAATTCCGTAAAGGGAAACCGGCATGCTGTTTTTACGAGTATTCTTAACAGTTACTTTAAGCGAATCTTCTAATTTTTCAACTTTTTTTATTCTGAAATCAATAGTAGTACGAGAATCTATATAATCTGTAAAGAACCAATTGATGGGTAAATTTGTGTTTTTCTGAAACGCTTCTTGAAAAGCAACTGGCTTAATTGGTTTTAATTTATTTTCAGAATAAAACTCTTTAATACTTTCTGAAACCGTTTCTTTTCCTAGATAATCGGAGAGGTATCTTAATCCATACCCACCATAATAGTCGTTTGCAATGTTTTTATTGAATTTTAATAGCGAATCGCGAGAAGTTGTTAAGGCTTGCTGTAAGTTGTTTCGTGCGACATTTTGGTATAACAATGGATATTGATCGTTAAACTCTAAATCAGCTGCATGCGCCCAACGAATTACCCAAAAATTACTTAAGCTACCTAAAATTTTCATTTTAGGGTAATAGGTGTCTACATATTCCATCATTAAATGGATTTGTAACGCACCAATTAACCAACTGTCTTTACGTGGGTTGAGTGAAAGAGAAGATTCTATATATTTTCTTGTTATGGATTTAAGTTGCTCCATATCATACTCAAAACCAGCAGGGAAGGGGCTGATGAAATCAGGAAGTTGATTTAAGCCATATACAGGGCTGTTACGATATTCAACTTCACTAATAACCATTTTTTTAAATGGATACTCACCAAGATTGTTATCTAAAAAATGAACTATTCTATCAATTGAAAGAGCAGTAATTTGCGGAGAAACCTTTTCATCTTTTAAGTTGGTAACAAGGGTAAGTTTATCGGTTTCAATAGTCTCAAAGGAGTTTTGTTTTTCAATATAAATTGTAGCTTGATTTCGTTGCTTGCCTTGTAATAAAACGGTTTTTTGATTTTCAGATATCGTTTCAGAAACTATATTGAAGTCTGAAGTGAGTGTATATTCTTGAGGTATTTTAAAGTTTATTGAAAAAGAGGAAGGCGTTAAAAAGAGGTCATCCGTATTTTTATTACTATATACTTGCCAGTCTCCATCAAAAACCGCAGGAGAGATGTACCAATATTTAAGTTTATAATTGTTATTAGCAGTTACTCCAAATCGAGTAAATTTGGTATTTGGCAACTTTACAGAGTACATTAAATTAACGGTATACGTTTCCCCAGGCATTATTGGGTTTTGGGGTGTAATTTTAATGATATCTGCTGCTTTATTGCGATCCCAAACAACAGGATTATTGCTGTTGTCTGTTATACTATGAAGGTCTGTTCTTCCGCGGTCTTCTTTTTTTTCAAAATGAAAAGAGCTATTATAGTTTTCAGCAAAACGTTTTGCTAATGGAGTGGTTTTATTTGAAAAACTATTGGCCCAATCGTTTAAATAAACTTCATTCCAAGCTTTGTTTGAGTTGTTTTCAAACACTATTTGCTGGTTTATTTGGATGCTTTTAGTTTCTGGTTTTAATTCTGCATCAATAGATATATCATATTGAGCGGACATACTGACCACAAACAAGAAACAGATACTGGTTATGAAGTTTTTTATTTTCAAGAAATTTTTATGAGGTTATAGTGTTTTTAAAATCTAAAAGACTTTGTTGTATTACATTAAATAACAGATGAAAAACGTAAATAGAGGAAGAATATTGATTTTGAATATTTTAGAAGTTAGGACTTAGATTATACTCATTATAAAACTGATTTAGTATATCGAGCACTTCATCTTCATTGTCAACAATGTGAACCAATTCTAGGTCTTCTTTACTAACATTATTATTAGCTTCTAGCAGGGTTCCTTTTACCCAATCCCATAATCCGCCCCAAAACTTAGTTCCTACAAGAATTATAGGGAATTTATCTATTTTATGCGTTTGTATAAGCGTTAGTGCTTCAAAAAATTCATCTAATGTTCCAAAACCACCGGGCATAACCACGAAGCCTTGTGAATATTTAACGAACATTACTTTACGCACAAAAAAGTAATCAAAATCAATACTTTTATCGCTATCAATATAGGGGTTGTCATGTTGCTCAAAAGGTAATGTGATATTTAGGCCTACAGATGTTCCTCCAGCCAAATGAGCACCTTTATTACCAGCTTCCATAATACCTGGTCCACCACCGGTAATAACGCCATAGCCATTGTTTGTTATTTTTTCAGCGATGCGTTCGGCTAGTTTGTAATATTCGTGGTCTGGTTTAGTACGGGCCGAACCAAAAATAGAAACGCAAGGGCCAATTTTGCTGAGCTTTTCGTACCCATTTACAAATTCACCCATTATCTTGAAAATAGCCCAAGAGTCATTGGTTTTTACTAAGTTCCAGTTTTTATTTTTTTGTTCGTTTCTCATAATTTATAATCTGTAGTTTTCTTTGAATGTAAAATAGGTGCTTGAATTAATTTTTTTACAACTATTTTATGATTCAATTACCAGCTTTTGCTCACGAATGTAATTCTTTTTTAAGAAAATGAGCCGTATGGCTTTTTTTGTTTTTAATAATTTCCTCGGGAGTACCTTTTGCAATTACTTTTCCTCCTTTTTTTCCACCTTCTGGACCAATATCTATAATATAATCCACCGTTTTTATAACATCTAGATTATGCTCTATGATGAGTACTGTATTGCCCTTTTTTACCAATTTGTTTAATACTAACATTAATACTCTAATGTCTTCAAAATGTAAACCAGTTGTAGGCTCATCAAGGATGTAAAAGGTGTTTCCTGTGCCACGTTTTGAAAGTTCTGTAGCAAGTTTTACACGCTGTGCCTCTCCACCAGATAGGGTTGTAGATTGTTGTCCCAATGTAATATAACCTAAACCAACATCTTGTATGGTTTTAAGTTTCCTGTAAATTTTTGGGATATGCTCAAAAAACTCACATGCTTCATTAATGGTCATACTTAACACATCGTAAATTGAGTTTCCTTTATATCGAATCTCTAATGTTTCACGGTTAAAGCGTTTCCCTTGGCATGTTTCGCATTCTACATACACATCCGGTAGAAAGTTCATTTCAATAACCTTTAAACCAGCTCCTTTACAGGTTTCACAACGCCCGCCTTTAACATTAAAGCTAAAACGTCCCGGTTTATAACCCCGGATCATAGATTCAGGGATTTTGGCGAATAAACTCCGTATTTCTGAAAAAACACCGGTGTATGTCGCGGGGTTGGAACGTGGCGTACGGCCAATGGGCGATTGGTTAATATCAATCACTTTGTCAAGATGCTCTAACCCTTCAATTTTTTTATACGGCATGGGTTTTTTAACACCATTGTATATTTCGGCATTTAGAATAGGGTAGAGGGTTTCATTAATTAACGTAGATTTTCCACTTCCTGAAACGCCTGTAACTCCAATCATAGTTCCTAAAGGAAACTCGACCGTTACATTTTTCAAGTTGTTTCCGGTGGCTCCTGAAAGCTTTAAGGTTTTTCCGTTTCCTTCCCGTCTTTTCTTGGGGATTTCAATTTCCTTGCTACCGCTTAGGTATTCGGCTGTGAGAGTTTTATGTTTTAATATTTCCGAAGGGGTTCCTTCTGAAACTATTTCACCACCATGTTTCCCTGCCGCTGGACCAATATCTATCACATAATCGGCGCTTTCAATCATGTCTTTGTCGTGTTCCACCACGAGCACCGAATTGCCAATATCTCGAAGAGAAACCAACGATTCAATTAGTTTTTCATTATCGCGTTGATGCAGACCAATACTTGGTTCATCTAAGATATAAAGAACACCAACTAATTGAGACCCAATTTGCGTAGCTAACCTAATACGTTGGGCTTCCCCACCGGAAAGTGATTTTGAGCTTCTGTCGAGCGCTAGATAGGTTAGTCCTACATCGACCAAAAACTGGATACGTGTTCGTACTTCTTTTATAATTTCAGAACCGATTTTAAGCTGTGTTTCGCTTAAGTCTTTTTCAATATTTTTAAACCAGCTTGCCAGCTCTATAATATCCATATGAGCAAGCTCGGCTATGTTTTTATCGTTCACTTTAAAAAATAGGGACTCTTTTCGCAATCGGCTTCCTTCGCATTCTGGACAAAGTACTTTATCCATATATTCTTTTGCCCAGCGTTGTAACGACCTAGATTCGTTTGCTTCAAAAGTATTTTGCAAAAAAGTAGCGACTCCTTCAAAATCTATTTTATATTTTCGGGTAATCCCAAGAGTTTTTGAGTCTACTTCAAAAGCTGAATTTCCACCGTGGAAAATCATTTCTTTCGCTTCTTCAGGAATTTTACTGAATGGATCACTTAATTCAAAATCAAACTTCTGTGCAATCAATTCAAGTTGTTTAAACACCCAATTTTTCTTTTGAGGGCCGTGTGGTGCCAACGCTCCTTTCTTGATTGATAAGCTATCATCTGGAACAATTTTATTGCGGTTTACTTCATATAAAGTCCCTAGCCCTTTACAATTTGGGCACATTCCTTTCGGGGAATTGAATGAGAAGTTATTCGGCTCGGGATTGGGGTACGAAATGCCAGTAGTAGGACACATTAACGAACGACTAAAAAATCGAGCTTTATTGGTCTCGTTATCCAAAACCATTAGCACATCATCGCCGTGATACATTGCGGTATTGATGGTTTCGCTAAGACGTTTGCTGTTTTCTGTTGCAGTTGAAACTTTTAAGCGATCAATTACAATCTCGATATCGTGGGTTTTATAGCGGTCTGTGCGCATTCCCTTTACAATATCTTTCACCTCGCCGTCAACTCTAACTTTTACAAAACCTTGCTTGGCAATTTGCTCAAAAAGTTCACGGTAGTGACCTTTTCTAGAGCGGATAACTGGAGCTAGAACGCTAATTTTTTTTCCATTAAACTCTTCAATAATCAAATTTTTAATCTGCTCATCGCTATAACTCACCATTTTTTCGCCTGTATTATAACTATACGCATCGCTGGCACGTGCATATAACAAACGAAGAAAATCATAAATTTCGGTAATGGTACCTACGGTAGATCGTGGGCTTTTACTGGTGGTTTTTTGTTCAATAGCAATAACAGGAGAGAGTCCATCAATTTTATCGACATCTGGACGTTCTAAATTTCCTAAAAATTGGCGAGCGTAGGCAGAGAATGTTTCAATGTATCTTCGTTGACCTTCTGCGTAGATAGTATCAAAAGCCAATGAAGATTTTCCGCTACCAGATAAACCAGTAATGACAACCAACTTATCCCTCGGAATTTTAACATCTATGTCCTTTAAATTATGAACACGTGCCCCTAAAACTTCAATAAAATCATCATTTTTTGCCATAGTTTGCAAAGGTACTCATTTGAACTGAAATTTTAGAACTTGGTTTGGCTTGCTTCTAATGTTTTTCTGAAGAAAAAAAACTCATTATTAGTTAATTGAGTTATTCAAAAAGCGGAAAAAAGTTGTGCTTATAAAGAAAACAACACTGATTACAAATGCATAGCTAATAATTAATGACAATATACTTAGGCTGAACAGAAAATACGCCAAAGGAAGCAACACACCAAAAAACACCAATACTAAAAAGATAACATATAAGTAACGAGAAATAGATGGAAGTTTTTCTGATGATTTTTCTTGAAGTTGATATAGTTTTGGTAAAACGTTATTGGTCATGTATTCTCCTAATTTTGATAAAAAAACCTCATTAAATGATGAATCTTCAAACTCTTTACTATCTATAGAATTAGCAAGCATCATAATTTTTTCTTGATGCCTTTCGTAGATAGCTTCAAGGTCTAATGCGTCTTTATATGCTCCATATTTGTAACCAAAATAGTACCACAGTCCAGACCCACATTTATGTTCTAACCATTTTTGAATAAGGTCTTTTTTATAAAATTCTGGTTTAGTAATAATTTCGGGGATGTGTTTTTGCTTTACATCTGTTTGTACTAGTGATTTTAGTTCTAGATAGAGATTTTCAGTATCGGCATAATTGTTTTTTTCTTGTAAAAACTCAATTGCTAATTTTGATTTTCCCTTATAAAACTCTTTGACTTGAAAAAAGGTAAGTCCGGAAAATTCTTCATCAATGTACTCCTTCAATCCAGGTAACCACATTTTTGATTGAAGTAAAATCTCTATGATTTCTCTAAAAGCATGCATTTTCTGGTTTAAGACTTCTATACCACTAACTCCAATTTCTTTGTCTTTTTTTAAATTAACCGTTAATAAGATTAAGTACAACAAAATAAAAACAGATAGAAAACCACTAATAGCAATAAATATTGGAGAAAGATCAATTAATTGTTTTTCAAACTGAAGCAATAAGGTAGTTTTCTGCCAAAGAATAAAAGTTAGTCCAATACAAAGAAGCCCACTAAACACTAGTGGAATGAGAGTGTGTAAATCTTTAATAAAAGATCTCTTCTTCATAGGGGCTCGGCAAATAAATAGTTTTAGTGTAAAAGCAAAGGAAACTCGTGACAAACCAACTACAATGTAGGGCTTGTATTAAAATAGATAAATGGTAAAATTTTGTGTGATATAATTTAGGCTCCCCAGCTTTTTTTATACTTATTTAACTCTCTCAAAATTAACTAATTTTCTTACAAATTGTAGTATAATACTTACAATTAGATATAAGGTTAAAAAGTATCGATTAAGTGTTGATGTTTTCTGCTTATTTTAAAAACCTTTGGCGGTATCATCACCTCTTTTATCGGCACCACCCTCTAATTTTCCATTTGGTAATACTAAAATAGCATCTACTTTTCCTATAACGGGAGTCTCTTTTTTATTAATAATATAACCTTTTGTTTGTAGGCTATCCATTAATTTTTCTGAAAACCCTTGAGGTTCAAATATAATTTCATCTGGGAACCATTGATGGTGAAAACGCGGGGCATCCACAGCTTGTTGCATGTCCATATTAAATTCTGATACATTTAGGATAGTCTGCAACACAGAAGTAATAATAGTAGAGCCACCCGGAGTACCAACACTCATCCAGAGGCTATCATTTTTTTCAATAATAGTGGGCGTCATAGAACTTAACATACGTTTTTGAGATTCTATGGCATTTGCTTCGCCACCAATTAGGCCAAACATATTAGGTTCTCCTGGCTTGGCGCTAAAGTCGTCCATTTCATTGTTTAAGAAAAACCCCAAGTCTTTTACATATAATTTTGAACCAAAAGCAGCATTTAGCGTTGTCGTGACTGCAACAGCATTTCCTAACTGATCAACTATTGAATAATGCGTTGTTTCAGTGCTTTCATAACCTTGTACATTACCAGGATTTATTTCCGTTGAAGGTGTTGCGACTTCAAAAGAAAAATTATCCATTCTTCGCTTTGCATAGTTTTTTGATAATAAAGAATCGGTGGGAATAGTTATAAAATCTGGATCGCCCAGATAATGACTTCTATCTGCATACGCTCTGCGTTCTGCTTCGGTAAGTAATTGAATATATTTAGCCGAATTGTGCCCATACGTTTCAATGGGGTACGGCTCAATCATATTTAAAATCTGCCCCAACACAACTCCACCGCTTGAAGGAGGCCCCATGGAAATTACTTTTAAATCTTTGTACTCAAAAACAACGGGTTCGCGCCATTCAGCTTCATAGCTTTCAAGGTCTTTTTGAGTGATAATGCCTCCTTTTTTCTGAATAAAATTAACTAACGTTTTTGCTGTTTCCCCTTCATAAAAACCAGCTAATCCCTTTTTTACAATTCGAGATAAAGTGTTTGCCAACGCTTTGTTTTTTAACGTATCTCCGGCACTATAGGTTTTAGTGTAGATGGATTCTTCACTATTTACTTTTTTAAAAATAGGACCGTACTCGTTAAAACGCTTTACTTGGCTTTCGGTTAATGAAAACCCATTTGTAGCGAGGTCTATTACTGGTTGTAAAATAACTTCCATAGGTAAAGAACCCAGTTTTTCATGAACTGCAAAAATACCAGCAATGGTTCCTGGAACGCCAACAGCCAAACCTCCTGTTTTACTTTCTTCGGTATTGTACACTCCATTTTCATCCAAATACATATCGCGGCTAGCCCTCTTGGGAGCTTTTTCACGGTAATCGATGCTTCCTAATTCGCCGTATTGGGTTCTGTACACTATAAATCCGCCACCACCCAGATTTCCTGCATAGGGATAGGTTACGGCCAGTGCCATTTCGGTAGCGATCATCGCATCAAAAGCATTACCACCTTTTTTTAAGATTTCGACTCCAATTTTTGAAGCTTCTTCACGAGCAGAAACAACCATAGCACTATCGGCAATGACTGCTTTCTTTACAGGCTTTTTTGTTATTTCTTGTTTGGTTTCTTCTTGAAGTTCTTTTACTTGAGGTACTTCTTTACACGATATAATTAGTAAAAAGAAAAAAAGATAGGGGAGTGCTTTCATAATTCTTTTAGTTTTTCTTCTGAAAATAGTATTAGCTCATCAAAAAAGGAAGTGAATTCGGCTTCAAATTCATCGTAATATTGTTCGAGTTCCAATACGGCAAAATTCATTTTAGATTTTCCTTTGGTGCGAACATTCATTTGGTCTAAAATGGTGCTAATACCACGAACGGTAGCATAGCTCAACAACCAATTGTCTGCAATCATATACGGCATCATACGTTGAATGCGTGTAGGTAGCATTGCAAAGTTACTCCGAAGTAAATCATAAAAATTTTCTACATACACATCTAGTGGAAGCTTATGATATTGGTTCCAATTTTTAGCTAAAAAGTGATCGTATAGAATATCGACAATTACTCCGCTGTAGTGACTGTAGTTCTCGTGAAGTCTCGCTGTACTTTGCCGTACCGTAGGATGACTATCAGTAAAGGTGTCTATCTCACGATGTAATAAAATACCTTTCTGAATGTTAGAAGGATATTTTTTATACTTTTTACCTTTAATGCCATCGGCAATGAAGTTTCCTATGGTTATACCTTCATCTTCACTAGAAAGATAGATGTGTGCTAAAAAATTCATCGGTACAATTTACAAAATCATGAGGTAGTAATGCATCTTAAAAAAAGTATATTTGCTTAAAAATTTGAACTCATGACATTGATAAAATCTATTTCGGGAATACGTGGAACCATTGGCGGTTCGCAAGGTGAAAATTTAACTCCAATTGATGCTGTAAAGTATGCAGCGGCTTATGGCAGTTGGGTGAAAAAACAACGACAGAAAGAAGAATACCGTGTAGTTGTAGGGCGTGATGCCCGTATTTCTGGCGAGATGGTTCAACAATTGGTTATGAATACCCTAGTGGGGATGGGAATCCACGTAATTGATCTTAACCTATCAACAACACCAACAGTTGAAATGGCTGTGGTGATGGAACATGCAGATGGCGGTATTATTTTAACAGCAAGCCATAATCCCAAACAATGGAATGCGCTAAAGTTATTAAATAAAGACGGTGAGTTTTTAAATGCTGAAGCCGGACAAGAAATCTTGAATATTGCTGAAGCCGAAAACATCAATTTCTCTGAAGTAGACGACTTAGGAGAAATAACTACAAACGATGCGTATATCGACTTACATATTGATGAGATACTGGAATTACCTTTGGTAAATGTTTCAGCTATTAAAAAAGCAAATTTTAAAGTGGTTGTCGATGGCGTAAATTCAACGGGTGGTATTGCAATCCCATTATTACTTAAAGCGTTGGGCGTTCAAGCTGTAGAGTTATTTTGTGAACCTACGGGTGAGTTTCCACATAATCCAGAGCCTTTAAAAGAGCACCTTACCGATTTAATGAAAAAAGTAGTAGATGAAAACGCCGATTTTGGTATTGTGGTAGATCCCGATGTTGACAGATTGGCTTTTGTAGACGAAAAAGGCGAAATGTTTGGTGAAGAATATACCTTGGTTGCCGTTGCAGATTATGTGCTACAGCACAATCCGGGAAATACCGTTAGCAATATGTCTTCTTCTCGTGCCTTGCGCGATGTTACCGAAAAACACAACGGAACGTATACTGCAAGTGCTGTTGGTGAAGTGAATGTGGTTCAGAAAATGAAAGACACGAAAGCCGTGATAGGAGGCGAAGGAAATGGCGGTATTATTTATCCAGAATTACACTACGGAAGGGATAGCTTGGTAGGAGTCGCTCTATTTTTGAGTCACTTAGCTGAAGAAAAAATTGCAGTAAGTGAACTCAGGAATCACTACCCATCATATTATATGAGTAAGAAAAAAATTGAGCTAACCCCTCAATTAGATGTAGATAAAATTCTGAAATCGATTGAAAGTAAGTATGCTTCAGAAGAAATTAATACGCTTGACGGCGTTAAAATAGATTTTGCTGAAAATTGGGTTCATCTTCGCAAATCGAACACAGAACCAATCATTAGAATCTATACGGAAGGGCCATCACAGAAAGATGCCGATACTTTAGCAGATCGCTTTATTACAGAAATTAAGGCGATTGCGGGGTAGGTTATGTTAGTTATGAGTTGATAAACTTTTAAGGCAAAACCCACATCTTAATTCAAGGGTGTCTGAGTGATTTTATGGTGCAAGTATAGCAATAAAACTGTCAAACCTTGATTCCATAAAATTTTATCGAAGACAATTCTAATTCGTCTGGCGGTTGCTTCGATACAATTCCGCTTTTCAGCGGAATCACTCAGCCACCTTTGGCAATAAATTGCGGCTAAATCGTCATTAGTACCTTGAAAGTTGTATCTTAAAACTCGTACTTACAACCGGTGCTTCCAACGTTTATGCGACCAGAGGTAAAACTCTGGTTGCTCTTTAATTTGGTTTTCAATCTCCGTTAAAAACATTCGGGTGATTTCAAAATCAGGGTATTCTTTTGGGTTTTCGGCAAGCAATTCAAAAGAAGCTTTATAATAGCCTCTTTTTATTTTTTTAATCTTTAAGTAAACAGCTGCGAAGTCTAATCTTTTAGCAAGTTCTTCGGTACCAGTAAAAACAGGAACATCAATACCCATAAACGTATCCCGATGTTTGTACGCGTTCTTTTTAGGGGATTGGTCTGAGAGGATAAGTGCTGCTGAGTTTATATTTTTTTTCGCATTCCTAAAAAGTAATGGTACTATCTTTTTATTGGTGATTGTTTCAGCCCCAAAACGTCCACGAATGTTTTTTACGAGGGAATCAAAATAAGGATTATCTAGTTTTTTATAAACCGCGTAACATTTATAGCTTGTTTTCTTGTTTAAAATCCCCATCCATTCCCAATTGGCATAATGACCACTCATAAGCAAAGTACTTTTTCCTTTTGCTTTCAACTCTTCCAACAGCTCTAAATTTTCAAACTGAAAGCGTTTGCTAATTACTTTTTCAGAAATAGTAAGACTCTTTATGGTTTCAAAAATAATATCACATAAATGCTTGTAAAAGCCTTTGGCTATACGATTTATTTCTTCCGAAGAATGGTCTGGAAAAACGAGATTTAAGTTGTTTTTAACTACTTTTTTTCGGTAGCCAATTATATAATATGTAATTATGTACAGTGCTGACGATTTGATATATAATAGCCACATGGGTAGAATAGAAACTAGCCAAAGTATGGGGTACAACAAATAATAAAGTAGCCTTTGCATAGGTGATTTTACTACAAAACTAACTAATTTTATTGCATAACAACCGTTTAATTTTACTGAAAAGATATGCCAGAACTTCATATTGCAACCATTATAATCATTGCAGCCAATGTAATTATCTCAATAAAAGGCTTTAATGATTTTTCTTTTTTTGAAAAGTATAAATTTAACATAGCCGGAATACGTCGCGGAGAACAAATACGAATGGCAAGTTCGGGCTTTTTACACGCAGATTGGTCACATTTGTTTTTTAATATGTTTACCCTATTCTTTTTTGCCAATGTCGTAATCAGTTCGGTTGGGGTAATCAAGTTTGTATTGATTTATTTGGCAAGTTTGATTGTAGGGAATTTACTGTCCTTCTTTTTTCATAAAGAAGAATACCATTACAGTGCAGTAGGAGCAAGTGGAGCCGTTACGGGGGTTTTGTATTCTGCAATTTTATTTTATCCCGATATGGGGTTGTACTTGTTTTTTATTCCAATCGCCATTCCTGCTTGGATTTTTGGCATCCTGTATTTACTGTATTCTATCTACGGAATGAAAAGTAGATTAGGAAATATTGGTCACTATGCACACTTTGGCGGGGCTATTGCAGGGTATGTTTTAACTATTGCATTTGCACCTATATTATTGCAAACGCAATTGTGGATTGTTGCCGTATTGGCCATTCCTATTATTTTATTATTTGTATTACATAAACTCGGAAAAATTTAAAAAAGAACATTATGAAAAAAACATTTCAAATTTTAGTTATTCTCTTAACAACTACTATGATGACACACGCTCAAAATACATCAACACCTACGGTATCAGTTACTGGCGAAGGGATTATAAATACTGTTCCAGATGAAGCTAACATAGATATTCGTGTAGAAAACACCGGAAAAGATGCAACCATAATTAAACAAGAAAATGACCGTACCGTTTCAAAAGTATTATCATTTATAAAGAAAATGGGTATCGATGAGAAAGATGTAAGAACAGAATACATACGATTGAACAAAAATTATGATTATAACAGTAAAACATATAATTATAGTGCGAACCAAGCAATTTCAATTAAGTTGAAAGATCTTTCAAAATATGAAGATTTAATGAATGGTTTATTACAAAGTGGTATTAACCGTATTGATGGAGTAAGTTTTTCGGCTTCAAATGAAGATGAATTAAAAGCACAAGCTAGAAAAAAAGCAGTTGAAAACGCTAAAATGAAGGCAGAGGAATATGCAAGTGTATTGAATCAATCCATCGGTAAAGCGGTGTTGATCAGTGAATTTCAACAACCCGATTATCCGCAACCAAGAATGTATAAATCGGCTATGATGGAAAATGACGCTTCTGGTGGTCAACAACCACTCGCACCCGGAGAAATTAAATTAAAAGCAACAGTAAATATTAGCTTTTTATTAAATTAGAATGCAAGTCAAATCAAATAAAAAGCCTTGAAACTAGTTTTGTTTCAAGGCTTTTTATTTTGTAGTATTAGTGTTTAATTATTCACTACCTAACAATGATTCCATTTTGGCCCCTAGAGCAGGACCGCGTAAATCTTTATCGATAATCTTTCCGTTTTCATCTAAAAGGAATGTAGCCGGAATCGCTCTAACGTTATATTGTCTTGCAATGGGGTCTTGCCAAAATTGTAGGTTTGATACGTGGTGCCAATCCATATTATCATCGGCTATGGCTTTTATCCATTTGTCTTTTTGTTTTTGACGGTCTAATGAAACACTTATAATGTTCAGCCCCTTGTCATGGTACTTTTCATAAACCTTAACCACATTAGGGTTTTCAATTCTACAAGGTTTACACCAAGATGCCCAGAAATCAATAATGGTATATTTTCCCATTGCATCTTTTAAGGATAATGTTTCGCCCTCTGGAGTAGGAGCACTAAAGTTTGGAGCTATTGAGCCGATATCTGCTTTTCTAGCATTTGCAATCATTGCTTCAACTTGCGTAACAATAGGAGAGGCAGCTACTTTTGGAGAAAGATTGTTTAATACCTCGCTTGCTTCTTCAGCATTCATCTCTTTACGAGAAATCATTTCAGAAAGAAGCATTACCGAAAAAAGAGAATTTTTATTGTTCTTTATAAATTCCTTTTTAAATTCAGTTTCTTCTTTTGTTAAAGCCGCATTTTCTTGCTGAATTTGTTTAATGGTAGCTACATCGCTACTTTGTTGAGCAGACCTAAACTCTTTCATTTGAGCTTGTTTCTTCTCGTTGATAGTTCGCATTTTTTCAGAAAAAGAAGTAAAAGCTTCATTTTGTTTTCCTCCAGAAACAAAAGAAGAGCCAATGCTGTCTTTATAAAGCGTGGCATTCATATCTTCGTTTTCAGGAAAATAAACAATATTTGCCTGAACACCTTCTACGTTAATATAGTTAACAGAAATGCTATCACTCTTTGGATACGTGCCCTCAAAAGTGCCATTTTTTATGGTAAGTGTGTCTATTACCTTGGGTTGGTTGCTGTCTTTGATACTGTAAACATATACTTCGGTGCCGTCATCAAAGTTATTGGCTGTGCCTTTAAGGGTGAATGTATTGCTATCACCTGCACAGGAAATCAATAATGTTGCTGTAAGTAATGTAACTAATAATCGTCTCATAATAGGTATATTTGTAAGCGCAAAAATAACAGTATTTGTTTCTGAAAAAAAATGCAACTCTCAAATTATTGTTAATTTGTTAAAACAATCAATTATTATAGAAAGAAAATTATAATTTAGAGTAAAATAATTAGCGGTTAATTAATTGAAAATGAAAACACAAAGCAGGGAATTTCCCTTAAAGATACAAGTAAGCTTCAGTAAGCTTTTTAATAAGTATCGCGCTCACCTGGATGATCCTCAAAGAATGATTAGGGATCGTGCAAAAGCTGTATTGGAAATTGCTGATAAGTATCCTATTCTAGAAGAAGGTATTACCACCAAGGCTGAATTTGAGAAATATGATGAACAAATCGATATTATTCTGGATGAGTTGTTTTCTTCTATATTGCAGGAAAATGAAATAAAGTTGGCCACTATTCCTTTTCAGGAATTCGTTTTTAAATCGTCAAAAAGATATAAAGACATCCTTGCAGCAGCTGGAAAGGAATATATACCACAGCTAACCAATTTTGATGATGACTATACCTATATAATGAGCTGTAGCATCATTTTAAATGTGCATTATGGGTATAATGTAGATTTTAAAAGCCCATTGCACTATAAAATACCAGATGCTGACGGTGTTACCCATACGTACCGTATTCTATATAATGGTGATTTTGTTGATCTAATACCAACTGATAAGGCGAAAGATATTACAAAAGAAGATGTTGAAGAGTTGTTAGATGGGTTTGACAATATTGCACTTTGGAAAGAAAAATTTCCTCCTGGAAGTTGGATTTTTAAAGGCTTTGTAATTGCCAATATGTTCGATGTTACCTTAGATGCTTCCATTTCAGACTTTAAATCCAATTTATTACGTAATAACCCCGAAACTGAAGATAACACTAAAACGTTTGAATCTATTTTCAAATCTATTTTTCAACTTCAAGACTTAAAAATTGGATTTTCAGAATTTAATGAAGAAGATCAATTGTTCGAAAAATTCATATTTAAGAACGTTGATAGTTTCATTCTAAACGATAAAGACAAACAGCATTGCCAAACAGCACTTTGCGATGCATCATACTACAAACTTTTTAAGCAGAAAGAGTTCTATTGTATATCGAACGTACCAAAATACCGTAAACTATATCCTGATAATATTTTATACAAAAAGTTACAGGATCAAGGCATTAAAAGTGCCATCTTAGCATCCATAGTGAATAAAGAAGATAAAGTATTAGGTATTTTAGAGTTAGTTTCGCCAAACATCAATGACCTTAACTCTATAAATGCCAATAAGCTACATACGGTTATGCCGTTTTTAGTAGATTCGGTGATTCGTGGAAAAAAACAAATTGAGAATAAACTCGAATTAATTATTCAAGAAGAATGTACTTCACTACACCCAAGTGTTCACTGGAAATTTAGAAAAGAAGCTAAACGATATTTAAACCAAATTGCACAAGGAAACCCAACTTATTTTAAAGAGGTTGTTTTTGAAGATGTACATCCATTATATGGACAAATTGATGTGAAAGGTTCTTCGGAAGCCAGAAATAATGCCACTATTAAAGATTTAATACTTCAATTGAAGCAAATTAAGGAAATTATTAATAAGATAGATAACCTTGAACCACTTCCTATATATGAACATTTGGAATTTAGAATTTCAAATTACCTTACAGAGCTTAAAGAAGGTTTGCAAGTAGATAGTGAGCGCCAAGTGTTGAAGTTTTTACGCATTGAGATAATTCCTTTATTTAAACATTTAAGTAGTAAAAGTGAGAATTTAAAGGGTTTAATTATAGACTATCATGAGCAAGTAGATGAAAACAGCGGTCTAATTTATAAATATAGAAAAGATTACGATGATGCTGTAATGACTATCAATAAGCGTATGGCCTCAATTATCGATAAAAAACAATTGGAAGCCCAAGAAATGTACCCACATTATTTTGAGCGCTTTAAAACTGATGGGGTTGAGCATAATTTGTATATAGGTGAAGCGATTACTAAACATAAAAGTTTTAACAAAGTATATTTATATAATTTGAGATTGTGGCAATTGCAGGTAATGTGCGAAATGGAAAATAGCTATTATAAACTTAAAGAGCAGTTGCCGGTGAAGTTAAATGTCGCTTCTATGATTTTAGCTTTTAACGGCTCCTTATCGCTTCGATTTAGAATGGATGAAAAACGTTTTGATGTTGACGGAACCTACAATGCCCGTTACGAAGTTGTAAAAAAACGAGTTGATAAAGCAAATATAAAAGGCACTGAAGAACGCGTTACTCAAGAAGGGAAAATCGTTATTATTTACTCGCAACGAGAAGATGAGAGAGAATATTTAAAATATATATCATTCCTTCAGCATAAAAGACAGTTAGATAAAGATGTTGAGATTGTAGAACTAGAAGACCTGCAAGGGGTTACAGGGCTCAAAGCAATACGAGTTAGTGTGTTGTATTCTAAAAATAAAGACAATAAAAAAGAATACTACACCTACGATGATTTAATTACTGAAATCAATAATTAAGACATTCTAGAACCGCCTAAATAGAAAGATATTGCAAAAGCTAGAATTGAAATAATAGTTCCTGTAACAAATATGGTATAGGTCCATCTTAAAATTCGATATTTTCTATCTAGTACTTTTCCTAAAAAATATAAATCTTTAGTAAGAGATGAGTACACATAATCTCTATCTTTCAATAATTCATCCATAGCCCATTCAAACTCTGAAAGTTCCATACGATGGAAGTTTCCGAAAAAAGCTAGATTTACACTCTTATTGTCAACATCTTCTTTGGTAAACTCACCTCTTGTGACATTAGGTCGTGTGGCAATTACTGAAAGAATCATAGTGACGGCACTAAAAATCACAAATATCGCTGTTGGAATTATTAAATAATCATTGGAAGGATTATCCAATTTTGAAAGTAAATTAGAAAGCACCAACGAAATGATAATAGCATTTACCGAAAGCAAAATGTTGGCTTTGGTATCGGCAATATCACTCAGTTTTATATGGTTTCTAAGCGCAGTTCTGTAAAAAGTTTGAATTCCGCGATCTACACTTTTATCCTTATACTTTGCTTTTAATTGCGCTTTTAACTCTTCTTTTTTAATCTTCTTCTTAATCTTTTTGTTTTTGTTAATTAAATCAGCAAGATTTTCCTGTTTGGTATTTTGCCAATTGTTTAAAGCATAAGAAGTATAAAATTTGTGTTTATTTATAAGAAGATCAATGTTTTCATCGCGCCATTCTTGTGGAGTATAATTTTTAATATTCTGGGCTATATATTCTTGCCTTAAAAATTCGCTGGCTTCTTCAAAATAATCTTTTCCAAAATGCGAAGAATCTGCATCGCGCATAATCTCTTCTAAGTGATCTTTTGGAGTTGTGTTTTTAAACTTGGTCGCTATGATGCATTTTTCAACACCATCGATTATATCTTTTTCAACATCTTTAGATTCTAAAAATTCGAGGGCAATTTTCACACTTTCTTCTTCATGTCCTTCACGTGTTTTAATGTATCCCGTATCGTGTAATATGGCAGCTAATTTAAGGATAGTAGCATCTTTAACAGAAATTTGGGAGTCTTCAATAATTTCGTTTATACTTTTATAAACACGTTTTGTGTGCGAATAGTTATGATAGACAAAGGTGTTGGGTAATTTCTCCTTAAAAAGATTAAGCACAAAATTATCCGCTGCTTCAATTATATCTTTATCGCTCATAAAAATTTCAGTTTTAAATATCCAAATTACTAAAAATACTACGCTTTAATTTGCTTATGAAAAAAATTAACATCTTTATAACTTTTGTAATCGCACTGCTGTTTTCTGCTTGTGCTACATACCAACCTCAATATTCTTCAACTAATAAACCCATCTCTACGGAAATGGCTGGAAAAGAAGTGGATAAAACCTTCTATCTTATTGGAGATGCCGGTTATATTTCCATAGGTGAAACAGAAAAAAACTTAGCATTACAATCGTTTCAGAAGTATATAGCTGAAAAAAATACAGAGAATGACAATCTGTTGTTCCTCGGAAACAGTTTTTATCCTGAAGGTCTTCCTGAAGATGAAACACCTGAAAAAGAACAAGCAAAACAAATAATTGAAAAACAATTAGAAGCTATTAAAGGGTTTCAAGGCACTGTAAATGTGTTGCCAGGAAACCTAGATTGGAAATCTGGTGTAGATGGTCTTGAACTGGAAGAAGATTTACTGAAAGAAGCTTTAAACTCAGATTCTGTATTAGAACCTAACAACGGATGCCCCATTGAAGAGGTAGATATTAGCGACTCTGTTCATTTAATAATGATCGATACGCAATGGTATATTGAAAGTTGGAATAAGCATCCAAAAATGAATGATAAGTGCCAGATTAAAAACCGAGCTAAGTTTTTAGTTGAACTGGAAGGAGAGCTTAAAAAGGCAAAGCAAAAAACCATTATTCTAGCAATGCATCATCCGTTGTACACCAATGGTAAATATGGAGGGAAATATCCTGCTAAAAATCATTTATTGCCAATTCCTGGTATTGCTTCTTTAATAACTCAAGTAAGAAGCCAAGGAGCAATATCTTCGCAAGATAGATATAATGAAGCTTACAACGAATTAATGGGAAGAGTTGAAGTATTAGTGAAAGACCACAAAAACTTAGTGTTGGTTTCTGGTCACGACCGTTCATTACAATACATTGAAGGAGCGAATGCAAAACAAGTGGTTTCAGGTTCTGGTGGCGATGCTACCGCTGCAGCTTTAGGTGAGAATGGACTGTTTTCCTATGGTGGGCAAGGTTTCAGTAGCGTTACAATTTATAAGGACGGTTCTACTTCAGTTGCCTTTTTTAAAGCAGAAGAAGATGGAACTTCAACTAAACTATTTGAAAAAGAAATAATCGCTTCAGAAAAAGAATACGATATTTCAAAATTACCTGAATCGTTTCCCAAAACGGTAAAATCAGCTGTTTATAACGATAGTTTAGTAAACCGAAGCAGTTTTTTCAAAACTGTTTGGGGCGATCATTATCGTAAAACATACGGTAAAGAAGTTTTAGCTCCAACGGTAGACTTAGATACATTGTACGGTGGTTTAACCGTAGAACGTGCTGGTGGAGGTCATCAAACGGTGTCTCTTCGGTTAGTGGACAAAGAAGGGCACGATTATAATATGCGAGCGTTAAAAAAGAGTGCTGTTCAGTTTTTACAGACTGTAATTCTTAAAAATGAAGTAATTGAAAGCGATTTTAAAAACACTTTACCAGAAGATTTAATCCTAGATTTTTATACGGCAGCGCATCCCTATGGAGCTTTCGCCATTCCAAAACTGGCAGATGCAGCGAAAGTATTCCATACCAATCCCAAATTATTTTACGTCCCTAAACAAAAGGCGCTTGGTAAATTTAATGAAACTTATGGAGATGAACTGTATATGATTGTTGAACGTCCTGACGAAGAATATGACGAAGCAATATTTGATTATGCTGAAGATATTATTAGTACAGACGATGTGCTGGAAGAAATCCGTGACGACGAAGAAAATAAAATAAACCAAAAAGCATACATCCGTGCTCGAATGTTCGATATGTTGATTGGAGATTGGGACCGTCATAATGACCAGTGGAGATTTGCCTTGCAAGAAGATGAAAATGGTGATAAGATTTATACACCAATTCCAAGGGATAGAGATCAGGTTTTTGCAAATTTTGATGGCGGATTGTTAGATGCGGTACGTGCTTTATTTAGTACGGCCCGTCAATTTCAAGTGTATGGCCCAGAATTAGAACATACCAAATGGTTTAATAGCGCCGGAATAAAACTAGACCGCGCCTTAGCTGAAAACTACGGAAGAGAAGAGTGGATGGCACAAGCAGAATATATAAAAGAAAATGTAACAGATGAAGTTATAGAAAATGCTTTTAATGACTTGCCAAAAGAAGTGCAAGATGAAACTGCTGAAGAAATTAAAGAAAACCTAAAAGGGAGACGCGATAACATTGTAAGAATTGCTTCAGAATATTACGATTATTTTTCAAATCTTCAAATTATTACAGGAACCGATAAAGATGATATTTTTGAAATTACTCGACTTCCTGAAGGAAAAACAAATATTAAAGCCTACAGAATTAAAGACGGTGATAAAGGCGACCTCATAATTGATAGAACCTTTAGCAAAGATGACACTAAAGAACTTTGGATTTATGGCTTAGATGACGATGATGTGTTTGAAGTAAAAGGGAAAGGCAACCGCCCTATTTTTATTCGGATCGTTGGTGGTCAAAACAATGATACCTACGATATTGAAAACGGAAGTAGAATAAAGGTTTATGATCAGAAAAGTAAGAAAAACACTATTAAAAATAAAGGTGGGGCTGCTTTTAGAATTACCAATAATTACAATTTCAATACCTACGACTATATAAAAGAAAATAAAACTATTAATCTCTTATTGCCAGCTTTTGGTTACAATGTAGATGATGGGTTTTTACTTGGACTTTCTGATACGTTTACCGTTCACGGTTTCCAAGAAAATCCTTTTAAACAAAAGCACAGTATAAAAGCGGGGTATTATTTTGCTACTGAAAGCTTTGATATAAATTATAGCGGTGAGTTTGCCAATATTTTTGGAGATTGGAACTTCTTAGTCGAAGGGCATTTCCGTAACCCAAATTTTTCTGAAAACTTTTTTGGCTTCGGAAATGAAACTGTAAACCTTGATTATGAAGAAGATCTTGGTAGAGATTATAACCGAGTGCGTATAGGAAGTTATGGTGGAGCATTAGGAATTAAAAAAGATGGCCGCTACGGAAGCACTTTTGAATTTAAAGCGAAATTTGAAGGCGTTGAAGTAGAAGATACCGACGAAAGGTTTATTTCAGATATTGGATACCCAGATGTTGAGGAAAGAAAATATTTCGCATCTGCTGAAGGTACATACACCTATGAAAGTTTTGACAATAAAGCTAATCCTGGTAGAGGGATGCATGCAAGCTTAACGGCAGGAGGAACTCAAAGCATTGATGATAGTGATCGTGTTTTTGGATATGTAATTCCGAAGTTAACTTTTTACAACGCTTTGACAAAAGACAAAAAAGTGGTTTTAAAAACCAAAGCAGTCGGACACTTTAATGTAGGAAACAACTTTGAATTCTATCAAGGCGCGCAATTAGGTAGAGACTATGGATTAAGAGGATATAGAAGAGACCGTTTCACCGGTCGTAGTGCATTAGCTGGAGGAGCAGATTTACGATATAGCTTTAATAGTTTTAGAACAGCAGTGACACCTGTACAAATAGGAGTATTTGGCGGGTACGATGTGGGTAGAGTATGGATTCCGAATGATACTTCAGATGTTTGGCATAATAGCTACGGTGGAGGTGTTTGGATTAATGCTGCCGATTTGTTAAGCGGTACGGTAAATGTTTTTACTTCAGATGAAGGTGTTCAGTTTTCTTTCAAAGTAGCTTTTTCAATGTAAAATAAGAATACTATTATTGTGTATGCGTTTCAAAAAGAACTCTCTTTTTTTAATTTTAATTACTATAGTAAGTGCGTGTGCTACTTATGAACCGCAGTATAAAAATCTAGAAGAAAAACCTTCTTTTCCAGCAGATAGAAAAGTAGAACGCACTTTTTATTTAGTAGGTGATGCAGGGATTTCACCGCTAAATAGAATGAGTGATGGTCTTACTATTTTCAACAATTACATAAAGAAAAACCCAACTAAGGCTAGTGATCATGCTATTTTTTTAGGTGATAATATCTATGATGATGGCATGCCAGCAGAAGGGCATCCCAACAGGGAGATCAGCGAATATTACATGGACAACCAGTTTAAAGCACTAGAAGACTTTAAGGGGCAAACCTATATTATTCCTGGAAATCATGAATATTATTCTGGAGGGTTAGTTGGGCTTAAGCGTGAGCAGGAGTATGTTCAAAAACATTTAGATTCTTTGGCTTTTCAGCCTACAGGGGGATGCCCGTTAATAAATTTTTCAGTTTCAGAAAATGTTGAATTATTAATTATTGACTCCCAATGGTATCTTGAAGACTGGAATAGTGATCCAGACTTCAATAAAAACTGTGAAATTAAAACGCGTGAAAAACTGTTTATTGAAATAGCCAATGAACTTGAAAAAAATAAAAATAAAACGGTTCTTTTTGCGATGCACCACCCTATGTTCACCAATGGAACTCACGGTGGCTATTTTGCGTTAGAAAAGCATTTATACCCTACACAGAGTAAGTTTCCCTTACCTATATTATCATCTTTAGTGGTGCAAATACGTTCTCAGGGAGGGGTTTCAGTTCAAGATAGATATAATGAACTTTACAACAAACTGATGAATCGTTTGGCCGCTTTGGCTAAAAAACATGGTCGAGTGGTTTTCACGTCAGGGCATGAACATACACTTCAACACGTAGAAAAAGAAGGATTGGTACAAATATTATCAGGTTCTGGAGGTAAATCATCATACGCAGCTTTAGGACAGAATGGTGTTTTTAGTTATGGAGGACAAGGTTTTGCCGTTTTTGATGTTTTTGAAGATGGTTCTTCCTTTGTAAAGTATTATGGTGGAACGGAAGACAACCAACCAAAACTTTTGTTTCAGAAAGAAATATTTCCTTCAAATAAAACATACCCAGCCTCTGTATTGCCTAATAACTATGAGCCTACTAAAGAAGTTGCTATTTACGAGCAAGATAGCGTTAGTGAGGCATTGTTTTTTAAAACCATTTGGGGAGCTAAATACAAAGACGCTTATACCAATAAAGTAACTGCAAAAATCACATCATTAGATACGCTTTATGGAGGACTCAAAGTGATACGAGAAACAGAGAATGAAGAATATAATGCTTTAATTTTGGAAGACACCAAAGGGAATAGGTATCGTATGCGAGCCTTGAAGAAGAATGCTTTAGAGTTTTCTCAAAAAATAGTTTTTGAAGAAGACACAGAGTCACAAGAGATAGATAAAGAAGATTCTAAAGTTACACCTAAAAATACATTTGGGGTAGATTTTTATACTGCAACTCATCCATACGCACCACTTGCTCTTCCTACACTGGCAAAGGCCGCAAGGATATTCCATAATCAAACAGAACTCTTTTATATACCCAAGCAAGAGCAATTAGGCGTTTACAATGAAAATTTTGGGGATGCTCTTTACTTACTTACAACAGAACCTGCTGAAAGCACGCAGGGTGAGCCTCTTTTTGAGTATCCAGACGATATTGAAACAGCAGATGATATCCTTATAAAACTTCGAAGAGGTCGTGAAGTATCAATAGATGAAGAAAACTTTATACGCTCCCGCATATTTGATATGCTTGTGGGGGATTGGGATAGAGAACCAGGTCATTGGAGATGGGCAGAATACTTACGTCAAGATAGTGTAAATGTCTTTGTTCCCATACCCAGAAACAGGGATGATGCTTTTTCTAGTTTTGAAGGAAATGTACTTGATATTGCAAGATCTATATTTGGTAGAACCTATGAAAAGCAAGTGTACAATGAAAATCTACGAGACATACGATGGTTTAATAAAGAAGGGATTATATTGGATCGTGCCCTCTTAAAAAAATCAGGAAGGGAAGATTGGATTAATGCAGCAAAAAACTTACAAAACTCAATTTCAGACTCAATTATTGACACTGCTTTTTCAACTATCCCCGAAAGTGTAAACAATGAGTCTTTACAGGACATAGTAACTGTTTTGAAAGGCAGAAGGGATAATCTTGAAAGCATTGCTGATAGATATTATTCATATTTAGCAAAGCTTCAAACCATTGAAGGTACCAATAAAAGAGATTTCTTTCAGGTAACGAGATTGTCTGATGGGAGAACAAATGTAAGAACGTATAATTTTCCTTCAGAAGATAGGGGAATGTTAGTGGCTGACCGTACTTTTTTAGCTTCAGAAACAAATCAGATTTGGATTTACGGTTTGGATGAAGAAGATATTTTCGAAGTGACTGGAACGGGCGATAACCCAATATTCGTAAGATTAATTGGTGGTCACGGCAATGATGTCTATAGGTTGGTTGAAGGAAAAAGAGTAAAGGTGTATGATCACGAGAGTAAAGAAAATACCGTTGAGGTTAAAAATGGAGGTAATTTACGACTTACCGATGTCTATACTTTGAATACATACGATTATCGAAAGAATATTCAAAACACACATGCGTATGCTGCTGCATTTGGTTACAACCCAGACGACGGGTATAGAGCGGGTTTACAATATGTGTATCAAGTAAATGGCTTTCAGCAAAACCCTTTTTCACGCCGGCACAGTTTAAATATTGGTTATTATTTTGACAGCGGAAGTTTTGATATAAACTATGATGGGGAAATAGCAAATATTCAAGATGATCTCAATCTTAATTTAGGAGCACGCTTTACAAGTCCTAGTTATGTGGTGAACTATTTTGGCTATGGAAATGAAACCATTAACCCAGAAGATGATTTAGGTTTTGATCATAATAGAGTTCAAATACAAACCCTTATGGCAAAAGCAGGATTGTTGCGCAACTCAAATTTTGGTAGCTTTTTTAAATTGCAAGGTAAGTTTGAAGCCATTCGTATAAATAATGATATACCAGGTTTAACCAATATTAGCAGAACAGATAAAACCGAAAATTTCGATCCTTATGGTACTCTTGAAGGTATCTATAACTACCGAAGTTTTGATAACCCCAGAAACCCAACTATTGGGATGATGTTCGACCTTAATACAGGGGTAACAGGTAATTTTGATAACTTAAAAAGGGTATTCGGGTATTTAAAAACCCGACTCGGTTTCTACAATAGCTTAACTACCAATAAAAAATGGGTATTAAAAACCAATGTCCGTGCAAAATTTAATTTCGGAAGTCAATTTGAATTTTTTCAGGGCATTAATTTAGGTGCAAATAGTGGTCTTCGCGGGTTTAGAGAAGAACGCTTTACAGGGAAGTCTTCGTTAGTAGGAAGTGCAGATGTTAGATATAGCTTTGACGAGTTCAAAATTGGTCTAATCCCTTTACAATTAGGTCTCTACGGTGGGGCCGACTTAGGTCGTGTGTGGACTCCTGAATTTGATTCAGAAAAATGGCATAACTCATATGGAGGCGGTCTTTGGATAAACGGTAGCGGCGGCTTAACTGGTTCAGCAAGCTTATTTCATTCTGTAGAAGGAGCTCGCTTGGTTTTCGGCTTAGGATTTGACTTTTAAGAAACCCTGATAACATATTGTATGAAATTATCCCCATTTTACTTAATATTTTCTTTTCTGCTTCTAGCTTCTTGTGCGACATCAAAACTACAAACACGATTAGATAGAACAATTGATGATACTTTTAATCAAGAAGAGGTTGTAAATACTATCTATATAACAGGAAATGCTGCTAAAAATAGTGAAACAACTTTGTCTGTTTTAAGTAGAATAATTGCAAAGAATGCTTCCGAAGAAAAAAGTGTTCTTTTTGTGGGGGACAATATAGATGCTGAAGACGGTGAGGAAGAAAAACTTAAAAAGCAACTTGATCCTCAAATTCGAGTAGCAAAAACTACTGGGACTACCCCTTATTTTTTACCAGGAAATTACGAATGGGATTTCAATAAAACCAAAGGGCTGGAAACCATTGAAGATTACTTAAAAGAAAATTTTGAAGATGGCGATATCTTAACACCAAATAATGGTTGCCCTCTAGAGAGCATTGAGCTTTCAGAAAACATACAATTAATAGCGGTAGATAGCCAATGGTTTATTGAAGATTGGGACAAGAACCCCAATATGAATGACAAATGCCAGATTAAAACGCGCGAAAAACTTCTTTTAGAAATTGCAGGTGAAATAAAGAAAAGTGCCAATAAAATAATAATTTTTGCGATGCACCATCCTATGTTCACAAATGGTTTTCATGGAGGACGCTTTTCATTTCGGGACCATATTTTCCCGTTGCAGGGGAATATTCCTTTTCCAGGTGTAGGAACACTCATTACCGAAATTCGTTCACAAGGTGGTGTGTCTAAGCAAAACCGCTTTAACTATCGATATAGTGAGCTTATGAAGGAACTTGAAATCTTACTGAATAAACCCGACCATCGCATTCTAATAGTTTCAGGGCACGAGGAAAACCTTCAGTATATCGAAGATGGAAATTTTAAACAGTTGGTTAGTGGAGCTGCATCTAGTGCTAAACCAGTTTCGTTAAGTGACAATGGTATCTTTTCATACGGAAAGCAAGGCTTCGCTTCAGTTGAAATAACAGATAAAGGAAGTATTTGGGTCTCTTTTTATGCTTCGGAAGAAAAAAAAGACGCATCATATCTATTATTCAGAAGAAAAATTTTCCAACCAATTGAAGAGCCAAAAACCGAATCGTTTCCAAAAGAATATCCGCAAACGTATACCGCTTCCGTTTACGATATTGAAAAAGTAGAAAAATCTGATTACTTCAAGTCCTTTTGGGGACAACATTATCGCAATGTTTATGGAACAAAAGTTACAGCACCAACTGCTTTGCTAGATACGTTGTATGGAGGATTGGAAGTGGTAAGACCAGGAGGTGGACATCAAACACGCTCATTGCGAATAGTGACAAAAGATGGTAAAGAATACAATATGCGTGCCCTTAAAAAGAGCGCTGTTCAACTGTTGGAAACAACAACCTTTAATGGAATTGACGCTGAGAAATATTTCAGCAACACGGTACCTGAGGATTTAATTCTAGATTTTTACACAGCAGCACATCCCTATGGGGCATTTGCAATTCCAAAACTGGCCAAAGCAGCGGGTGTATATTACACCACGCCAGAATTGTATTATGTGCCTAAGCAGCAGCGTTTAGGAAAATATAATGAAGACTACGCTAATCAATTGTATATGATTGTAGAACGTCCTGCGGAAGAGTATGAAAACCGTAAAAGTTTTGGATATCCAGATAATGTAGAGAGCACAGACGACTTATTGGAAAAACTTAGAGAAGACGAGGACCATACCTTAGACGAAGCGACGTATATTCGAGCACGTATTTTTGATATGTTGATAGGCGATTGGGACAGACACAGTGATCAATGGCGTTGGTCAGAGTTTGAAGATGACGACGGGAAGTTGCAGTTTATACCAATTCCACGGGATCGAGATCAGGTATTTGCCAATTTTGACGGTAGCTTTTTAAACTTACTTAGAAAGTTATCTGGTTCAGTAAATCAATTCGGTATTTATAACGAAGATATAAAGGATGTTGCGTGGTTTAATAAGGCAGGCTCAAAATTAGACCGTGCCCTTGTTAAACGAAGTGATAAATCTGTTTGGATGGAAGAAGCCAAAAAAATGCAACTAGCAATTGACGAAGAAATTTTAGATAACGCTTTTAAGGACCTTCCCTCGGAAGTACAAGACACGACCAGTAACGAGATAAAAAAATCATTTCTAAAAAGAAAAGAAAATCTTGTACATATCGTAGAACGTTATTACCAAGAGTTTATAAAGTTTCAAATGTTGACGGGGACCGATAAAGATGATCATTTTGTTATAAACCGTCAGCCTAACGGAAAAACTCAAATAATTGCCTATAGAATAAAGGATGGGGAAAAAGGCGATGTATTATTTGATAGAGTTTTTAATTCAGAAGAAACGAAAGAGATTTGGTTGTATGGATTGGACGATGATGATGTTTTTGAAGTAAACGGTGTAGTAGAAAAAGAAATTTTAATACGATTAATAGGAGGGCAAGATGATGATATTTATAACATTTCAGAAGGAAAAAAAATTGTAGTGTATGATAATAAAGATGATGAGGTAGAAATAAAAAATAAAGGTGGAGCCCGTTTTAAAACTACTAATATTTATGAAGCCAATAGTTATGATTACACAAAGAAGAAATCTTCTGCCAGTACCATTAGCTTGGAAACACTGTATAATAACGATACAGGGGTTTCTTTAAAGGCTTCTTATACAAATGATAAGCTCAATTTTATAAAAAATCCGTACAGTAAAAGAACCAATATTTCACTTGATTATAATTTTCAAACCACAGGATTTGATATTGACTTTTTAAAAGGGTTTGCGGCGGTAGTTAACGATTTTAATTTTGTGATAGATGGTAGGTATACCTCTTTAGATTATACTGAAAACTTTTTTGGCTTCGGAAATGAAACAATCAATCCTGAAGATGATTTAGGGCTAAGTTATAATCGTATTCAAATGGAACGAATTCACGGTGGGCTGGCACTTGAAAAAGAAACAGATTACGGAAGTTTTTTTCAGTTAAAACTGAATCTAAATACACTAAAGCTAATTAATAATGAAAGTAATTTCTTGTTAGATGCAGCACCAGAAGAATATACATTGCGGTCTTATTTTGCTGTCCCTGAAATTACTTATAGCTATAGAAATTACGATGCAGATTACTTCCCTAGTAAAGGAATGTTTTTTTCTGCCACAGTAGGAGGGATTGATAATTTAAAATCCAATGATATTACTGGCTTTTTGAAGTCTTCCGTTTTGTTTTATAATTCACTAGTAAGTAATAACAGGCTTGTTTTGGAGACTGGGGCTTCTACACATTTGCAAGTAGGAGATAGGCCTGAATTTTACCAAACGGCCACGCTAGGTGCCCAAATGGGATTGAGAGGTTATCGGGAAGGAAGGTTTAAAGGCTTCAATAGTCTGTTGGGAAAAGGAGATTTATTATATACGTTCCAACCCATAAAAACAGCTTTATTCCCTGTAACGGTTAGAATACGTGGAGGGTACAATATAGGTCGTGTTTGGGTAAAAAGAGATACTTCAGAAAAATGGTACGATGCCTACGGAGGTGGATTTGACGTTTTATGGACTAATGCCATAGTGGGAAGTTTTACGGCATTTAAAGGAGAAGAAGGCACTCGCTTGTCTTTTGGCTTAGATATAAGCTATTAGGCTTCTAAAAACAAAAAGCCCGCATAAGCGGGCTTAATAAAAATTTTGGATACAATTAATTATGCTTCAGGGTGTGTATCACTAGATTTCATAGACCAAGCGTCTAACATCCAACTAATTTTTTCAATATCGGCAATATAACCACCAATTAAATCAATAGTCCCTTCGTCACCAGCTTTATCAGCCTTATCAATCACGTTTCGCATTTGATTTAGTATTTTTCCATGATCATCTAACAGGATTTTCACCATTTTTGAATCTTCAGTACGAGAGGGTGATTCTTTTAAATTTGACATTTCAAGATAATCGGTATAGTTACTAACTGGTTGGAATCGCAACGTTAAAATTCGTTCTGCAATTTCATCTACTTTTAATTTGGCATCGTCGTACATTTCTTCAAATTTTTCATGAAGATCAAAAAAGTTTTTTCCAACAATGTTCCAATGAAAATTGCGAAGCTTTTGGTAGTATAGATGGTAGTCTGCTAATAGTATGTTTAGTTCTTTTGCAGTAGTGGTTGTTTTTTCCTTATCTAAGTTTAAGTAGCTCATGGTATTTTCTTTTAGTTTTATACAAATTTAAGCAGTCAGGTAGTCGAAACCAATACTTACGAGGAGTTTAGCCTTTTTTTAACGTTGAAAATAATCCAAAATATACTGTACAACAACTTTTATTTAAAAGGAGAAAAGCAATAATCTCTTTAAAGAATTGTTATCTTTGCGCGTTAATAAAACAACTTATTTAGTGAATTTTCATTACAATTCAATAAAAATGAATTTTAATATAAAACAAACCACCTTTTATTTATTTCTGTCTTTTAGTTTGATAACATTCAGTTTAAAAGCGCAGGATATCCCTTCTTCCATACTATCTACTGACATAGAAAACCTTTCTGATGAACAAATAAAAACCTATTGGGAAAAGGCACAATCACAAGGGTATACCATGGAGCAGTTAAAGGCAATAGCTGCTACAAAAGGAGTTTCGTCAACTAAAATTGCCGAATTGGAGCGAAGGCTAAACCAAATGGGAACTTCTAGTAACCAATTGAAGGGTGAGCAAATAGATACGTCTCTTACGATTGACAAAAGTGAGGAGAAAATAGGTTTTTCTGGTAAAGAAATGAATGAAGAAGTAACTAAGGATCCACTCTTTGGTTATGATTTTTTCAATAACCAAAATATATCTTTTACACCTAATATGAATTTGGCTACTCCATCTAATTATGAATTGGGCCCTGGGGATGAGATTTCTATCAATCTTTGGGGGGCTGCTGAGAGTAATTATAGTACAGAGGTTGATAGGGAAGGTGCTATACGCATACCTAGTATAGGTCCAGTGTATGTAAGCGGGCTTTCTATGAAAGAAGCCTCTGGTAAAGTTAAGAGCAAATTAAAAAGAATTTATTCAGGGATTGGAGCGGCAGAAAACAGTCCGTATAAGGTTTTCTTTAACATCTCTTTGGTAAATGTTCGTACAGTTCAGGTGAATATAATTGGAGAAGTAAAAGTTCCAGGTACATACTCCTTAAGTGGATTGTCTACAGTTTTAAATGCGCTTTATGCATCTGGTGGCCCAACAAAACAAGGTACGTTTAGAGAAATTAAATTAGTGCGAAATGGCGATGAAGTTACTTATTTTGATGTGTATGATTATTTGGTTAACGGTTCTCAAGAAGGGAATAAAACCTTAAAAGATCAAGACGTTATTATTATCTCTCCTTATGTTTCAAGGGTAAACATAAACGGAAGCGTTAAGCGTACTGGTGCCTATGAGCTAAAACCAGGGGAAACCTTAAATGATTTGTTAGAATTTACAGGTGGTTTTACTTCTAATGCCTATAAAGATCGAGTTGTTTTAGAAAGGATAGAAGGCGACCGCAAAGTAGTAAAAGAAATATTGGTTGATAAAGAAAGTGAGACTCCATTACAAGATGGTGATGTTCTTACTGTGAATCAAATAATTGATAAATTTGAAAACAGGATACGTATTGAGGGAGCAGTATATCGTCCGGGGAGTTATGAGTTTACAGATGGATTAACCGTAAATGATTTAATTCAAAAAGCCGCTGGTGTCACTGAAAGGGCTTTCTTAGACAGAGGCTTGCTTTTTAGCACAGAGGACGGTGTAACCGAAATAGTAACTCCTTTTTCGGTTTCAGATATGCTAAAAGGCAATAAATCTATTACGTTGAAACCGGATGATAAGGTTCAGATTTTTAACAAATATAATTTATCTGAAAATTATACTTTAACCATAGACGGAGCAGTTAATTCTCCAATAACAATACCCTACGTGGAAAATATGACAGTAGAGGATCTCGTCTTGTTAGGTGATGGTTTTACGGATGGTGCGAACGAAAATAAAATAGATATTTATAGACGAGTAAATGACGATTCTTATGAAACATTAAGCGAAAATTTTAAAGTTTCAGCAAATGGAGAATTAACACTAGATGACGGTTCTAACTTTGTATTACAACCTAATGATCGGGTTTCCGTCCGGTATTTAAAAGGTTACTCTGAACAAATAAGAGTAGCGGTTGAGGGGGAAGCTAATTATCCAGGAAATTATACTATTGAAAACAAAAATGAAAAAATATCTGACCTGCTGCAACAAGCTGGCGGTATTACACAATATGCTTTTATTGAAGGAGCCACTTTAGTACGGAAAAATCCTTTTTTCAAAGAAGAAACTCAAAAAGAAACCTTTGAAGGTTTAGTAGAAAAAGAAAATATTACAGGAAAGCAAGACTCTACAAGCACTGAAATAGAAACGCTTAAAAACAGAAAAGAGTTTAGGGTGGGAATCGATCTACAAAAAATAATCAAGGATAATGACTCTAAACATAACTTAGTACTGAAAAGTGGCGATAGGTTAATTATTCCATCGACAAGACAAACTGTAAAAGTTCAAGGTGAGGTTTTAGTGCCTTCTTTGGTTCGCTATGAAAAAGGGATGACCTTAAAAGATTATATTAGTAAATCTGGAGGCTTTGCATCAGATGCCAAAAAAGGAAAAACGTACGTAGTGTATGCCAATGGCGATATTGCTTCCACATCACATTTTTTATTTTTCAGGAGTTACCCTAGGTTAGAACCAGGTGCCGTTATTTTGGTGCCAGCTAAGCCAGAAAATAGAAACAAGTTGTCTGCACAAGAAGTGGTAGGAATAAGTACTGGTCTTACAACTCTAGGACTTTTAATCGATAGATTACTTCAGTAATATGGAAAACGAGAAAACATCTGAAAAATCAGTATTTCAAATTGATACGCTTGAAATTCTAAAAATTTTAAATCGGTCTAGAAGATTCATTATAAAGATAACTTTGATATTTTTTGTTTTGGGGGTTATAATTGCAGTATTATCCACAAAAGAATATACTTCATCATCATCGTTTATACCTCAAATATCTTCTGATAAAGGTTTGGGTAAAAAATTAAGCGGTTTAGCATCCTTAGTTGGAGTGAATGTAGGTGGTGAATCTGGAGGTAATGTCGTCTTACCAACCCAATATCCATTGATTGTTGAGAGTACCCCGTTTAAAAAAGAACTTTTAGCCTCAAGAATACCGGCTAAGGGACAAGATAGCACTGTTTCCATATCGTACTATCTTGAAAACGTTAAGGAGACTAGTTTTCTTAACACTATTAAAGGATATACAATAGGACTTCCAGGTAAAGTTATGGGTGCTTTTTCATCTTCAGAAGTTGAGGAGGGAACACAAAAAAGAGATACATCTCTTTTTTATCTAACTAATAAAGAACAAGAGCAGTTAGATTATTTATATTCAAAGTTCTCAGTAAATATTAATGATGCTGATGGCTATATAGAGATACAAGGCACTCTTCCAGAGGCCAAGGCCTCTGCAAAATTAGTAAATAATATACAGGCACTCCTTCAAAAATTCATTATAGAGTATAACATTCAAAAATCCCAACAGGAATTAAAATACATAAATAAACGGTTTAGTGAAGTTGAAAAGGACTATTTTGATAAGAGAGCAGCCTTAGCACGATATAAAGACAGGAATGTAAATGTTATCAGTAATATAGCTCAAAATAGGTTAGAGCAATTACAAACTGAATATAGTTTATCCTCAGAGGTATATTCTCAATTGGCTGGCGAACAAGAAAGTGCGAAGTTAACGGTTAAAAAAGATACACCAGTATTTACAGTTTTAAAACCTGCTACTGTACCGCTGAAACCCTCTGCACCTAAAAAAGTGTTGATTGTATTGCAGTTTTTGATTGTCGGATTTATTATTGGCGCATTTATTGTTTTGTTCAGGTACTTTTACCCTTTCCTTAAAAGTAAAATTTCTAATTAAATTTTGATTAGTTTAATCTAAAAATAGTACCATGGATTTATTGAATATTGCCATCCAAGCTTCAGTAGAAGCTGGAAAAGAAATAATGAAGGTGTACGCGTCAGACTTCAAAATAGAAACCAAAGAAGATGAATCACCGCTAACTATTGCAGATAAACGTGCAAATGATATAATAATTTCCTATTTAAAACAAACCGATATTCCAATAATTAGTGAAGAAAACAAGCAAATTGACTTTTCTGAACGCAAACAATGGAAGCAATGTTGGATTGTGGACCCTCTAGATGGTACAAAAGAGTTTATAAAAAGAAATGGTGAGTTTACTGTAAATGTTGCTTTGATTAATAACGGTGAGCCAATTATGGGGGTAATTTATATACCAGATTCAAAAACACTGTATTTTGCTGAAATTGATAGCAAAAAAGCTTTTAAAGCTCAACTAGAAAACCATGATACAGCTTTAAGTGAAATTTATAAAAATGCTTCAGAGATAGCACCCATAAAAAACAAAGACAAAGCACGAATTGTAGGAAGCCGCTCACACTTAAATGAAGAAACACAAAAGTTTATAGATACCATTTCAGAAAACGAAGAGGTGGAAATTGTTTCAAAAGGAAGCTCCCTTAAATTCTGTTTGGTGGCAGAAGGAAAAGCAGATTTATATCCTCGCTATGCTCCTACGATGGAATGGGATACAGCTGCGGGTCAAGCAATTTGTAAGGCAGTTGGTATAACAGTAAATGTTCTCTCTACTAACAAACCTTTACAATACAACAAGGAGAATCTATTAAACCCTTGGTTTTTGGTCTCAAATCGAAACTAAGACACATGGGATGGGTAACTATACAAAAGAATCACACTACAGGAGTGTATTAAAAGGTATTTCTTGGCGTTGCATTGCTACCACGGATACTATAATAGTTGTATTATTGATAACAACTATCAATGGTGAACCTAGTATAGAAAATGCTTTAAAAATTGGTTTTATTGAATTTTTTATAAAACTAGTAATATACTACGTACACGAACGCTTGTGGCAAAAGTTTTTAGTTGGAAAATCAGTTACTCAAAAACAAACCTTATATAAAACAATTACTTGGCGAGTTATTGCTACAACAACAACCTTTTTAATTTCAGGTGCTGTTTTAAATGCTTTTGATGAAACAGCACTTTATGTTGCTTTAGCAGAGTTGGTTTCTAAGTTTATCTTATATTATATACACGAGCGTATTTGGTTACGGTTACCATTGGGAAGAATCAGAAACTTCTTTTTAAGAACAAAATAGAAATAAATTATGAAAGAAAACATCATTCCACATGAATTTAAAATAACCAAAACGGAAAGGGCTGAAATTAAAGGACATAATTCATTTCTGCTTTGGTTTACAGGGTTGTCTGGTTCTGGAAAATCCACTATTGCTAATGCGGTAGAACAAGAGTTGTATAAACAAAAAATACATACCTATACTCTCGATGGCGATAATGTAAGAAAAGGACTCAATAATGACTTAACCTTTACACCGGAAGATCGCACCGAAAATATCCGTAGAATTGCCGAAGTAGCGAACCTTTTTGTGAAGGCAGGAGTTGTTGTATTGGCAGCCTTTGTTTCTCCCTATAAAAAGGATAGGGAAATGATAAAAAAAACGGTCAAAGATGTTAACTTTGTCGAAATTTTCATTGACACACCCATTGAAGAGTGTGAGAAAAGAGACGTAAAGGGGTTGTATGCAAAGGCAAGAAAAGGATTAATCAATGATTTTACAGGAATAAACGCTCCTTATGAGGCTCCGGATAAGGCAACGATTACAATCGATACAACGAAGGTTTCCGTGTCAGAATCTGTTGAAATTATATTGAAAGCAATACAACCCAAACTAGAGTTATAAAGAAACTATGAGCAAGTATTATCTGAATTATCTAGACGAATTAGAGTCTGAAGCAATTTACATTCTACGAGAAGTATGGGCGCAATTTGAAAACCCCGTTATTCTTTTTTCTGGGGGTAAAGATTCTATTTTGGTAACGCATTTAGCTAAAAAAGCATTTTATCCTTCAAAAATACCGTTCCCACTAATGCATGTAGATACAGGGCACAACTTCCCTGAAACCATTCAGTTCAGAGACGATCTAATAGAAAAGTTTGATGCACAATTAATTGTTGGTTCGGTACAAGAATCAATTGATCAAGGGCGTGTAGCTGAAGAAAAAGGAAAAAATGCAACCCGAAATGCATTGCAAATCACAACCCTCTTAGATGCTATAGAAACCAATAAAGTGGATTGTGCCATTGGTGGAGGGCGTCGTGACGAAGAAAAAGCGAGAGCTAAAGAGCGCTTCTTCTCACATCGAGACGATTTTGGACAATGGGATCCTAAAAACCAACGGCCAGAACTTTGGAATATTCTTAATGGAAAACACTTTGAAGGCGAACACTTTAGAGCATTCCCAATAAGCAATTGGACAGAAATGGACGTTTGGAACTACATTAAACGTGAAAACATACAAATTCCTTCACTTTACTTCGCTCATGAACGAGAAGTAGTGTGGCGAAACAATTCTTGGATACCTGTTTCAGAATATTTAAAATTGGAAGAGAATGAAGAAATCGTCACCAAAAAAATCCGTTTTAGAACATTAGGAGATATTACTATTACTGGTGGTATGGAGTCTGATGCAGATACATTAGAAAAAATTGTTTTAGAAGTTTCTGCTATGAAACAGACAGAACGAGGTAATCGATCGGATGATAAACGCAGTGAAACAGCTATGGAAGATAGAAAACGCCAAGGGTACTTTTAATAATACAGAAGCACGATTACAATGAAAATTAGTGAAAATCAATTATTACGATTTACAACGGCAGGAAGTGTAGATGATGGAAAAAGCACCTTAATAGGAAGGCTACTTTTTGATAGTAAAGCTATTTTTGAAGACCAATTAGAAGCGGTAGAAAAAACCAGCAAAAAAAAAGGTCATGAAGGGGTAGATTTAGCTCTATTTACAGATGGATTAAAAGACGAACGGGAACAGGGTATCACTATAGATGTTGCCTACCGTTACTTTACTACACCAAAACGAAAATTTATAATAGCAGATACACCGGGGCATATACAATATACACGTAACATGGTTACTGGCGCTTCTACTGCTAATGCAGCTTTAATATTGATTGATGCCCGTCATGGAGTTGTTGAACAAACTAAACGTCATGCCTTTATTGCTTCATTATTACAAATTCCACATCTAGTAGTTTGTATTAACAAAATGGATTTGGTAGATTTTTCTGAAGAAGTATATAATACTATTATAACTCAATTTGAAGAATTTTCCTCAAAACTATATATAAAAGATATACGTTTTTTACCAATTAGCGCGTTATTAGGTGACAATGTAGTAAACCGTTCAGAGAATATGGATTGGTTCCAAGGTGCGCCATTATTATATACCTTAGAAAATATCCATATAAGTAGCGATATTAATAAAATTGATGCACGTTTCCCAGTACAAACCGTTTTAAGGCCTCAAAGCGAAGACTTTTTAGATTATCGTGGGTATGCCGGTAGGGTTGCAAGTGGTATTTTTAGACCAAATGATGAAGTTGCAGTAATGCCATCTGGATTTACGTCTAAAATTAAATCCATTGACACGTTTGGCGGAGAAATAGATGAAGCTTTTGCGCCTATGTCTGTATCTATCACATTAGAAGATGATATAGATGTTAGTAGAGGTGATATGATTGTAAAAGTGAATAACAAACCCGAAACAGAACAGGAATTTAGCGCTATGATTTGTTGGTTAAATAATGAAACTGCTAAAAATAGGGCAAAATATACAGTTATGCATACCTCTAATCAGCAAACAGCCATGATTAAAAGTGTTCTATATAAAATAGATATCAATACTTATAATCGAAACGAAGAGGATAAAGATTTGAATATGAACGATATTGCCCGTGTAACCATTAGAACAACACGAAGATTAATGGTTGATAAATACCGACATAATAGGAACACAGGTAGTTTTATTTTAGTTGATAATGTCTCAAATGAAACAGTAGCAGCAGGGATGATACTTTAATATAAGTATTTAGGCTCTACTTATTATCTAGATAAGGAAATTCAATAAATAAGGTGATTTTTTTTTAAAATGGTGATTATGGACGAGAAGATATGGCTTTCTTCCCCACACATGGGAGGAAACGAACAAAAATATATAAATGAAGCTTTTACTGAAAATTGGATAGCTCCATTAGGACCCAATGTAAATGGTTTTGAAAAAGACCTTGAAGATTACTTAGGCAACGATTCTCATATAGCATGTGTTTCCTCAGGTACAGGTGCGATTCATTTAGCTTTAGATATTGCTGGAGTTTCAAGAGGTGACGAAGTTTTATGTCAAACCTTTACTTTTTGTGGTTCTTCACATCCTATAACATATATGGGCGCAACCCCTGTCTTTATAGATAGTGAAGAAGATACATGGAATATGTCTCCAGAATATTTAGAAGAAGCAATTAAAGACGGTATAGCCAACGGTCTTAAACCAAAAGCTGTGATTATGGTCCACCTATATGGAATGCCAGCCAAAATTGATGAAATTGAAGCAATCTGTAAAAAATATAATGTTTTTTTAATTGAAGATGCTGCTGAGGCTTTGGGAGCATCTTTTAAAGGACGAAAATGCGGTACCTTTGGCGATTTATCTATTTTATCATTTAATGGAAATAAAATAATTACTACCTCTGGAGGAGGTGCCTTAGTGTGTAGAGATAAGAAAACAAAAGATAGAGCTATTTTCTTAGCAACACAGGCGAGAGATCAAGCTCCTCATTACCAACACTCCCAAATAGGCTACAACTATAGGATGAGTAATATTGTTGCTGGTATAGGAAGAGGACAAATGGAAGTACTTGATAAACATGTTAATCTTAGACGAGAAAATAATGTGTTTTATAAAGAACTTTTTAGTACTATTGAAGAAATACAAGTATTTTCTGAGCCTGACACAAATTTTTTTAGTAATCATTGGTTATCCGTTATAACGTGTAAAAAATCAGATAATCAGCAAATTATAGAAAAATTAAGATTACATTTGCTTAATTTTAACATAGAAAGTAGACCTTTGTGGAAACCAATGCATCTACAACCGGTATATAAAGGTTCAAAATTTTACGGTAATGAAACTGCCTTCAAACTTTTCAATAAAGGACTATGTTTACCTTCAGGATCAAATATGACAAATTCTGAAAAAGAAAGAATTAAAAATGCTGTTGCAGAGTATTTTAGTTGATAACTCCCCACTTTATTAGCTAAGAATGTTGATATGATAAATAAATTTAGTAAAGCTCTAAAAATTATATTTTCTTCAAAAGAAAGTAGATTAGATATTCGTAATGTAAAATATTTGCCAAGGTGGTCTGTATTGGTTATTGATGTCTTCTTATTAATCTGCTCCATTGTCTTTACAGTAGTTGTTCTACGAGATTTACACATTAATCACCTTCGCTTACTAGCTGCACCACAACAAATACTTTTAGTCTTAGGTATTAATATAAGTTTTATGCTGGTTTATAAAACCTATGCAGGTCTTATTAGACATTCTTCTTTTATGGACGCCTTAAAAATGGTGTTAGCCAGTACAAGTACATTTGTGGCGTTACTAATTACTAATATTAGTGTATGGGCATTTATGGGACAAAAAATATTTTTGACCTCTGCACTTGTAGTATATGCCCTATTTTCTTTTACATTTTTATTTTTATTCAGGCTAGCTGTTAAGCAACTTTACGAATACTTTAAACTATACCAAACAAATACCAAATTTGAAAACGCATTAATTGTAGGAATTGATGAAAATGCAATATCTGTAGCAGCAGCATTGGATATTGAACATCCTCAACGTTTCAAAATTAAAGGGTTTGTTTCTGCTCAATCCTCAAATAAACGGTTATTAATATTAGGGAAGCCAGTTGTTAAAATTAAAGATAAACTAAGTGAAGAGGTGCAAAAACTAAATGCCACTGCAGTAATTCTTTCTGGAGGTTCACTTACTTCAAAAGAAAAATTTGCTATTGTTGAAGATTGCTTGGAACATGATATCAAAGTATATAATTCCCCTTTGGTACTGGATTGGAGTGAAAATAATTCTGTCGCAAATCAAGTAAAAAATCTACAAATTGAAGATTTATTAGAGCGGGAACCTATTGATTTACATACAAAAGAAAAGTTTAAGCAACTTAAAGGAAAAACTATATTGGTAACCGGAGGAGCGGGATCAATAGGAAGTGAGATCGTGCGGCAATTAGCATCTTACAACCCAAAATTGGTATTGATTTTAGATCAAGCCGAAACCCCATTACATATATTACAACTGGAGTTGGACAATAAGTATCCCGACTTTAATTTTAAATGTATTATCTGTGATGTGGCAAATAGAAATAGGTTAGGAACCTTTTTCAAAAAATATGATATAGACGTGGTCTATCATGCCGCAGCATATAAGCACGTACCATTAATGGAGGATAATTCGCCAGAAGCCGTAGTAACCAATATTTATGGTACTAAAAACGTAGCAGATCTATCCGTAATCAATAAAGTATCCCGTTTTGTGATGATTTCTACTGATAAAGCCGTAAATCCAAGTAATGTAATGGGTGCTTCAAAAAGGGCTGCTGAAATGTATGTACAGTCACGTAATTTTTATACTAGTGGAACGGGTAAATCCTGTAAAACAAAATTTATTACAACACGTTTTGGTAATGTGTTGGGGTCAAACGGGAGTGTTGTTCCACTATTTAAAAAGCAAATTGAAAAAGGAGGCCCCGTTACTATTACTCACCCTGATATTATCAGATATTTTATGACGATTCCTGAAGCGTGTCAACTAGTTTTAGAAGCTGGTGCGATGGGAGAAGGAGGCGAGATATTCATTTTTGATATGGGTGAACCGGTTAAAATTATGGACCTTGCTATAAAAATGATAAAACTAGCTGGTTATAGTCCATATACGGATATTGATATAGAAATTTCAGGTTTACGTCCCGGAGAAAAGCTATATGAAGAATTAATTAGTCATACTAGTAAAGCTTTACCTACTCATCACAAAAAAATTATGATAGGAAAAGATGTAACTAAAGACTTCAATTTTGTAGATGGAAAAGTGACAAAAATCATTGAAGCTGCCTTGCGGTATGATGATACAGATGTAGTTACAAAATTAAAGGCCTTGGTTACCGAATTTATTAGTAAAAACTCCGAGTTTGAAATATTAGACAAAAAGGAGATAGTAAAAAAGAAGATAAATATTGCAAAAGAGGTTTCTTTATAAGAGAGGGAGAGCACTAACACTCAGAAGAAACAACGGTTAAAGATTATTTAATTTAATGAAACATTTTTTTACTAGGGCTAACAGAGACTCTTTATTTCGCTACCTTTCTTTTTAAGTGACATATACCCTTTTTTAATTTTAATAATTATAAATACTTTTCATTGGCTTCAAACCTTTATTTTTGTCTTGCTAGTATTTTGACATTTAAGAACAACATCTTTAATTAGTGTAGTAGCTATTTTTTATATGGGTATAAAACAAAAACTTTTCTTTATTGCCATCCTTTTAATGATATCTATTTCAGGAACTGCACAAAATTTGGAAATAAATTCTTCTGTTTCGGCTTCTGGTTACCTATCTACTGAAGGCGAACTCCCTTTTTGGATGGTTGTAAATCAAAATGGAGGGCTATCATCACAAACAGATGGCTTATTTGAAGGAGCTACAAAAGGACAGTATTTTTTATCTGAAAATAATAAAGCTAGTTTTACCGCTGGAGTAAGTTTTTTTTTAAGAAATGGAGTAGAAGATAAGCTACAAAGAAACGAGTTGTACCTTCAGTTTGAAAATTCATGGGTAAGAGCCACACTTGGCGCCAAAAACCCAACCGATCGATTTCAAGGTCTTTCCACTGTAAACGACAACTTCTTATTGTCTGGAAATGCAAGGGCAATTCCTGGTGTTTTATTGGAAACGGCTACACCTATTTCAATTTTTAAAAACATAAATATAGAAGGTGCCATTGGTCATTATGAAATGAATGACGACCGTTTTGTAAAAGATGCGATGCTTCATTATAAAAGATTATACGTCAATTGGCAATTAGGAGCTAAAAGCAAAATTACATTAGGGGTAGAACATTACGCACAATGGGGCGGAACTTCACCCACCCGTGGAAAACAGCCTTCGGGTTTTACAGATTTTATCGATATCTTTTTTGCTAGAGGAGGAGGAGAGGATGCTTTTTCGGGAGATCAACAAAATGCTTTAGGGAACCATTTGGGAATATATAATTTAGAGTATAATTACCATGATGATATTGGAACTTTTAAATTGTATCACCAACATCCCTTTGAAGATGGTTCAGGCACTGCTTTAAAAAATTTTCCTGATGGAACTTGGGGATTTTACTTTAAACCGAACAAAGAAGAATATAGTAGTTTTCTTGATGGTATTTTGATAGAGTATGTGCAAACAACCGATCAAAGTGGTATTACCTCAGAGAGAATTGGTGCCGATAATTATTTCAATAATGGAACTTATAATTCAGGATGGACTTATGAAAATACAGTTATTGGATTACCATTGATCACTCCAATTCCAAGAAATCAATCTATAGGATTTTTTTTTAACAACCGGGCACGAGCAATTCATATTGGTTTGTCAGCTTCTCTTAAAAAATGGTCTTTTCTTACAAAACATACCTATTCCGAAAATACTGGTTCATATGCAGTACCTTTAGAAACCAAACAAAAGAGCTTTTACAGTATACTGAATACGACATATTCTCTTGAAAAATATGGTAGTCTGTCTTTAATTGTTGGATTTGATTATAGTAACCTGACTCCTGAAAAGTATGGGACAGGGCTTACATATAGTTATGAGTTTTAAAGAGAGATTGTCCCGCCAAAGAACGTTTTAACTAGAATTTCAAAATCTAATTGTTGTCTATACTTTTTAATGTACAGTTTATTCAATCTCACCTTTTCTGGCCAAATAACTTCCCGGTTATAGCGTTCTGGATTTTTTTGATTGGCCAAAAGTTCCTCTTCTTTCCTAAAAGTTAAGGTAGCAAGGCCTGTAATCCCCGGACGTATGCTTAATATAATACGATCCTCTCCTGTTAATTGATCTGCGAACCCAGAAACATCAGGGCGAGGGCCAACCAGACTCATATCACCTTTTAGAACATTCCATAATTGTGGTAATTCATCTAGTTTGGTACGGCGGAGAAATTGACCAAACTTAGTGATACGCGGATCTTTGCTAGAAGTTACCGTTGTGTCCAGTCCTTCGACATTCTTCATCGTCCTTATTTTCCACATGGTAAAGGGTATTCCGTTTTGACCAATGCGGGTACTGCAATAAAGACCATTTTTTCTAGTGCTTATACGTGCCAAAACAAGCCCAAGTAGCAATAAAGGTGATACAATAAGTAAGCCGGTAGATGACAGTACCAAGTCTAGAATGCGTTTGATATATTTTTGAGATGAGGTCAAATTCAGTTATAAAAAATAGGTTATTTGTTAGACTTCGTAAAACGCAATTGTTTAAAACTTACCTTGTCAAAAACCAGTCCGCCTACGATAAGGAAAAGACCGATTATGGTTGGAAGCTGGATAGCTTCTTCCAACACAAAATAGATGACTACCAACGACAAAAAGGGCACCAAATACACCAAATTACTCACTTTGGCCGCAGTGATCGACTTTTTAAGGGCAATAGACCAGATAACAAAAGTGATTCCCATTTCGAATAGGCCAACATACACTGCATTTAGCCAAGTTTTAACGTTGATAAAAACGACTTCTGAAGTGAAGAGCAAGGCAATCACAATATATACAAACCCGAAGCAAAAATTAAAGAAAAGTTTGCTTAACTCGTCGCGCTCGTCTTTGATGTTAAAAATCCAGAATAAGGCCCAGATGATAGCCGATGCGAGACCCAAAAGAACACCTTCCTCACGGGTAAACGATAAGTTAATTAGGTTACCACCGGTAGCGATAATAAGTACCCCTATAAAACTAATACCAATAGCCATTATATTTTTTATACTTATTTTTTGTTTAAGCAAGGGTACTGCTAATAAACTGAGCATAATGGGCCAAGTATAATTCAGCGCTTGCGCTTCTTGGGCAGGTAATAAATCGTAGGTTTTAAACAAAACGATATAATACAAAAATGGATTTACCGCGCCATAAAAAGCCGACTTCAGAATAGCTTTTGGAGGGAGTTTAGCCAGGTTTCGGTATTTCTTGGTCACCAACATGAGTATACTCAAGGCCATCAAAGCCGTGGCCGAAGACCAAAACAGCAATTGTAAAAAGCTATAGCTTTGCAAAGCTATTTTCATGCTAGTTGCTACTGTACTCCATAAAAGCACAGCAATCCCCGCATACATATAGGCTTGTTTTTGATTTTTCATGTAAGCTCTTATTTCAAAGCTTAAATGTAAATTGATAAAAAGGCATGTCCAAGGTATTTCAAGGAAATTTTCAAGGAGGAGTTTTGCTTGGTTAGTCTAGTACAGTCGGTGGCCTCGATACAATCCCGATTTACATCGGGGCCACTCGGAAACCTTTGGTTCGTCTTCTGCAGCTAGTATCCTTGATACGAATTTAAAAATTATTATGCGCTTTTAAATTCATCTGCTTAAAATACGGCAGGCAGGCTCTGACAACTTTGACTTTGCTTTTAGATAGACCACATCTAGTTCTTTGATTGGCACCTGATAGAAGGGGTGCGGTATACCGAGCCTGTCGAAGCGTATCGAAAGGTCAGTTTTGAAAAAGCAATACACCAAGGTTACTTAGCGATAGTCACTGAGCGGAGTTGAAGTGAGCCGAAGGATGATTTCACTAATTATACCTAATAATCCTTCCAGGGTTTCCAACAACAACAGCTCCATCAGGAACATCTTTAATTATTACTGCACCAGCGCCAATCATTGTTTTCTTCCCAACATTACTTACACCTGTCATTAAAATAGAACCGATTCCAAAATAAGCTTGTTCTTTTATATTTATAGACGCACCTATATTAACTCCTTGTGAAAAAAAACAACCTTTCTCAATAATTACGTGATGAGCTATATTTACTCCCATACTTATCATAGAATAATCAGATATAGAAGTAAATGGCATTATATTGGTAGAAGGTAAAATATAAACTCCGTTACCAATAGATACGGAGTGATGTATCAAAGTTTCTGAATGTATAAAACTTGGTGTAGAAAAACCTTCTTGATTAATCTTTTCAAGCAAAGACACTCTTATTTGATTATTTCCAATAGGTACAAATACTGAAATAGTGCGATCTAATTTTGAAAATAAGAACTCAGAATTTCCTAAAATAGGATACTTACTAACCTTTTTTCCAATTAACAAGGGGTTATCATCGATAAAACCCAAGACGTTGTATTGATCTTTCAAATAAGATGCATAAACCTCTCCATAGGTTCCAGCGCCATAAATAACACATTTTTCCATATTATTCATCCCCTTTAAAAGGTTTCATAGTTAAGGTTTTTGAACTATTAACATCTTTTGACTGGAAAACTTTTTTAATTGTTAAAACAAAAATTTTAACATCTAGAGTTAAACTTAGGTTTTCTACATACCAAACATCAAATTTAAACTTTTCTTTCCAAGAAATTGCATTACGACCATTTACCTGAGCCCAACCCGTAATACCTGGACGTACTTCGTGTCGTTTTTTTTGTGTTTTATTATATAGTGGTAAATAATGCACTCGAAGTGGCCTAGGACCTATTAGGCTCATATCACCTTTTAAAACATTTAAAAGTTGAGGAATCTCATCCAATGAAGTTTTTCTAATAAAAGATCCTATTTTTGTTAATCTGTGCTGATCGGGAAGTAAGTTGCCATTATTATCTGTTTTATCGTTCATGGTTTTGAATTTGATAATACTGAAAATTTTTTCATTCTTACCAGGTCTTTCTTGAAGAAAGAAAGGTTTCCCATTATTTGCAATGAAAAGTCCAACAGCTATAATTAAAAAAAATGGACTAAAAATTAGTAATCCAAGAAAAGCTACAATAAAGTCAAATAAAATTTTCAGGGTGTTTTTATACATCAGCAATTTTTTTTAGATTCTGCAAATAACTATTGGCCAAAACAGATCTATCAAAATTATCTTTGGCATAACGATACCCATTTTCACCTAATCTTTTTAGCTCTTCCGGATTTAGTTGCCGGTATAAGTTAATTTTATCAACAAAGTCATTTGAGTTTTCAGGTTCTACAAATACTCCACAGTCAGCCGTTTCAACTAGTTCTTTTGACACACCGTCAATCGCAAGTAGAATAGGTTTTTTGCAAGACATGTAATCAAATGTTTTATTAGAATAAATAGTTTTAAAAGTATCATTTTTTATGAGAACTGAAGCCCCCATATCACTAGAAATAACAAATTTAAGCGCTTCTTGTTTTGGAACAGGGTCAAAAAATACAACGTTCTGAATGTTTTCATCTTGTACTCTTGAGACAAGTTCTTCTTTTTTCATACCATCACCAATTAAAACAAAGAGTACATTCGAATCTTTTAATAATATTGCAGTATCTATAATTTGATGTAATCCATTTGCTAAACCATGGGCGCCAATATAGGTAATAACAAATTTATCTTCCCAGCCTCTATCTATTCTAAATTTAGAGCTATCAAAGTCATTGATTAACTTTTCGGACATTTCAAAATCAGCTGCATTTGGGATCATAATCAGCTTCTCTTCCGGTATGTTTTTATTATGTATCAACTTCTCATGAAAAGCTGGAGTTAGTACATTAATAAGGGTTGCTTTTTTATAAATAAATTTTTCAAACCAATACGCAAACTTAATGATTATCTTGTTTTTTAGAACACCGGTATCGATAGCAGATTCTGGCCATAAATCACGTACTTCAAAAACAAACGGTACACGTTTAAATACAGAAATTAAATAAGCGATAATACCTACAAATAATGGAGGACTCGTCACCAAAACTAAATCATATTTTCCTTTTATCTTAAATAAACCGGCATAAGTCCCAGAAAAGACAAAGGAAAAATAAGCCCAAAGTCTTCCTAAAAAATTCGAGTTGTAAGATTCAGAAACATTACACCGCCAAACAGTAATCCCTTTCTGTTCTCGTTTTGTTACAAAGTTACCCCTATATTCCTTTTTCTTCTTTTTTGATTGTCCGTCGAGATCTCCTGCAATAACCGTAATATCATGCCCTTTCTCATGCCAGATTCTGGCCATTTCGTTGAAACGAGCACCACCAGTTACATCCAGCTCCTTAAAATATTGATGGATTATTAATAGTTTCATTTATTTAATTTAATTAGTGTTGTGAAACCATTGCCTTTCGTTTTAAAACTAAGCCTAATGGAATTCTGCTTTTTTCCGTAATAACTAGAATATGATTTAACCTCTCTTATAGGTTGTAAAGTATTACCTTCAAAATCTTTACTTGTTATAGTAACAAAATGTTCAAAATCCGGATTTATCTGCCAATATTGGGTAAGTTCAAGGTTATTGGTGTTTTTTATTTTGTCTTCAATACTCCATATTGTTTGATTGTCAATTTTTTGAACACTTCGGGTATGATATATATTTCTTTTGATTTGTCTAAATGCACGTATGGTTCCTTGAAATTTAAATTTTGATGCGTCTTTTTGTAACGTAGCAGCAGCATTTTTAACCCAATAATACCATATAAACCGACTACCTTTTAACATTTGATCTTCACCATTTACTGAAACGGTATTATGACCTTCGACTCCTCTAAAAAATGCTATATTCTTTTTTGTAGTATTATATTTAAACGAACCTGTGTCCCAAAGTATGTTTTCTCCTTTATACCAAAGATCAAAATGTAAGTTATCTGATTGGTTTGGTCTGCTCTTATATACTCCGCATCTAAAAAATGAGAAAGATTCTTGGTCTCTAAACATATAATAACCTCCTTTTTCAAATGAAGAGATTTGCTTTTTTTCTAATATTGCCAATAAATTAAACTTACTAACTACAGAACCAAACCATTTTTTTTCTTCAACTATCTCTTTACTTTTAAACAAATCCTTTTCTGTCAATATGGAATGCAACGTATTTAATTGGCTTCGGTAATCCCTGTATTCTGTGTTTGTTAATGGAAAAAATAGCGCGCCATCATTTGAGCCTTGATTGGGGAGGTGGCCAGAGGAATCCATCATACATTGATAAAGAAAGTTTACCGATTTGTATGCTTTATTATAAACGTTTTTAGAAAACGGTTTTTTATGAATTTCTGTTAAGGAAAGTCCGAGAGAAAGAAGTTGTATAACTACACGATGGTAATTCATAGAAAATTGTAGAAAAGTTCCATCCTTGTATATTTGATAATCTATTTCTTGCTCGAACCACTTACGACCATCTTTTGCCCATTTTTTTGATTCAGGGAAAAATGGAAATAATAATTCTGCCAATGATAGCATCAATGTTTCGGTAATAGCGTGATTATTCCTAACAGCAATTCTTGAAAAATGAATGTTTTGACGAACATGGTGCAATTGCCAATAGATACTGTTCATTATAATCGCAAAACGTGCTTCAGTTAATTGAGGTGATTCTTTGTAGTAATAAAGGGCAAATGTCCAGTTAATGATTCGCAAACTCATTTCTTGGCTACACACATAATTGGGGCCTTGATTAATTGGATTTTTAGCTATAAAGTCTTCAATTTCTGAGAATACAAATTTAGATTGATCTTCTTGAAAATGGTAATCAAACCGAATAAGATCGTATAAATAAGAAAAACGAGCTTTTTCCCATACAAATTTTATATCTCCTGTTTCTTCTGAAAAGCTCTGTATCTCAGACCAATGTTTTTCTATATTATATTGATATCCAGTTTCTGGGTTGGTAATCCAGTCATAATTTATTCCCAAATCAAATGTTTGGCTACTGAAGAATTTAATTTTTCCCAATTTTATCTTTTTCACAGTATCTTTCAAAATAGGGTAGGAGGTCTTCTCTAACTCTTTAATGTTTTTTCCCTGAAAAAAAAAGGGAGGTGTGTTAGTGCGCCATTCTTTAAGTGTTATAAAGGTTTTAAATGTGGGACTCGTAGGGAATTTTGTTTTTAAAATGCCTGTTTTAGCGTTGAATAAATATTCAATCCTGAATAGAACGTAACGGAAGCCCATATTCTGAAAAAAATCAAGTATCCGTAATAAGTTTTTCATAAAGAAATTTATTCAAGTATATTTTTTATTTAAAATTTATTAGACAATTTTTGAAAGTAGCATATTTAATTCTTTAAACTATACTGAACTGCGTTGCAAAAATGCTGATAATAATTGTCAAAATGATAAATACCTGTAATCTTTTCAAAGGATTGTCTTCCCATCTCTTTTCTAATCTTTTCATTAGTATATAAATACGAAACTTTTTCAAGTAAAATTTCTTCATTTAAATTTTCAAGAATAAATCCATTAGTATCATCAATGAGGTCATGTTCAGTGCCATCTGCAATACCAGTAATTACTGGTAATTTATTTAGCATAGCTTCGCAAATTGCTAAACCTCCTAGTCCTGGTAAAACCATAATATCACAATACTGTAATATACTACTTGCACCTTTATTTATACGTCCGTGAAAAACTACTTGTTTAGCGACACCAATTTTAGTGGTTTTATTTTTTATTTCTTCTAAATATTCTCCATCTCCGATAACATGTAAACGTCCTATATTGTTATACTTTTTGTTGAACTGTGAGAGTACATTAATTAATACATCTAAATTTTTAGACTTGGTTATTGAACCTATAAAACATATATTAAAGTAATTTTGAAAAGAATAATTTACTGTATTATTTTGATATTCTTTAATTTCCTTCAGTTTTTTATTTGTATCCAAAACGTTTACACCTATAAAAATTTTTTCTTTAGGAATACCGTTTGAAATAAAGTAATTTTCACCTTGTGTACTGTACGTGAAAATTGCATCACTCCTTCTTTCTATAAAAATCTCCCATTTTTTTACTTGCCTTCTTATGCCTTTAAATTGGCGGTTTTTTAATTTTCCTAAACTCCACCAGATAAATTTTTTACCAAATAACTTTGCATAGAGAAATGCAATCGATGCGTTTATTAAAGAAGACGAACCTTCAGAAAAAATTACTTTTGGATTTGCAATAATTAATCTAAAAAACAAAAAAGGATAAAAAGGCATTGCTCCTTTACTATTATTGGTTTTAAATGGTAATCTAATTGTAAAAAACTTTTTACTTTTGATGTTGGTATGTGAAAATGAGGTGTTTTTTAATTTTGTATTAGGTATACCAGCTCCATAAAAAAGATCGAAATCAAAAAGATCATCTTCTGCAATTTTTTCATAAAATGGCAGTCGGTAGTGCATAATAACTTGATAAAGTACTACTAGTTTCGTTTTTTTAGGCATATTTTTTTAGAAAAGATTCAATTCTATGTTTGAAAAAACATTTTAAAAGTATTCACTTTGTTAGCTTTGATAAAATTAAATTAATTAATAACTCAATTTTTTAAATGTTGAGTGTAGGTTTTTAATATTGTACTATTTTTTAAATCAATACTTTCATTTAAATGAGTGGCGGATTGCACATTTTTTTTAAAGCTTTTTTTTGAAGATTCCCACCATACTACTCCATCTACTTTACAATTATATGGTGAAATGTAATTTTTTATGTGTTCTAAATATCTAGACATTTCATTTTTACCTAATAATTCACCACCAAACATTTTGTTATTAGTACTTACGATATACCATACGAAAGGAATGACTTTCTTGTCTAAGCGATCTGCATAACTAAAGGCAGTATCTAGGTTTTTATTCCAATAAATGTTATTGGCTTTTTCTCCTTTTTCTTTATCGGGATACAAAACATATAACGAAGGGAATATATAGTCTACTTCTGAAAGTATTGCATCCAATTTTGTACCAACATTCCACTTAGTTTGAGATTTGTAATATGTTCTATAAGGAAGACCATAAATACCTAACTTAACATTAGGTCTACGTATACGTATAAAGTTGATCAATTTTTTAAACTCTTGAATTGCTTCTTTATATTTTCTGTGAGTAACGTCATAATTCCTTATATTGTCATAATAACGATTTTCTAAATTAACACATAAAACGCCTTCGTCGTTTGGTTTAGGAAATAGCTTTTTTAAATGTTTGTCAACACTCTCTAAATTTATTGTTCCTTTTTTGTGAGGGTCGATCATATATCCTCCTAGAAGTTTGATTTCAGAAAGATAAGGTTGCTCATTAATAAAAGACTTGCCCTCTTCAGAATATCGACTTTTGAATACATAAATATTAAAATCGCTTTTCTGATATTGAGAATAAGAAAAACAATAAAATAATAAAAAAGGTATAATAATTATTTTACACATATTTTTCATGAATGCTTTTTTTTAAAGAATAATCTGTTGCTAATACTAATGCCATAGATGTCCAAAACCATGAAGCATTATAAATAGCTCCTGAAAACATATTTTGAACAAAAGATTGGATAAAAATTACGGCTACCCATATTAATTCTTTATGATTTTTAAATATAGATAAGCATGATTTCCATGTCTTAAAAATTAAAACAAAAAAAGGAATAAACCCCACAATTCCAGTAGCTTGTAAAACCTCAAACAAAATATTATGAGGGTATAATGGGTAATTTTTTACTTTCAAGGAATCACCAAAAATTGGATTATTCTTGAACTGGTTAAAAGATCGTTCCCAAATTGATAATCTCGATGCTGAACTATTGCCTTGTTCAATAGCTTCAGAAATACTTAAAAAGCGATCTAACAACCCACTTTTTAATGTATTATCTAAATAAACAAATAACAAAAGACAAATAATTAACACAGTAAAACTTTTTAAAAAAAAACTTGCCCCTTTGCCTGAAAAAAAATATATAATAAAAGGCACAAAAACTGCAACCAATGACCCTCTTGAAGCACCTAGAAAAAATGGAATTACACTCAAAAAAATAACAATAAGCATTAAAAAACGTTTACGAAAAGAAACAGAATTTGTTAACAAATAAAAGCTTAATACCCCTATAGTTAAGGCTGAACAATAAGATAAAGTTAAAGGAGAGATTATAGCTTCTCCTACAATACCACTCGCCAATCTACCTACGTTGCCTATAAATTGTTTATATGATAATATCGTTAATATAGAAAAAACAGCACCGCCAATAAGAAAACTGTTAAAAATAATGTTTAATCTTTTTAATGTTATTTGTTGAAAAACAATACCCATAAATGGAAATACACAAAATGCTATAAAATATAGGAAAACATCCAAAATAGACATATAATAATTGATCCCTCTAAGATATTCAATCAGTAGGCGAAAACTAAAAACTAAAAAAAAGAATAAAGACCATTTTATCCCACTACTTTCTCTTAAGTTTTCTCTATTTTTCCATAAGAGTATTAATAGCATTCCTATTATAAATAACCTTAAGGGAATTGTTATTTTTCGAGATAACTCACTCATTCCAGCATCAAATAATACTAGTAAAATTGTAAAATAACCCAAAAAGGTCAGGAAAAATATTCCGAAAAATAAAATAATGTTTGAATTATTTAACTTTTTCTTTAACATTCAATTTTTTTGCTTTTAAGTTTATAAAAGTAAATATAGGTCAAAAAGAAGATTATTATTATAGCTATAAAGTAAAAGTTTAGTTTATAATAAACACACAACGACAGTATCCCTCCAAAAATAAAAACCTCTAAAAGCTCACCATTAAACTTGTACTTATTAGCCATAAATACAAATAAGAATGCTTGAATTATATAAGATATGAGAGTAGTAAACACAGCGGCATAAATGCCGTAAATAGGGATAAAGTAAACGTTTAACCCTATATTAATAGACGCACTAACAATGGACATAACGGCGATTGGGAGTGATCTTTTATCATAAATCATAGTATAGTTAGACTTGAGGTAATAGGGGTATATTAAAAATGCAATGGCAATAAGTGGTATGTATTTAAAAACCAACGTGTAACTTTCGTCATAAAAATAGGGTAAAACATAATTTGATGCCAATGTAATTAAAATATATGCAAGCAAACCAAAACCTATTGAAATCAACAAAAATTTATTTAATATCTGTTTTCGTTGGGCGTCCCGCTTTTCTTTATAAATCATAGGCTCCAAAAAAACTGATATACCTACAAACGCAAAAATCATGGTCGAACCAAATGAATAGGCTAATGTATAGAGCCCCACCTCATTTAAAGACATATAACGTTCTAAAATAAACTTATCTGCATTTCCTAACAAATTTCCTGCTACACCGTGAAACATAAAAGGCCAAGAAAAAGCGAATAGGGACAAAAATGTTTTTTTGCTGAAAGTTGGTTGTTCATTGTCGGTACGTTGGGTTCTAAATAAAATGTTTGCTGTAATAGCTGCAATAATAGCTCCCACTACGTAACCCAAGTAATGCTGGGAAATAAAAACACATAAAAGTACCAAAGTGAATTTACACCCTTGGATAAACAGCCTGCCCTTAAAGTACTTTTTATGGTTTTCCTCGACTCGGAGCATATTCAAGGTAATAAGGTTAGTGCCCTGAAAATAAATAAGTACTACAACCAATATAAGATCGGGAAATAAATGTAAACCAAAAAAAGTTTTATATCCTGCTCCGTATAAAATTGATATAATTATGATTAAAAATAAGTGCGTCCATAATGCCGAAGAGAAAATAGTTTTTTTAAAACCAGTATACTTTGATTTTTCCCCATAAAAACGTAAAACGGCACGTTCAAAGCCAAGAAGTGAAATCAAAGGAATCACCATTTCTATAGAAACTAAAAGCCCTACTTTTCCATAATCTGTAGTAGACAATAGTAAAGGCAGCAAAAGGATTGTTAGTTTATTTAACCCTTTTGCTATCCCTTCAATAAAACCGTAAGAAAATATTTTCTTAAGCAAGACATTTATTTATTTCTAACTCCACAAAAATCCAACACAATTTGATCTTCTTTAAAAGATAGATTTTTGAACTCAGTATGTGACACTAAAAGCACAACAATATCAGCTTTCTGTACCGCTTCTTTATAATCTGTTAATTTAAAAACCTGATGGTCCTCAATATTGGGTTCTACAATATAATAGTTTTCATCACGGGCATCTTGCAATACTTTTTGTACAATGTATTTGGCAGGAGATTCCCGTAAATCGTCTATATTAGGCTTAAAAGCCAATCCCATCAGAGCAACACTCGGCTTACGCCCGTTTTTAATATGAAAGTCCTGCTTTGCTTTTTTAACTTGCTCAGCAACCCAAAAGGACTTATAATTATTTATTTCTCGGGCTTTACCAATTATTTGGGATTCCAAGGGAAACTCTGAGACAATAAAATAAGGATCTACTGCAATACAATGCCCACCAACCCCACAACCGGGTTGCAAAATATTTACTCTAGGATGTTTATTGGCAAGTTTTATTAATTCCCATACATTAATATCTGCCTTGTTACAAATAAGCGATAATTCGTTAGCAAAGGCAATTTGGACGTCCCGACTTGAATTTTCCGTGAGTTTACACATTTCAGCAGTCCGAGCATTGGTTTCGTGTAGCTCTCCTTTCACAAATTGTTTATAAAAATCAATTGCTTTTAGTGTGGAATTCTTATCAACCCCACCAATTACACGGTCATTGTGTACCAATTCATGCATTACATTTCCGGGCAATACACGTTCCGGGCAATACGCAATGTGAATTTTATTGGTAAGTTCTGGTCGTTTTGTATAAATGAGATCGCGCATTTTTTCTGTTGTCCCAACTGGAGATGTAGATTCTATAATATACAAATCGCCCTCTTTTAATAGTGGTAAGATTCCGTTGGTTGCTGCTTCAACATAGGAAATGTCTGGTTCATGGTTCCCTTTAAAAGGGGTGGGCACTACAATTAAATAGGTGTCAGCTTCAATAGGTGTTATGTCAGCTTTAAGGTAACTGTTTTCGACCGCCTTAGCAACTACAGCATCAAGGTCAGGCTCTACAATATGTATTTTTCCTTTGTTTATGGTTTCCACCACCTTTTGATTAAGGTCAACTCCGTGAACAGGGATTTTGTTGTCTGCGATAAGTGCCGAAGTAGGCAAGCCTATATACCCAAGGCCAATGGTTGTAACTTTATTTTCCATCTTGTATTAATTGTCTAATTTTTTTAAAAACGCAACGATATGCTTACAGGCTTTTCCGTCTCCATACGGATTGTGTAAGGTGCTCATTGCATTAAATCTATCTTTATTGGTTAAAAGGTCAAGCGTTTCATCAACAATAAGTTTCTGGTTTGTACCAACCAGTATTACCGTTCCGGCATCTACTGCTTCTGGGCGTTCTGTTGTGTCTCGCATAACGAGAACAGGCTTCCCTAAACTAGGGGCTTCTTCCTGAACGCCGCCACTATCTGTTATTATTATTTTGGAACGATTCATCAACCAAATAAAGTCTTGATAAGCCAATGGATCAATCAATTTAATGTTAGATACATTTTTTAAGATACGGTTAACAGGTTCTTGTACTTTAGGGTTTAAGTGTACGGGGTATACAATGGTGGTTTTGGGTCTGCTTTCAGCAATTTCCTTTAAAGCATTACAAATACGGATAAACCCATCTCCGTGATTTTCCCTACGATGCCCAGTAACCAAAATAACTTCATCGGAGCCTAATTGTTTTTTTAAGTCTTTTATCAAATTGCTTGGATTTTCATTGACTTTATCGACACTTTGTAACAAGGCATCGATTACTGTGTTTCCTGTTACCAAAATGGATTCTTTTGACACACTTTCTGAAATCAAGTTGTTTTTTGATGTTTCAGTAGGAGCAAAGTGATAATCGGAAACCCTTCCGGTTATCTGGCGGTTAATTTCCTCTGGAAAAGGAGACCATTTATTATGTGTACGTAATCCAGCCTCAACGTGACACACCTTAGCACCGCTATAAAAGGAAGCTATGCTTCCAGCCATAGTAGTGGTGGTATCTCCATGAACGCAGACGTAATTTGGTTTAAACTCTTCTAATACTGGTTTTAAACCTAAAATTATATCTCCGGTGAGGCCATATAGGTTTTGGCCAGGTTTCATCAGGTCCAAATCGTAATCGGGTACGATATCGAAAAAATCTAATACCTGATCCAACATTTCCCGGTGTTGTGCTGTTACACATACCTTGATTTCAAATGTATTTGAGTTTTTTTGAAACTCTTTTACAAGTGGGGCCATTTTTATGGCTTCTGGCCTTGTGCCAAAAAGGATAAGTACTTTTTTCATGTTCTATAACTTAGCTTGAGCTTTATTTTTTAAAATACCCTTCACATCATAAACAACGGTATTCTTATTTTTCAACCGTTCCAAATCCAATTCTAAAAACTGGTTGTGGGCAACAGTAAGTACAATAGCATCATAATTACCAGTAGGACAATTTTTTATGGTGTTTAAACCATATTCCTGTTGTACCTCCTCTGGGTCGGCCCATGGATCGTAAATGGTCAGCTTTGTTTCATATTCTTTTAACTGTTTAATAACATCGACTACTTTTGTATTTCGCACATCAGGGCAATTTTCCTTAAATGTAATCCCTAATACTAGAATATTGGCATTCTTAATTTTTAAATTGTTACGAAGCATTAATTTTATAACTTCACTAGCTACGTACTGTCCCATACTATCATTCATACGGCGTCCAGCCAAAATGATTTCAGGGTGATAGCCCAACTCTTGTGCTTTTTGAGCCAAATAGTAAGGGTCGACCCCTATGCAGTGCCCGCCAACTAAACCGGGTTTAAAGGGTAAAAAGTTCCATTTTGTTCCGGCGGCTTCCAAAACGGCGTGGGTATCAATATTCATCATATTGAAAATTTTTGCTAATTCATTAACAAAAGCAATGTTGATGTCGCGTTGTGAGTTTTCAATTACCTTAGCAGCTTCGGCTACTTTGATAGTAGGGGCGAGGTGAGTACCTGCAGTAATAACTGAGGCATACAATGTATCAATTTGTTTCCCAATTTCAGGAGTGGAGCCAGAAGTGACTTTTAATATTTTATCTACTGTGTGTTCTTTGTCTCCTGGATTAATACGTTCTGGAGAGTAGCCCGCATAAAAATCTTTATTGAAAGTAAGACCAGAAGTTTGTTCTAAAACGGGAATACATTCTTCTTCGGTTGCACCAGGATATACAGTAGATTCGTAAATTACAATAGCTCCTTTTTTAAGAATACTTCCTACTGTTTCACTTGCTTTAATAAGTGGCGTTAAAACGGGACGGTTATTTTTGTCTACAGGAGTGGGGACAGTAATAATAAAATAAGTACAGTCTTCTAGGTCTTCAGAATTAGTAGTACAAAAAAGCCCAGCTTTTTCTTTATTATTATGTGTTGGGTTTTTTGAAACAAGAACTTCTTGAAGAATATCATCCTCAACCTCTAAGGTGCTATCTCGACCAGTCATTAGCTCATTTACACGTGCTTGATTAATGTCAAATCCTACAACAGCATATTTTGTTGCAAAAAGTCTGGCTAAGGGCAAGCCAACATAGCCTAAACCGATGACTGCAATCTTAACTTGGGGACTAGGTGACTGGGAGTTTTGGAGATTGGAAGATGATGCTTTATCAGAATTATTATTTTCTATTTCCATGTTGCTTATAAAAAGATGTTTAGCGGAATGCAAAACTAATTATTGAGGTTGTATTTACCTATTTATTTCTTGATTTGTATTTTGATTTAAAGCGTCCATTTTTCTGGGTGAATAATCATATTGACTACCATGCCCAAAATGTGATCGTACTTTTTAAAAAGTTCTGAATGGACTTCATTTTCTATATAGTCACAGGCCTGAGCGTAATCTAACCAGGTTTGTGTTTCTGCCGCTTCACCTTCTACATCCGAAAGTTTAGTTATAAATGCTTTTTCATACCTTCGTTTGCGCCAAGCTTCAGCCAAATTTCCTGAAACGGAGCGGGATGATCTTCGTATTTGGTCAGTCAGCGAAAACCGTTCTTCTTTCGGAAAGGATTTGGTAGCATCAAAAATAAGCATACCAGCCTCAAACGAAAGCTGATAGACCTTCAAGTCTTTATGTGTTTTAATACTACCCATATCAGTTTGTTTTATAATTCCAAATCTCCCAGTCACCCAGTCTTCCGGTCTCCTAGTCATCAAACATTTACAAATGCTCCCAATACCAATCCACCGCTTCTTGTAAACCTTCTTTGAACACGTGGGTAGGATTGTAGTTTAAGTTTTGTTTTGCTTTATTTATAGATGCTAATGAATGCGGAATATCTCCTTTTCTGTTAGGACCATGTTCTATTGCTACATCAGCTATTTTAGAATCGTAAACAGATAAATAAGTGCGTAAATCTTCCGCCATAGATTTAATAGTAGTTCTGTCTCCTACAGCGGTGTTATATACTTCATTCAAAGCTTTTTGATTATCGGTTGTAATAGCCAATAAATTCATTTGTACCACATTGTCTATATACGTAAAATCACGTGAAAAAGTTCCATCCCCATTAATAGTAGGGCTTTCGTGATTCATAAATTGAATAACAAACTTTGGTATCACGGCGGCATAAGCTCCATTAGGGTCTTGCCTTCTTCCAAATACATTAAAATAGCGTAACCCGATGGTATCTAAATTATACGTCCGTTTGAAGTTGTCAGCATATAATTCGTTAACATATTTTGTAATGGCATAGGGAGACAATGGCTTTCCGATAACCTCTTCTACTTTCGGAAGATTTTCAGAATCACCATAAGTAGAGGAACTAGCCGCGTATACAAAGCGCTTTACGTTATTATCACGAGCCGCGACAAGCATGTTTAAAAAACCAGAAACATTTACATCATTGCTGGTAATAGGATCTTCTATAGAACGAGGAACAGACCCTAATGCAGCTTCGTGTAAAATAAAGTCTACACCTTTACATGCCTCTTGACAGGTTTTTAAGTCTCTAATGTCACCTTCTATTAGATGGAAGTTTTCTTGTGATAGAAAAGGAGCTATATTCTTTTTGTGTCCCGTTGCAAAATTGTCTAAACAGATAACAGAGCTTCCAATTTTTAATAGGGCTTCACATAAATTGGAGCCTATAAAACCTGCTCCTCCTGTAACTAAAACAGTTTTGTATTTGAGTGAATTAAACATATTAGGTTGTTATTGTATAGTATTCAAGTATACTTTGGGGAGAAAGTATTTTTTAAAATTTTTGCAAATATACAATTCATTTACGTCTATCAACTCTAATAATACCTTATTCTTATGTTTTAAATCACTTCTTTCTAAATAAAAACCCCAAAGGCAACCAAAGAAAAATAAATAGGTACCACCCGGTAATAAGTCCGATTATGGTGACTAGTATTCCAATACTGATTAAAATCAATTGTAGTTTAGTGAGTTTCATATTCTGAAAAATAATAAAAAAGCCCCAACTAAGGGGCTGATTACTATAATTCAATTACCTGTTGGTTGGAAAGGATATCTTCAAACGTTTCCCTTTTTCTAATCAAATGCGCTTTTCCTTTGTACCAAAGTACTTCGGCTGGGCGATATCTTGAATTGTAATTGCTCGCCATAGAAAAACAATACGCCCCAGCATTACTGAACGCCAAAATATCGCCTTCGCGAATCTCTGAAATTCTCCTATTATTTGCAAACGTGTCAGTTTCACATATATACCCAACCACACTGTAAAAACGCTCTTTCCCTTTAGGGTTTGATACATTTTCAATCTCGTGCTGCGATCCGTATAACATGGGTCGTATTAAATGGTTAAACCCGCTATCTACCTGTGCAAAAACGGTAGAGGTAGTTTGCTTCACTACGTTTACTTGTACTAAAAATTTACCAGCTTCACTTACCAGAAATTTACCAGGTTCAAAAGCTAGGGTTAATTCCTTCCCGTAGTCTTTGCAAAACTCATTAAAGCGCTTGCTTAGTTTTTTTCCTAATTCTGAAACATCTGTTTCAATATCATCTTTTTTATAGGGTACTTTAAATCCGCTACCAAAGTCAATAAATTCTAGGTTTTTGAAGTGCTTAGCGGTTTCAAATAAAATTTCAGCAGCATATAAAAATACTTCAATATCTAGAATATCACTACCCGTGTGCATATGGATACCGTTAATAGTCATGGCTGTATTTTCAACAATACGTTCCATCAAGGGCAATTGGTGAATCGAAATTCCGAATTTACTATCTATATGGCCCACAGAAATATTGGTGTTTCCACCTGCCATAACGTGTGGATTAATACGAATACACACCGGGATCGTTGGGTGCTTCGTTCCAAATTGTTCTAAAATGGAAAGGTTATCAATATTGATTTGCACACCCAATTTTGCGGCAATTTCAATTTCTTCTAAGGAGACGCCGTTTGGCGTGTAAATAATATTCTTTGGGTCTACACCAGCTTCTATACCTAAACGCACTTCTTGAATGGAAACGGTGTCCAAACCACTACCTAAGGAGCTAAGCAGTTTTAAAACTGAAATATTAGACAAGGCTTTTACAGCATAATGAATCTTCACCTTCTTAACCTGTTTAAAAGAATTTGTTAGCGTTTTATACTGTTTTTTTATAGTATCAGCATCATATACATAAACTGGGCTTCCAAACTCTTGCGCTACGGCTAAAAGGTCTTGATTTGTCATAATCTTAGTTTTAAAAAAATTAAAGGTTAAAAAAGTTGCTAAAATTAATAGGAATAAGCGAGTTAACTACTAATAAAATGGTAAAATTTAAAAAGAAGTAAAAGAATG